>Ga0255772_10004738_pt1 | contig 12759 bp, 12 predicted proteins | sample 071ome_34_FD_179970 | JGI IMG/M metagenome (GOLD analysis project Ga0255772, IMG submission 179970) | Coastal salt marsh microbial communities from the Groves Creek Marsh, Skidaway Island, Georgia - 071411BT metaG (version 2) | ecosystem: Environmental > Aquatic > Marine > Intertidal zone >...
TATACAGAGCAGTTGCAAACGTTAATATTCTTGAAGGCATTCGCTTTTACGTGTCATTTGCTTGCAGTTTTGCATTTGGCGAACTCAAACTTATGGAAGGAAGTGCAAAAATCATCTCACTAATTGCAAGAGATGAGAACCAACATTTGGTCATCACTCAGAACATTCTAAATAAGTGGAAGGAGGGTGATGATCCAGAAATGGCACGCATCTCCAAAGAAGAGGAACAATGGGTCTATAAGACCTTTGAGAACGCAGTCAATCAAGAAAAACTGTGGGCAGAGTATCTCTTCAAAGATGGTTCTATGATTGGTTTGAACGACAAACTGTTACAACAGTATGTCGAATGGATTGCCAACCGTAGAATGAAGGCAATTGGACTTAAACCGCTTTATGACATTCCCGCAAAGAATAATCCTCTCCCTTGGACGGAGCACTGGATTTCATCAAAAGGTCTACAAGTGGCTCCGCAAGAAACGGAAGTCGAATCCTACATCGTCGGAGGAATCAAGCAAGACGTTAAAGCAGACACTTTCTCAGGATTTAGTCTCTGATTCATACGCAGCATATAGAGAAGCAGCAAAGTCTGACGACTATATGTTTGGTGATTATGACGCATATAAAGCATATGAAGAATATGGTGATATTCCAGAATGAGAGGACTTCGGTCCTCTCTTTTTTTATAAATACCTAAAAACAAGTTAGATAGATGAAGTCTTATAGTCAGTTTGTTTATGAATCTTATAGTGCAAGAGAAAATCTTGATGAAGTTGCAGGAAGATTGGCAGGAAAGGTTGGGTCTAGATTTATACCTGGATTACAAACTGCCTATGGACTTTATAGTGGAACTTCAAAGTTAATGAAGGGTGACTATCTGGGTGCCGCTCTTGGTTATGGTTCTGCACTTCCTGGTCCATTGGGATGGGGATTTGCTGGTGCAGATATTGCCAGAGAACTTACTAGTGGTGGCGGAAATAAACAGGGAGAAGGTGATAAAGAATCAAAATCACAACAATCAACAACTCAACCTCCTGCATCTCAACCTCCTGCATCTCAACCTCCTGCATCTCAACCTCCTGCATCTCAACCTCCTGCATCTCAACCTCCATCGTCTTCTACACCTACACCTAAATCTGGAAATGTTCTTGCTAAGAAAGGTGGTGTTGAAGGTGTGTTAGATAAGTCAACTGGTAAGTGGACTGCTAAAAAATGGGGAGAAGAAGGTAGAACAAGATATCAGGAAAAGAGGGGATCTGAACAACTTAAAAAAGATGCTGAAAAAGTAAAATCAACACCAACAAGTACAACAGGACAAACAACCTCTACCACACCAAATCGTAGACAACAAATCGACGCAACTATCTCTCAAATTCAGAAATCATACGATCAAGGAAGAATTAAGAATCCATTCCAACCTTCTACAACTACAACTAGACCAACAACATCTACTCCTACAAGAACACCTAAACCAGTAGCACCAGAAAGAAAACCAAAGCAAAGATTTGATATTAGAGATAGAGATATTCGTGCAAGAGCAGGTTTTGATCCCAGATATGATAGGCGATAAATATATAAAAAAGCGTCTGTAATAATGAAATCGGTTAAGGATTTTTTTGGGGAAGAGAAAAGGAGAGTAAATGCTGGTCCTACAAAGGACGCGATAGAAGACGCACGTAAAAAATTAGTACAGCAGTTTAATAGACCCACTAGAGTTAGTGCCAATCCATCAGGATATACTATCACTAATCTTCCTGGTGGTAATGTTCCTGATGAACAAAAGTTTGCTAACCTTGAAAGATTAGCAAGACAGAGACAATCGAAAAGTGCTGCCGCTGCTTCTGATGTCAGTCCAGAAGCAAGAACAACCGCAGCAAATAGAGCAGCAAGAGCAAAACAAACTGGAGCAAGGCAGAGAAGACCTCTTGGTGATACAACAAGAGGTGGTCCTGTTAAGATTACTCAACTCAAACCAACAAAACCAGCACCTGCACCAAAACCAGAAGTAGTAAAACAATCCACAGTATCAAGAAAAGCTGCTGCTTATAGAAAAAAAGTAGCACAACAAGCAGACAAAGTTTTACGTTCACTTCAACGTGGACAAGATACTTCTTCTCGTATGGGAAGAGGGTATAGTAAGTCTCTTGCAAGAACTGGTGATGCTATTATCTCAGGTATAGGTGCAGAAAGAAAGGCAGAGACTGCTGCTGGTAAGGCAGAGTTTAAGAAACTAAGATATGGTAAGGGTCAAAGTGGTCCTGCTACTAATCTTCGCACACCAGCACAGACAAGAACATACCAGACTGGTGTAAAGAAAGGATATTTTGATCCAAAGACTGGTAGAGTGAGTGAGACTGGTCTTCAAAGACACGTTAATATGCGTGCCGTTGGTGGCGAAAATTTTGGAAAAATGCAAGGCAGAGATCCGAGACAAGCACTTTCCAAAGTTAGTAATATTACATCAAGAGCAGCTGCTGGTGATAGAGCAGCAAGATCTGAGGTTAGAAGATCATATAAAGCAATTACTAGAAAGTATTCCCCCGAAACTGGTTCTAGATCAGCAAGGCAAGGTGGTTCTCCTGGTTTTAGATCTTTCCAACAACAGACCAGAAATGTAGATACACCAAGATTAAAATCACAGAGGATGTCAATGCCTTTGCCTGGTACACAGCAAAGACCTGTATCTTCACCTGCTGCACAGGCAACAAAAGAGAAGTTACGTCAGAAACTGGATCTAAAACTACAATCAAAACCTCAGAAAGGTGGAGCACTTTCAACTCCCACAACAACTGACATTGTAAAAGGAACTAAGGGTGGTCAACTTTCTACTGGTGTAAAAGGTGGAAAACTTAGTGGAACCACGATAGAACCAGTAAAATTTTCTGATGTAACCAAACCATCAACAACCAGACCTGCACAACTTCCTGCTGGCACCACTAAAACTACTAAAACTACAACACAACCAGGAAGAGCACCTAGTACCTATCGTGGTACTGGTGCTGGTCGCGTTGAAGTTTCTTCTGCACCAAAGACACCGACACAGTTATTGACTCCTGGTCAACCTACTCAACAAGCAGTAGGAACAAAACCAAAGGAAGTTAAGATTCCAAGACCAACTAAAACACCAGATTTAAATAGAAGGAAAACATATCAAGATTTTGTAAAGCAGACTGGAACAACTTCTACAAGAAAAGGTTCTTGGTCTTATTCGCCATCAGCAAAACAATCACAAACTGTAAAACAAACTCTCAAACAAACCAATCCAAAAAAATATGCAAGTCTTGTAAAAGATAGAGCAATGAATATTGCTAAGATTAGATCTACTAAAACTGGATCTGGAAGACTTGGTGCTGGTTTTGCTGGATTTGATGCTGCCCAGATTTATAGGCAGGAGAGAGACGCGGGACAAAGTAAAGAATTTGCACGTAAAAAAGCAATTGCAACTGCTGCTGGTGGATGGGCAGCAAGTGAAGCTGGTGCAAAAATTGGTGCAAAAATTGGTAGCAGACTTCCTGGTAGATTTGGATTGATTGGTGCAGGTATTGGTGGACTTGCTGGTGGTCTTGTTGGTTATAGTGTTGGTGCTGAGGGTGCAAAAGCAATTGTTGGTGCAAGTCAGAAGGATAAAGACTGGATGAAGTGGGCAAATCGTGCCACACAAAGAGGAACTGCCGCTAAGGACGCTCAGTTTAAATCTGGAAATAAAGCAGTCATTCGTGACAAGACTGGTAAAGAAAGAACTGGATATCTTGCTTACAAGGGTGGTAAAGAGGTTTATAAGACAGCAAATGCCCCTTCTTCTTTGAAGTATACTTCGAGTAATCCTTTGGAAAGAATTGGTAGAACTGTTGCTGATTCTAATCTTGGACCAGTATCTGGTTGGTTAAAGTCTAGATATGCTGCAAGTGATGAAGCGACACGTAAGAAAAAAGTTGCTTCATTAAAAGCATAAGGTTCTAAATAATAAGATAGGGAACAAAAAGTAAAATGGATTTTGTAGAGTATCTAATACAAGAAGGTTACGGTGAAGAAGAAATTGGTGATATTCTTGAGTGCCTTTATATTATAGAAGATATTGATAGTGAGAATCTCACAGAAGAAGTTCTCTTAGAGAAGAACTTAAAACTTGCTGCTATTGAGCAAGCAATCAAGGCATTGAAGAATATGCCAAAGAATGCTTGGGTGACAAGACAACTTGCAAAATTGAGATTAGCAAGACAAAAAGCAACTAAAGTAGCAGCAGATAAAGCAGATGATATTGCAGCAAAAGCAGGTGATGGAGTAACTTCCACAAGACCAGGATCTGCTACTTATAGACCTGGTTCTACTAAAACACCAACACCTAAGGGCAAAGGTGGTGGTAAAGGGGGCGGTCTCGTGAAAAACACTGGTGCAGCTGCACTTGGTGGTGGTGCTATTACTGCGTGGAAAAAACTTCCTGGATGGTTAAAGGGTGCAGGAGCAATTGCTACTGGTGCTGCTGCTGGTACAATTCTTGGACAAACTAATCCACCACCACCATCATCACCTACTCAGACACCTGGTGATACTAAAACACCAGAAGAACCAAAAACACCAAGTCCAGAGGAGAAAGCAAAGGAGGCAGAAAGAAAGAGACGTAGCCAAAGAGCGTATGGTTGGTGGAAAAACATTCAACCTAGGCGAGGATATGCTGCAGAACCTGGTCTTAGTGCATATAGAAACGTCCGTCAGAACATAAATGCTGGCGATCTTCTTTTAGGTTATCTCCTCTCTGAGGGACACGCAGAGACTATTGAAGAGGCAATTTATGTTGCCAATCAACTTGACGATGATTTTATCCAAGAGATTATAAATGAAGAAATTTAAGGAATTTTCTGAGCAAGCATATTCATCAAGAGAAAACCTTGATGAAGGTTTAGGTGCTTTGATTAAAACTGGTGTAAAGGCTTTCTCTAAAACTGGAGCAGCAAAAAAACTTAGTGGTGCTGTAAAAGGTGCAAAGACTTGGTTTAACAAGGGTGCCAATACACGCATTCCAAATGAAGCACAAGCAAAATTTGGTACTCCATTAGAGTACTTTAAAAAGAATCCTAACCCCAAGACTTTGTTTGGTGATGATGCTTTACAAAGAGGGCAAAGCAATAGGTCATTTAAAGCAGGTGAAAAACCAGGTTTATTTGGAAGACCCGATAGGGCATTTGGTGTAGATCTTCCACAATCTGTTAAAAAGAGAAAACTAGTAACAGTTCCCTCAGAACAAGGTGGTCCTGGATCTGGACCAACACCAATTACAAGGGAACTTGTAAAGAGACCTTATCGTAAAGTCAAAGAAATTTTAGATAAGATTGCTATCAGATAACTTATCTAGTAATTGATCTTTTAACTAAAGCGGTTCCTTCTACTACTCTTTCAGTATTTCCTGTGGGAGAATTCAATAATAAATCGTAAAAATATTTCCCAGATTTCAATGCTAATGTTTCTGTGGATGATAATGATAATGTAATTTTTCCAGTTGTTCTATCATTTGCAAATGTAATAGTAAAGTCTGCTGTTTTTAAAGAAGACTCATATCTTTTCATTTGAGCACAGGCACTGTACCCAGTTAAATCTTTTACACTGTTTGACTGACTATCTTCAAGTACAAATGTTTGCGAAAAGTCAGTTCCTGTATAAATTACAAGATTGGTGGTATATATGACTGCCATTTGTTTTTGAAATATTTATGGTAAATCGACTAAGAATGGAGTAATCCAATCTTCATTTGGATTGGTTACTGATGTAATTGTAATATTTTTAGCATTCAATTTCTCAACTAAAAGATCGTATGATGCTTGAATAGTTGCTTGCGTCATACTGCCAGAAGTATCAATAAACAAAGCAATAGAAGAACCTTCTGGCAGAGTATCAATATCACAAATAGTATACCAATCAGATGCTAAAGAAGTACTGCCATTATCTCTATTTACTTGTACTGGACCAAATGTAAGACCATTGGCATATGCCCCAATATTTCTTGATCTATCATTGATCGTAATGATTTCGGAAGTTGCAACGATTGTTCCGGATGTTGAATCTCTTCTAATTTCTAATTTAAAACTTTCTGCAATGCTTTCTGTCAATCTATCAGAGGAAATGCTTCTAACAACAGTCCCTGTTCCGCTACTTATACTAAAAGAACCTTCTGTCGCACTGTCAGTAAAATCTGATGCAGTTATTGTTCCACTTTCTTGATATGTGGTCCAATAAAGAGTTGTACCACTTGGAAATCCAGTGGCAGTTATGGTAAATGTGATAGAGGATCCTTCATCAACAGTTGTTGTTGATTCTGATATTGATACTGTTGGTACAACATCATTAACACTAACTGATGCACTCGTTGCAACAACAGGTCCAGAAGTAGAACCAGTTCTAATTGTCAGTGCGAATGATTCTGTACCTTCTGTTGCAAAATCATTCGCAATAGTTCTTGTGACAGTTGCTACTCCTGTTGTTGCTCCTGTACCAACAATAGTAAATGATCCAGTTAGAGAATTATCTGAGAAATCAGATGATCCCATACTAGAAGCAGTATTATAATATAGTGTAGTTCCATTACTAACGTCAGTAGTGTCAATAGTAAAGTCTACAGAACTTCCTTCGTCTACTGATGTGGTTGAAACACCAACTGTATATGTTGGTGCGTTTGAAGATTGTAAAAGACCTCCACCAAGTCCTTTAATTGTAAGGACTTTATTGTTGTTGATGGGTATAGTATCATTTAAATTATATGTGGTTCCATCATAGGTAATGCCACCATCTTCACCAACAAATCTAAATGTATATGATGAGGATCCGACACTTAAAGTGACAGTATCATTTGATAATGCAGGAAGATAGAATAGTGTGTCATTAGAAACATCTGTTGATACATCTTCAGTTCCAAAGTTGTTAAATGGTATAACCCTGACATTATCTGTCGTCGATATTCCAGATGCCTTTTCAGACAACATGGAGTCAATCCAATACTCTGGAATGGTTGTATTATCAAATTTTGTTCTAAATTTTCGTAACCAGGTTTTGAAACTAGTTCTTTGGGCTAACGTGGGCTTTGGCATATATTACCACCTGATTAGAACTGCTATTGCAACCATTGCAATTAATAAATCATAACTATTTTCTGCTACACCACTCATATTAGGACCTCCCCAATAACCATCATCTCCAGGACCCAAATAATCGTGTGCGACTTCAACATCTACTAAAGGGGTTCCAGGTATATCTTCCCAGATACAAGTTATCGTAGTTTTTGTACAATTGTCCCACCAGTCTTTCCAAGTATCCCAATTAGCACCCTGACTTTGCCAGTATATGGTATTGTAAGTTCCTTCTGCTTGATCATACCAAGGTTGTGCTCTAAATCCTAGATAACTCCCATCACCAATACCGATTCTACCAAAGATTCCTCCTTCACATGGATTATTTTGAGGATCATTTGTTTTTGGTTCACAACATTGACCAGGAAATGATGGATCGCTAATACTAGATGGAACTATTCTGGCATATGGACCAATTTGAGATCCATAAGAATTATCTTGAAGTTTTTGACTTCCACTCCTCCAAGGTTTTGGATATCCAGTTCCTGGTCCAATTATGTCTGTTGTGAGTGGATTATAAGATGAGTTTTCTTGAGCATGAGGACCACCCAAAAAACCTTCTACAAGTAAACTAGTTACAGTGCCTCCTGTTTGCAGTGCTCCAGCTTCTGCATAAGTTATGTTTCCTCGACAAACTGCATCGTAAAAGAGTTTTGGATTTGCTTCTTTTAGTTCTGAATAAAGTGCCATATTATGCGTAATACAAATGAAGATTTATACTAGTGCCACCCCAACCTACTCTTACGTCAGCAGTCCCACTAATATTAGTCCAGTCAGTATTAATACCGATATTTGCATATGCAAATGTTGTTGAGTCAATTATACGAATAGGAACTCCATTTGGATATGTTGAGGTTGATATGTTAAAAGATGCTGTCCCAATACCACTATTTAGATTCATAACAACACCCCAATCATCAAATGCGGTGCTTAAACCGTGTGCTGGTGTTGTTGTAACTATAGCAACATTATTAGTTCTCGAAATAGAAGTTGGAGTAATAATTCCAACAGAGTCTCTCCAAGTGTTATATGGTGCTACGGTTAAATCTCTTTTTGTTTTTTGTTTTAAAGTATTAATTACAGTTTCTGCTTTTCCTCTAGAACTACCTATTCCAACTGTTGTTGATCTTTTTCCATTATTGTCTAAAATTGCTGCAAGCATTGCTTTTGTAACACTAGACATTGCCCCCTGAACGGTTTCTGGACTAACATGAAAATTTTCATCATCAAGTGGTGGAAAATATCCAACTCCGTTTAAAACTGCTTCTGTAATGGTTGTAAATCCAGATTTTGAAAGAAATCCTGTTGGAGCAATGTCCATTGGATCTTTAAAGTTAAAAATGTCATAGAAAGTTAAACTAGAACCAAAACTTATCGTTGATCCTGCACCAACTCCAAGAAGTTGATTTTCTTCAACTGAAAGATTAAAGTGGTTAAATGCTTGAAGATATGTTGTTTTAATCATTTTAAATATTTTCGAAATTTATATTGATTGTAAATGGTTTTCCACTATTGTTTGGATTTGGGTGATCAGTCCAGTTGTCCCAACATCCTTGCCCCATAGCACTAGCAACAGGTAACCTTATTGCATAATGATGTCCTTCTCTATCAATTGCCTCACAGACGGTTGTATTTGGATCACATGTATTGGGACTACTTTTGCGATTTGCTCCAGAAGTAATTGCCAAATCATTAAATGGTTGTCCAGGAACATCTATTCCAGTATTTGATCTTATAATCTCCCAACCATAAATGAAATCATAATCGTCAACTAATCGTTTGACTTCAAAATCGCCAAGTTTAGGATCTGCACTTACTACTACTGTTGCAGTTCCATATGCCGATGCTAATAAAAAGTTTCTTTCAAATCTAACTTGATATACTTTATCAGTTGCGGATAGACCAAAAGCATTTCTCCAAGTTTCAGACATATTTCTTTCTGAAACTGCATATGAATCATTTTTCCAATAATTAATATGTTCTTTTATCGATACTTTATGTAAGTATTTATATGGCGCAGCAGATCCCCAAGAACTGTTTTCGTTAAATGTACCACCTGTTCCCTGCAAGTATCTTCTTAAAAGTTGTACTGATACATATCCATTTGGACTGAAAAATCCAAGAACTGAATCTGCTACTTCCAATATAGCAGACCATAAAGGTTGGTTCAATCCACTATTTTCAGTCTGAACATTTTCATATTTTGCATAAAATCCGTCACAAGGATCATCTGGCGGACCACCAGTTGAACCAAGATTACTAAATGTATCCATTAAATCTTGAATAGGTCCTTTCCATGGTTCATTTTCTGGACTCAGTTCATCATATGGATCTAAAGTAGGGTCTTTCTCCTTATTTTCTTGCCAGCAGTTGTTCATAGCACCAAATGTAGCAACACACCCCAAATTCTTCATAATATTTCTTCTTTTTTCTGGGCTGTCCATTGCAGTAGTTGGTCCAAGAGGACTATTCCCCAAAATAAAGTCTGTTCCAGGACCAGAATTTCCTGCTCTCTGCTTTACAATGAACGCAGCATACACTAAACCAAATTCTAGATATTTTTTTAGTGCAAGATCATTTGTAAATGGAGTTCCTAACTCTGTTGCATCATATGGATAATTATAATAAAGTTCTTCCGCAACAATTTTATATTCTGCTACAAAGGCATCAACTTCTGTTCCCGAAAAAGGTATATCTGGCCAGTTAAAAGTCATTGTCCTATAAGTCTCCCTGTATTTACTGTAGTTTCATTCAAAAAATTATCAGGACAAGCAAGTGTAGTGTAATTACTATTATTTACACTCACACCAAATCCAACTGTTGTTGGTTGTAAAAGATAAAAGGTTCTATTAGGATATGTAGAACGGAATGTATCCCATAATGTACCCATCCCAGATGCCCCCGTATTACTATTCTCATCAATAACAGCAATACAAAGTCTTTGAGCACTAGTAGGTAATGAAAATGAACACCCAGTTGATATTCCTGCCCTCGCATTTACCCTACCTTCAAGAACAATAGAAACTTCACTATTGGGTTTTGTAAATTGGATATCATAGAGATATCTACCAGGTTTTAGTTTTGCAGTTGTCCAATTTGGTATAGAAAGATTTATTTTTCCATTTTCACGATCTATAAATGATATTATAAAACTTACGGCAGTCCCACTATCTCTATGCTTTCTTATCTGTGCTTTGGCAGTGTAATTTGTTAAATTTACAACACTTCCACCAACTTCACTCATCGTATACTCTTGATTATAAGTGGCACCACAATCAATGTTTATATTGTGAACGTATACCGCCATTGTTTTTTAACTATTTAGAACCAAGTTCCTGAGAGCATCATAATATTCAGTTGGGTATAATGGACCACCGAATATATTACTATCACCCTGAACAAATAAGATTCCGTTACCTATTTTTTCATATACTGACAATGCTTTTGTACCATTTTCAATAGTGTAAACTGGCGTACCACCAGTCCATAGTACGGAAGCATTATGATTTTCTGTGGTGGGAAAATTACTAGCAACTACTCCTGGATCTGTAGATCGATCTGCATTACCAGAAAATCCTTGGTCAGTAGATGCTCTAATTGTAGTTCCAAGAAGAGTCATCATTGCATTTATATTTGCTTTGTCTGAACACTGCCTTTCATTTGCAGATTCATTCCACCATTCAACATTAAACCAAACAACACCACCTAGTTCAATATATTGCTTAATCTTAGTCAGAGATGCTGAATCTTCTAGTAAATCTCTTGTGGTGCTTCTTCCCGCATCAAATTTACTACATTGATTGAAGTTCACACCCATATGAACCACACCATATTCTGAAATATCATCAATAGTAATTACATCTTGATCTGCTGTATTTGTATCTGATGGTGCTGGATTTGATCCAGCATCGGATGAAGTTTCAAGAATAATTCCCAATCTTGCGAACGCATATTCTGTTTTTACACATTCGCTGATAGGTGTATAGTCTTCTCTTGCATTGAACATTCCCTCAACAACAATACTTTTTTTGCTAGAAGAGTCTGTAAACATTACATCATAAGAATATCTACCAGGTTTTATTGCTTCTGTTACATACCTATCTAGTGATAGACGAAATTGTCCGTTCGTTCTATCAACAAAAGAAAGTGTAAAAGTTGCAGCAACACCAACACTATCTGGGTGCTTTCTAATTTCCGACTTTCCAGTGTATCCAGTCAGGTCTAGTGGAGTTCCATCGATATTATCGAGATAGAAGTCTCTATAAAAATTTGAACCAGTATCGACAGTTATATTATTGACGTAGACTGCCATATTATAAGTCTTTATTGAATATTTATCAAGGGCTTGACAAGAACTCAAAATGTCAATAGACTAGGTTTGTCCCGGTTAAAGATAAATAATAGCTCATTGAGATCTATAAGATGAGTTATGATAATCCATGGAGATATAATGAGAAACCTTTTGATAGTGAGTCTATTGGGGACTACTTTGGGTTTGTTTATCACATTACCAATAAGTCCAACGGACGATCGTACATTGGTAGAAAGTATTTCTGGTCGTTTAGAAAACCTCCTGGAAAGAAAAGAAAAGTAAAACAAGAATCAGACTGGAAGAAGTATTATGGTTCTTGTCCTGAGTTAAAGGAGGATATAAAAAAGTATGGCAAAGAGAATTTCGATAGAAGAATATTAAGTCTTCATACAACAAAAGGTCAATGCAATTATGAGGAAACAAAGCAACTGTTTCTAAATAACGTATTGATTGAAGCACTTGACGATGGTTGTCCTGCGTACTATAATAGCAATATTCTAGGACGCTATATGCGTAAGGACTATGGAGACTTTGGAGAGTACTTTAAGTCACATTCATGATTGGGCAGTGGATCGTATCCACGAATTATGTGAACGTGATAAAGAGATCTCTTTAACTATGGATGATGCCTATGCCATCCAATGTGAGTTTTCTGAATGGTTGGATCCTAAAGTAACAGATCACGACATTTTTTCACTAGAATACATAGGAGATAATGATGCAGATTCAAACACCTAATTTCAAAAGAAAAATTCTGTCAAGAATTAAAGAGTTAACGAATCAAGGAAAACACGTTGAAGCATCAGCACTTTATAACAAGTATTTAAACTTATGATCAAATCTATTGTTGCTATGCTTGCAGCAGTTTCTTTAGGAACTCCTGCTTTCGCTGATGACTCTAAAATCACCAAGGGTTATTTCACTATGGACGCAATGGGGTGTATGCTAGTCCGCGAATGCACCCAAGATGTCCAACGAGTCAAAAGTATCAATACTATTGCTGATAAGTATCCCGACAGTAATTTTGATATCATTGCTGACGAGTTCGGTAGGATGCTCACTGCCTTGGAACATGTCGGCGTGGGAGTGTTTCTAGCACACGAAAAGTATTTTCCTGTTGGTCACCGTGGAGTGTACCATACTGTAGGTAACAATTTCTTTCTTAATGAAAGATATATGCATCGTCCTGGTGTTCTAATGTCAGTAATGCGTCACGAAGGTTGGCACGCTGCTCAAGATTGTATGGCAGGTTCGATCAAGAACTCTATGATTGCTATCATCAAACCTGAAGAGGATATTCCGATGCTGTATCGTGAGATGGCAGAACGGACTTAT
>Ga0255772_10004743_pt1 | contig 12755 bp, 16 predicted proteins | sample 071ome_34_FD_179970 | JGI IMG/M metagenome (GOLD analysis project Ga0255772, IMG submission 179970) | Coastal salt marsh microbial communities from the Groves Creek Marsh, Skidaway Island, Georgia - 071411BT metaG (version 2) | ecosystem: Environmental > Aquatic > Marine > Intertidal zone >...
GAAGCTGACAAGATTCAAGCACTGGATAATGCTACTGAAGACGTTTATGCGAAAGATAGTGATGATGAGCAAACACTCAACGACAAGCTCCGGCGTGGTCTTGAATTGGCACATTGTTTTTTACAGTGTGCTATTCGGCTGAATGTAGATGGTGGAGGTTATAATGATTATAAAAATCACAACGACTGGGCATACACCATCACATACGCCATCGAATCAGTTGCGAATCCACATGCAAATATGCATATTTAGCCCATATCTACCGGATAGATAATTACATTCACTTAGCGAATAAATGCCATACACATAGATAGGCATTAATGTAATTTGATAAAAATTGAATATTTATATAAATATTTGTATAAATATTTATTTTATTTACATCCATTAATGAATAACCATTAATAATGGAATTCACCGAAGAACAATTATTTCTTGATTCAGTGGCATTATATAGTTTAATTGAAGATATTGGTGAAAATATTTATAATAATCATATTTTAATTCATCCAGAACATAAAAATCATTCAATATTTACATTTGAATGGGATAATGATTTATATGAAAATGAAAATAGAACTGTTCTCCAGCATTTAAGCGAAGATATAATTTTTAATATTCATAGTAATTTAAATGATACAATATATCATATGCGTAAATTATTTTCAATTGCGTGGAGTTACTTTGAACGACTTTTAGAAATAGAAAACATTGGAGAAATAGTTAAAGAACAATCATTTATAAAAAATAATATTATTATTATTCAAACAATCTTCGATGAATTGAGTAATACAGAAGATTATTACCATCAAAATATTTGGAGATTGCGAACTAACCAGTTGTAAGGCAAATGAGTAATAAAAATATTTATAATAATTATTATAATGGATATAAATATTCCAAATTACCATTATAAAGTTAATAATAGTAATATTGATTTAGAATTATATAGATTGAAATTAACAAATGATTTTATGATATCTATAACACGAGAAATGACGAAAATATCTAATTTAAAATTTTTTAAATTATTAAGAAAAGTAAAAAAACAATTCGCAAAGTTTTTTTTTATGATTTTAACAAATAGAACATATAATGATACTTTTCAAAAAGATATTTATTTATTTGACCCATTATATAACTTACCAACTGATGATGAAATAAATAATTTATATGATGATTTCAAATATACATTAGATATCGATGTTTCTAACTTAAATATTGATATTAAAAATAAATTTAATGATATTATGAATAAATTAAAGAATTATAATAATAATAATATTAAATATAAATATGAATATTTGGAAGATGAAAAAAAATATATATACAAAATAGAAAATTATACAAATATTTTTGCGACAATGAATAATAATAATCAAGATTATGATTATGAATTAGATGTTAAAATATTTAATAAATTAGAAAAAGAATATAGTGGGGATGATATTCATAAACATATTTTAATGGGTTTAATTAGGTATGATACATTGGATAGTGGGGCTGAACAATACGTTGTTGATTTAAAATATAAAAAACAATTAAAAAAATATGGAATGAATTTTGAATGTTTTGGTTCAATGTTTAATCACTATTATGACAATTATTGTTCAATGTTTTATGATATTGAAAAATATTTTAATTCAAAGGGTTCATTTTTTGGTATATCTATAAATAGTGGTATGTTTATGGCCAATCCACCATATGATAATAATTTATTAGATAAAATGTATAATCATATTAAAAAATTTCATAAAAAAGCATTATTTATAATGAGTATCCCACAATGGGATGATTATCCATTAGAATATTTAATTGATAATGATAAACTTTTTATAGAAAGAAAGATTAAATATGAATATTTTTTAGACCCATATACATTTAAAATGGTAAAAATCCCGCCATATATATCATATTTATTTTGTTATAATGATTGTAAAGAAATAAAAGAATTATTTTTATCATTTGATAATAATATATGAGATTATTCAAAATTATTATCTTTAATCCATTTTTTTATTAATGTATTATTATTTTCTTCCATAACTTTTTTATCGTATTTGGAACATTCTAAATATTTCTTTTCGTCATTTGTTAAATCTTCACTACAATACATCATAATTATACGAATTTTACTAGCAATTTCCATATAATTTAAATATTCATTAATAAAATTAAATACTTTATTTTTAAAATCTTTATCAATATCTTTTTCATTATACCAACAATGATTGACTTTATAAATAGCATACATTAAATAAAAATCTTCTAATTTACTATCATCAATACCTTTAAAATTCTTACCAACAATATAAAATTGTCCATTTGTATAACCAATTGATGATGGGCGTATTAAATGTATGTATTCAAAATATTGTGAATATGTATATATTAAATTTATTAAATAACCAAATGAATAATCAGATACTGGTTCTTTACCATACCACGGCATAAATGTTTTTATTATACAATCACCACCAATATCACTACTTGCCAAAACATTTATCATCATAGCAATATCTAATTTTTGCATATCAGCATATTCACCTTTATATTCAGGAGCACCCGTAATTAAATTTAATTTTGAATTATTTTGTGTTATTTTCCATTGTTGTATATATTGTCTAAACCATTTAATATTTTCTAAATTTTTAATATCACCTGTATTATCCTTTCCCCATAAAAATTTATCTTCATTATCTTTATACAAATCCAATCCATCATAAAAATTAATATTATATCTATCATTATCATATTTATAAATTAATTCATCATAAACAGCTGGATTTAAATTATTAGCACGCCATATATATTTATATTCATTTTTATGAAATTTATTCAAATATCTTTCAAGACTAATAATATAATTACCAGGTAGAGCAGCAAAATGAAATGATAAATATTTTTCAATTGTATTTTTATTAGTATTAATTAATTTTGTTCTATTTAATATTTCCCATAATTCAAAATAATCATTCGCAACAGTATCATTTAACATTTTTTTTTGATTAACATATGCTGGTAAATTATCTTGTAATTTTTTTATTATTTTTGTGTTTTCATTCCTAACTTTAAATGGGTCAATCTTACCAGCATTGTAAATTTTAATATATATATTAATTACAATGTTTGCTATTTTATTAATTGCTAATATTTTATTCATAAATTCTTCATAATTATATGTATTATGTTTTATATTAATATTAACATTTTTATAAGTTGTAGTTATTTTATGATATATACTAGTATCATTTTTAAAATAACTATCAAATAAATTCTTATCAAATAATTTTAATATAAAATCTTTTGTTCGGTCTATTTTACGAATTCCTTCCATTATATATATTTACATAAAAAAAGTATATGATAATAATGAAATTAACAAATCATTTAAGAATAGCATCATTTGGTAGAGAATATTATTATTTAAAAAATATATATCCAAATTGGTCAAAGGATTTACATAAATTTGGTGATACAATGGAAGATGAAAAATTAAAATTAATTTCAAAATATGGGATTATTTATTGGTATTTTCAGCATTTCTGTCTATATGATATAGATTATGATTATAGATATATATACAACTATATTGAAAATCCACAATTAATTACATATAGTGAATATAAATATATTTTATTATTAGATAAATTTAATGATATATTACCAGTAAAAAATCTACCTAAATTCAAATATGAATATTATCAAAAAAATAATGTTGATAAATCTTATTATATGAAACCATTTGGTTATTATTTAGTTGATAATTATAAAGATATTGATTATAAATATATTTATGATTTTATTTATGATTTTATTATTAAAAACAATATATATAAACTTTATGATACATTTATTGATAAAAATGAGGAATGCGCCATTTCCATTCGCAAAGCGAATATAAAGTCCGATAAATTCGCCTTTGGCGAATATAAAGACGCTTTTGAATCGGAAACTTTCTCAAATATTGATAATATCTTAGATATTGGTATTAAATTCCATCGCAATAAGATTATATTAGAAAAAATGTCATATAAAAATAATATAAATGATATAAATGAAATATATAGATTGGATAAATATGTAGAAGAATTACAGGAAAAAATGTGTAACATTGTTTATGATTATATTAATGACTATATGCATAGCGTGCACTAGCCATTAATGAATTTGTAAAAATTGAATAAATAAATATATATTATCCCATATATATTTATTTATTATTTCTATTCAAACCACAACAATGAACTGCACAGACCCACGTACTAACCCAATCTCGCCATCATCCCAATTGGGCTCATTGGTGATAATGTTCTTATGTGGACTGGTGTTCGCACTCACTGTTGACCACAAGTGTGGTTCTGTGTTAATGATGATTTCACTCCTCATCGCCTGTGTCAAGATTATAACACTTACCATTGATATGGTGTTTTCGTGGCTTTTCCCAAACAGCCCAATTGTTGCCGCGGAGTCTATCAAAAAAGACTAAGTGCGATGAAAGTCACAAGATACGCAACCAATGATGACAAATAAATATTTTTATTTGACATTATTTCATTAATATTTTTTTTATGTTTAATAGATGTTGTGATAACATTAATTGTCATACTTATAAAAGCAACAATTATACTAATAATAATATTAATATTAATATCCATCTGATATATATATATATATTTATAAAAAATGATTGTCGGGATAATCCTCACAATCGTATTTAAATACTCATAAAAATTGATTATTTATTATTAAAAATTAAATATATTTATAAATATATATTTATAAATATATTTACTATTATTAGTAATCAAAATGACAAACTATCTCGAAACTGGTGTAATTATAAAAAAAGATAATGGTGAGGAAAATGTATATCAAATCCCATATAATATCAATAATATCTTTATTACTGAAAAAAATATTATTGATATATTGAATAAATTCAATGTTAATATTGATAAAATATATAATTTAGATTATTTCATTCAGGCGATGACACATAAAAGCTATGTTAAAAAGTCTGTTTTTACTGATGAAATATTAAAAGATTCTAGAAATGAATTAAACAATCCACCGAATTTAATGGAATTATTACCATCTAGTTATGAAAGATTAGAGTACTTAGGTGATACAGTTATTAAACATAATATAGCAATGTATTTATTCCATCGTTATCCAAATGAGGATGAGGGTTTTATGACAAGATTAAAAATCAAATTGGAAGATAAAAAAGGATTGGCATATTTTTGCCGTGAATTAGGATTAAATAAATATTTTATTATTTCAAAACAAATTGAAGAATTGGGTGGGCGTAATATGGATAAAATATTAGAAGATGTTTTTGAAGCATTTATTGGCGCATTATTTTTATCAAATGGTCCCGACCCATCAACATTATTAATTATCAATTTATTAGAAACATTAATTGATTATTCTGAAAAATTATACAAAGATAATAATTATAAAGATACATTAATGAGATATTACCATAAAATGAAATATGATAACCCAACATATCACATTGTATATAATTATGGACCACCTCATAAAAGAATATATATTGTTGGTGTGATTAATCCAAATTTATCTAAAAAGGAAATAGAAAAATATAAGAAAAATAATGATTATAAACAATTATGTATTGGATTTGGTAAGTTTAATTCAAGGAAAGAAGCAGAAAAAAAAGCAGCTAAGATGGCACTTATTATTCACGGTGAGATGAATGAAGACCAATATACATATGATGATCTATTTTATCCAAATTTTAAAGATATGAAGGGGAGTGATGTATCTAGTGAAACAGAAAGTGATTATGGAGAGTAATAATAACGGTGAGTAATAATATAAAAAATTGAATTTTTTTTTTATAAATGGTGTCATATAATATAAGCTATTATTTACTAATCAGGTAATCACCGCAATGTTGTCCCTCCTCGTCAAGTTGTTCGCATTCGCCAGGTTGGCAGCCCACGAAATCATGTACTGGGTCAGGTATGTTGTGTATACATACCTCATTGTGCTTCACATCCCGGATCATCTTCGTTTTGGGATAGCTCGCACCTTGTCTATTTTGGCTCATGACAAATGGTTGCTGGATTACCGCAGCAAATACCCTGTACGTCAGGCTCCAGAACGTTACAAGACGATTCCAAATTGTGAAGGTGGTCAGAAGATTGACATCAACGTCCCTGCGAGGAAGTGTCCAGATTGGGTTAAATACCAGGCGGAACTTGTCCATCAAGATTTTGTTGCTGTCGTTAATTTGAAAGCACCGCTCGATTACAATGCTGATATGGTTCATCGTATTTGGATGAACAAAAATGAATGGGAACGTGATTCACGTCCTCATCTCTTTGTCCGTTTTGACAAATTGACGGAGGATGAAAAGGAGAAGGATCGCGACATTGTTCGCATCATTCTTGGTGAAGTTGCCCAGTATAACTAGACTCGGCTTTATAATGGATATATCAAATCCGTTTGACACATATAAATAATATAATATTATAATATTTATATGTCATATATGATGGAAAGTAATAATATTTTTTTAGCTAAATCAAACATAACATATTTATACAAGGAAATAGTAAAAAATAATAGATTATATAACATTAGTAAAGATACAAAACAGGACATTATAAAAAATTTAATTGATAATATGAAAGAAGTTTATAAACATATAAATCCTGAAAAAGTGAATCAAAACAATCAACAATTTATTTTAAAACAATTTAATGATAAATGTTTGATGTTAAATGAAAGTTTTTTAAAAGAGAAACATTTAGTTAATGAACAACCAAGTCTTCATCGCGAGGAACAATCAAAAAGAATAAAAGATAGGAATGATATTTTTACGGGTCAAAAAAATACTCCACCACCAAGACCACAATCACAATATAAACCATTTGATAATAATACACCATCGCAAAGTTTTACTGATATGTTTAGACAACCATCTATTGGTATGGAACAAATGCAAAGTAATAGAGATATTAGTATTGAAGAAAGAATGAAACAATTAGAAAAAGATAGAAATAATTATGATCCACGGATGCCAGTAAATAGTAATGATTTACCTGCTCCACCAACAATGTCATTTAATGATAGATTACAACAATTAGAAAAAGAACGTCGTGTTGAAAGAGATGCCCCGCCAGAAATGCCAGATTTTTTAAAGCCAATTGAAACTAGTACAAAAAAACCAATGTATGACGCACCAGTTAGTCATAATGATGCTCCAACAAGTACAAGTTATTTTAATAGTGATAGTAATGTAGCAACTGTTAATTACAATACTCCAGAATTTGACCCAAATGAAACAATTGAACAACGTATGGCGCGAATTGAAGCAGAACGTAGTCAATCATTACCAGTAAATAATAGTGCTCCACCGCCATCAGTACAACCATCCCAACCAGTAAATAATATGTCAAACACACCACATGTAAATAATCCGCCACAACAACAATATAATCAACCTGTAATTAATCCGCCACAACCACAATATAATCAACCAGTAAATAATCCACCACAACAACAATATAATCAACCAGTAAATAATCCACCACAACCACAACAACAAGTAAAATATTTACAATTAGATATAGAAAACACTGACCCAAATTATCGTTTTACATTTGACAAGGTTAATAATGTAAAAGAAATAAAGTTAATTAATTATTATTTACCACCACAATATTATAATTTTGAATATAGTGAATTGAAATATAATATTAATAATACCGATAAAAATATTATATTAAATAAGGGTTTTTATAATGATACAACTTTATTACAACATTTAAATATGAATGATGATTTAGAATTTATTTTAACACCAAGTAGAAGATTAAGGATAACATTAAAAAATAGTAATCGTAATAGTGATTCATTAGTATTACCATCATATTTTAAAGTATATAATAATGATTTTACACGTAAATTAGGTTTTAATGATATTAATGATAGACATACAAATAATCTTGTTGCGAATAATCAAATAGACTATCGCCCATATCAAAAGTTATATTTTTATTTGTTAAATATTGATGGTAATCCATTTGGTGTATTAAATTTTAATAATAATAGTAGAGCAGAAATTACATTTAAAAAACCAATTAGTTTAGATGTTTTACATTTTAAATTTATATCACCAGATGGAAAAGATTATGATTTTGATGGATTATCATATGAATTATGTATTCAATTAACAACCATAGAATAATATAATTATAATTATAATTATAATTATGATATATGATGTATTTGTACCAGAATATATTTATGAAACAAAAAAGAATAGTGTTGGATTAGAATTATATAGATTAGAATTATTAAATAATAACATTAAAGATATTGTATTAAAACATCAAGTTAATAATATTAAAAATTATTTATTAGAAAAGTTTATAAAAAAAGCGTTTGCTAAATTTATATTTAATATTTTTACAAATAGAACATATGGGAAGGATGATAAAATTTATTTAGATGATGGTTTATTTAATATTCCAACTGATGATGAAATTAATGATTTTTACAAATATTTGAACGATGGTTTTAAAAATAAAAATATAAAAGTTTTTTTTAAAAGTGATCAATTTAATTGGAAACATCGTATAAAAGTTATAATAGATAAATTACACAAATTTAATAATCACCATAATAATTTTGATTATCATATTGGTGATAATAATATTACATATAATGTTACAACAAAACAATATGAGAAAGTTTCCGTTTCAAAAGCGTTTTTTGAAACGGACTTTATATTCGCTTCGCGAATTAGTGATGTGCGTACATTTAATTATTCTAAATAGAATTATAAAATGGCGCATTCCTCATATTCATTACGTAAAAAAATATTAGATAAATTACAAAAAGAATATTCTGGTGATAATTTTCATAGAGATGTATTATTAGGATTAATACGATATGATACACTTGATAGTGGTGCTGAACAATATGTTGTTGATTTAAAATATAAAGATCAATTAAAAGAAGAAGGTATTGATTTTGAGTGTTTTGGTTCAATGTTTAATCATTATTATACAAGATATTGTTCAATGTTTTACGACATAGAAAAATATTTTGGTTCATATGGTTCATTTTTTGGTATTAAGATAAAAAAAGGTCGATTTATGGCAAACCCGCCTTATGATTATAATTTATTAATTAAAATGTATTTACATATAAAAAAAATTTAGTTGGAGAAACATTATTTGTTATGATGTATCCTGAATGGAAAGATTTTATATTAGATGAAATGATTGAAAAAGATAATTTATTTGTTGCTAAAAAAAGAAAACACGAATACTTTATGAACCCTTGGACATTTGAAATGGTAAAAATTCCACCATATATAACACATTTATTTTGTGGCCCACAATTAAATAAAAATACTTGTGATAAAGTTAAACAAATATTTTTATCATTTACAAATATGGAAGTAACTGGTAAAAGAAAAATAATGTCTTTTTCAAATAATTACTTTAATAAAAAATAAGCATTTCTACAATCATTCATTTTATCATCTTTTGTTATATTTTTTGTTATTTGATTAAATGTTTCCCCGTGTAATAATCTAATAACAAAATTCATACTATAAACACCACATTCTGTATTTTTAAATTGATGTCTAACAGTATTATATTTATAATCATATTCACCCATATATTTTTTTAATTTATCAATATAGTTATAAATATTTTGTTGTGGTTGTTTAGCAAATGAATCAAAGAAATAAATTTGTTTTTTAGATAAATTAGCAAACAACCCAACCCAATGAGAACCTGGTTGATTATGTTTATCTAAATTAATAACCATACCTAATCGATTTAATCCTCTTTCTTTCATATATTTAAATCCAAATTTTGCTGGTTTAGTATATTTTAAATCCATAAAATCAGATGGATTAGCACCTAAAAAAATAAAATCTTTATATTTTCGTTCATATTGTAACATAACTTTTTCAATATCAGTTGTTGATAACCATTCAGTACTGTTACTTGGACCACTTGGACGAAATGTATAGTTAGTTATCCCGCGATGTAATTTAGGTAAGTTTTGTGTCCAACAAACTTGATCATTACACGAATAATCTTCTTTCATATTTTTTGTGAGCATTTTTAATAAATATTTTTTATTAGATTTAATATCAATCATTTTAGATGGATGTTTGCTATTATATGATTTTGTTAATGTTAATAAATCATCTAATGAGAAACAAGAACCATCTTTAAATTCTTTACCAGGGGCACATTGTTTATCGATACTCATTATATATATTCTTTATAAAAAATAGTTTGATTATATTTATTTTCAACCATATCCCATAATGGATTTTCTATAATACTTTTCCATTCAAATATATTATCATTATTAATTTTTAATAATAATAATGTTAAATAATATGTAAAAACACTAATAGATACTTTATATTCAATATTTATACCAATATTTTTTTTTAATGTATTATTTTTATCATAATCTATATTGGCTTTTTTAAATAAATCATTATATTTAAAATATACTTCTTTACTTGTTTGCTCTTCATTACAAGATAGTAAAAATATCTTTTTTTTATTAATATTATGATATAAAAAACGAGCACTATAACAACAATCTAAAATAAAATAAACATTTGATAAATGTGAAAAATAATCATAAGTATATTTTTTATCATTTATTACTATTTCTCCATTTTTATTAGAATGTCCTGAAAAATATATAATATAATAATAATTATCATTATTTATTATTTTATTATCAATATCTATTACTTTTGGCTTTTCCCAAAATGTATTTTTTTTATAAAAATTATAAAATAAATAATATATTAATTTAATATCATTTTCACAAGCATATAATTCTCTACTATTTTTATTAATCAAATTATTCAATATTAATGGTTTAATTTTCATTAATAAAAATAACTATAAAAAAAATATTCTAAATTTAAATATATTGATGTCATTTGAACAAAAATACCGTAAATATAAGCAAAAATATCTTGAATTAAAACAACAATATAGTGATTTACAATCCTCCGTAGAACAAAATGTTCAACAAAATGGTGGATTTTTTAACACTGAAAGTTTTCAAGAACCAGTCACTACTGAACAATTAAATTTAACTGCTACACCACAACAATTTAATGGTAAAAATGTTACACAACAAGTTGAACAACCAGCACAACTTGAACAACAACAAGTTGAACAACCAGCACAACTTGAACAACAACAAGATGAACAACCAGTACAACAAGTACAACAAGAAGGTGGTTTTCTTAGTAAAATTTTTGGTAAAAGTGCTGAACAAGCCTCTAATACATTAACTCAAACAGAAATGACTACTACTCAAGATATTAGTCTTTCTGATACTCCACAAAATGGTGGAACCCAATTATCACCTGCTCCAGTTACTGCTAACCCTGCTCCTGTTGTTGCCGGAACACCAAACTGTGCTGGTAATGTTAATCCTGTTCCAAACACAACTGTCCCAAGTGTAGAACCAGGAACTGGATACAACCAAAAATATATGGCTGATATGTTATCTGATGATACAACAACTGATATGGGTAATAGTGTTCAAAATGGTGGAAACACAGAAAGTGAAATTACCAACACTGAAGATATTGAAAAGCTTTTTTCTCAATTAGGTGGTAACTTATCTGAATTAAATGATTCTTCATCTGTTTTATCATCATCATCCAGTCTTTTAAGTGATAGTGATGAAAACATTAGCATTAGTGTTAGTGATTTATAAAAAAATTGATTAAATAAAATATTAATAATAATAATTATTATTTTATTTACAACCATCAATATGGCCAAAGCAAAGATTGAAATTATTGATTCAAAACTGTTTATGTCTGCTAGATATAAACCTGAAGAAAAAGACAATATTTGTGTTATTTGTAGAATGGATATTAATGAATGTAGTATTTATTCAAAAGAAATTGAACCAAATAATTTAACACAAATTAATTGTGGTCATTTATTTCATACAGATTGTTTGAGTAAATGGCAAAAAAAACAAAATAAATGCCCATTATGTAAGAAAAGAATCACTACTACTTGTTCTTGCGGTAATTGTCATGATACATTACCACAAGTAGATAATGAACCATTACCACCATTACAAACAGAAGATACTGTACCATTACAAACAGAAAATAATATTATAAATATAACAGATTTAGAAATTAATACAGATTCAGATTCAGAAATATCAGATGTAGATTAAAATAAATTTATACGCTTAATTTTTTTTTATTATAATTATTAATATAATATTATGAACTTATTATATCTTGCGATTGTTATTACTTTTTTTATTTTTATGATTTCATTATTTTATAATGGAGATAATAATATAGATTTATTATCCTCAACAAAAGATCTCACCTTAAGCTCTATTAATGTTATATAAATAATGATATCTACTGGTAAAAATATTATTGGTATTGATGAAGCAGGTCGTGGTCCATTAATTGGACGAGTATATGCTGGAGCCGCTATTTGGGATGGGACTAATTATAATGGTGATTTTATAAAAGATTCTAAAAAAATGACACCTAAAAGACGTGCTATAGCATTAGAATGGATTGAAAAAAATTTAATTTATGGTGTTGGTTATGCTGATAATAAAGAAATTGATGATATTAATATACTGAATGCTACAAAACTAGCAATGGATAGAGCAATTGAAAATTTATTATCAAAAGTTGAATTAAATTCGTCAGAATTAAATATATA
>Ga0255772_10004747_pt1 | contig 12751 bp, 22 predicted proteins | sample 071ome_34_FD_179970 | JGI IMG/M metagenome (GOLD analysis project Ga0255772, IMG submission 179970) | Coastal salt marsh microbial communities from the Groves Creek Marsh, Skidaway Island, Georgia - 071411BT metaG (version 2) | ecosystem: Environmental > Aquatic > Marine > Intertidal zone >...
GATTGAATCAAAATGCGTAAGAGTGAGAGTTGTTGTTCATTGAGAATTGACTGTGGGTTTAGCATTACTTCTCAATTTTCCAGTCCATAGATCCACCCTCAGGAACCCAAAAGAAGTAGTTACCGTTGAGAGATTTGAGGAACATCCACTCTTTGCCACCCAATTCACGAGTAGATTCTACAGTGCAAGTGTGAAAAGAATCCATCTCATTTGCAAAACGATTCTTTGCTTTGCGAGAGACAGGACTGACACAGATTCGCTTCAGTTTGGTAGTCATGGTGTTTGTCTCGATGTGATTATTGTAAGGCATCAAGCAGGGGATTTCCTGTTGACTGTGCCACTTTGTTCAACTGTCCACTAGATTTTTTCTTGGGTTTAGTGGTTTTCTTTGTGGCACTGGTTTTCTTGGTCTGAGATCCCTTGCCACCACTAGACGATTTCTCGATTTTTTGTGATTTTTGTTTGTCAGGGGTCTTAGTGCGTTTCCTCGGACCAGATTTCGATTTTTTGTATTTTTCTACTTTATTCATGGCACTTTGGAAAGTGCGTGATACATCACTCAACACTTTACCCTCATGGATAATAACCCACTCTTTGTTGCCGATAACAGGAATCACCGCCCACATACCATCAGGAGAGACATAATCTCTCACACAAACTGGGTCGAGCATTGTAGAGTTGAAGTTGTAATACTTCTGGTCTTTACCCATAACTTACCCCCATGCCTCCATGTAATCATCAAGGGTATATCCTTCCTCATCGACACATGCCTCGTCGATCAATTCTTGGTAGGTATAGTCTTCCAAGTCCTTACGATATTCTTCTGGTGATTGATCCTCTGGGTCATAATCATCGTGGCAGAGATACTCCCACTCTCGCACAAGTGCGTTGATTAGTTGCTCAGTAGTGTACTTCATCGACGGATCTCAGAGATAGCAGGTTGACCTTGATTGAAGACGGTATCAACAACCGCCTGAACTTTACGGGAGGTAGTGATACCCACAGAGTCATAAACAGGGACACAGACAAGACCGAAAGTCTTGGATTTGTCACCCAGACGGATAACACGACCGATGGATTGACTGATGCCGATATAGTCCATGTTGCGGAGGAAGATCACACTTTCTAGTCCGTTGACATTGATACCTTCGGACAGGATGGAGTGGTGAAGAACCACAAACTTCTTGTTAGGATCTTTACCCCATGCATTTAGAGTGTCAAAGAATACCTCACGGTTCACCTTTTGACCGTCAATGATAGCACCAGTCTTGGAAGTAATAGTCATCCAAGAATAACCACGAGATGCAATATCTTTGCGGAAGTCAGAGTCACTCAGAAGACCCATGATCTGTTTGGTAGTTCTAGCACAGATCAGAACTTTATCCACTTTCTGATCGTCAATAGTCTCCATCAAAAAGTCATTGTCACGCGACCAGATCTTAAACTTATCCTTCACCATACCGAGTTGCTTAACAACAACTTTAGGGGGAAGGATATAACCTTGCTCAACAAGTTCAGGTGCAGGGATGTTGCAAATAACCTGACCGTAAATGTGACCCCAGTTCATCCCTGGTTTCTTGAACGTGAGAGAATGCTTAGGAGTTGCAGTAAAGAAATAGCAACGATCTGCATTGTTAGAGAAGAACTCAGTTGCAGGGAAAAAGTTCTTCTTGACAGAATTATGTGCCTCGTCGAAGTAGATAGTATTGACTTCAATATCTGCCTGACGAATACGATTCAGAGAATTGTAAGTAGTGAAGATGATGCAGTTCTCACCTGCGGTACGAGCAGTGTTAGCGAACAGTGCAATCTTCTCAGGATTAGTAGTAGAGAAGTGCGTAGTCTCACCACTGTGGACGTGCATCACATGAGTGTATTTCGTATCAACAAACTCCAGAAACTCTGCGGAGAGTTGTTCAGCAAGAAGGATGCGAGGTGCTACAACAACGGTAGTCATTCCGCTGGTAGTACGATTAAGTTTCTCGACAAGATCATAGATCATGGTGATAGTCTTACCACCGCCAGTAGGCACAATGATCTGACCCTTATCGTAGGTCGCCATTGCATTGGTCGCACGAACTTGGTTAGGACGGAGTTGCATCAAGTAACCTTCAATGAATATATCATTGCATAAAAAAAGTCCACCGTCAAGAGACAGTGGACAGTTCAGTGTACTGGCACATGGTGTCAGAATTGGTTCAGGAGTTTCTGAGTTTCAGGATCAAACGTTTCGCGAATGCCTGCATCAGGCAACCAATCTTCGGGACCAGTTTCCATCATCGACTCGTAAAGTTCATCGAAATCGTTGTACTCAAAATCGAAATCGTTGTTCATGATGTAGTGTTGTGTACTCAGTTAGATTAGGTTAGTTTGTGGTGGTTGTCAACCCTCTGGAGCAGCAGCGGGTGCCACTTCTTCAGGTGGTGCAGTTGGGATCTGAGCAGGCATACCGTCTAGATCAAACTTCTTTGCCGCCTCTCTTGCTTCTTTAACTTCAGAGATCATGTTAAAGAGAGCAATTTGATCCACTTGCATTTTCTTGAAAGATGCAAGCACAAGCGCCTCTAGTTCGTTGATGCGCTTATCCATTTCACCCAGAGAACTCATAGTTTGTTTGAGTTGTTTCTGGAGAATCTCTTGTTTGTGAATAGAAAACTGTTGGTCTGCCATAATGTTATCAGATGTCGTTTTATTTATCGGGCGTAGAGGTAACTACCTGCCCAGTCTGCCCGCATCAGACACTCCTCACGAGAAGAAATGATGAGAAGATTGTAGCGAACACCCTTTGCAGGTGATTTCCATGATGCAGACTTGTAGACTTCGCCAGTCATTCGGTCAACAAATGCATGGACAGATCGAGAACCACTGGAATCAATCATGATGATTTTGTGATACTTACGACCAGACTCGATCACATACTGATAGATGCCAATCTCATCTTTGATGTCATCAACACAACGATTGTGATAATCGATAGTGGATTGATTATCACCCTCTTGAATTGCACGAGCAATAGAAGCAAAGTGTGACTTGATAGAATAACGCTTGAAGTCATCCTTCAGTGCTTCACACAGTTGCTCAGTGTGCTTGAGAACCTTGAGAGCGATTGTCTCTTTAGCGAGTGTTGCAGTCATGCGTCATTCCTTTGACTCTTATAGTATTGCACGTCTGAGACCCCTCTGGAAGCGTCTGTGTGCAGGTTGTTTGACTGTCACAGTACAATCTAGTTCAACCACTCGTAACGACGCCTCAGAGGTAATTTAATGGACCATGGCAAATATGATACAAATACTGCGGTAAGTCCTCGTATAACATCTCTTTTCCTCCACCATCTGATGAACCAAATGATAAAGATTGTGAGAGTAATAGGCCATAAGACAATGGCAACTGATCCAATGACTAACCAACCAAAATCAGAACAAGTAAAGACAGTTCCAGTATTAGAGGCAACTACACCTCCAGCAGATTTTATCCTGTCAATCGCTGTGTTTTCAGTTGCTGCATAGAGTGAAACACTTTTAGCACCAGTTCGAGAGACAACTTCATGAGTTGCATCGCTCAAACTCTCATTGAGAGTTGTAAATGTAGTTGCCTCTAGTCTGTTAGATCTAGTTCTAACCCAACCAAACCACTTAGCCATTGTTATTCATCAGTAAGATGATCGGCACAAGCAAGTGTATCACAAGGGGGACATTCTTTCTGACTCTCCAATGCTTCTTTGAGTGCTTCTGTTACATTCTCCTTGAAAGAACGATAAGGAATGAAGAGATCATCATCCGCAGTTTTATAGTCCTGGTGAGTTTCTTTGAACTCACGTTCTACATCATACAAGAGATTTGTTACGATGTCATTGATGACTTCAATGGACTTTGAGGTAAGTCCGTTCCAGGATGTATTGGGGAACATATCATCCTTGACACGATTTAGCAGTGCTCTCCTACAATGCCACTGACTATCAAAGATTTGGGTAAATGCTTCCCAGTCGTGTTGGGATTTGAAATTAGGGATACTCATAGTGCTTCTACCTTTGCTTTGACAGATTCGGGAGTTGCTTTTACTTGATACGTTACCTCATCTCTACGGGACAGTTCTGAGAGAATCTCAGCAGCAATATCCCAGAGTTCTGTTGTGTGTCTGTGATTGTAGGGCCAGTTAGTCATTTGTTGTTCTCCTTTTCTTTGTAATGGGCATTCATCTTTGCCCATTCAGCATCACGCTTCATAAACTCCTGGTATTTCTTCTCCAGGTCCTCATCCATGGTCAATTCATACTCTTTACAGACCTTACGTTGATCTTCCTCACGCACACAGTCATTGAATACCAATGACATGGCAGCAGAGCGAATAGATGCGGGATCCATACCTACACATAGCATGAATTTCTCAAATAACTTGAAATACTGCTTGCAGTTAAGATCTGCTGCTGGTGCAGTGATCTTGTAATGCTCTTCAGGAATGTAATCATCATCAGTCCAGGAGGATGTCCCATAGGTTGGTGTGAAGGTTGCATCGAACTTGAATTGTACTTCAGCTTCGTAGGTCACTTAGGGCAAGACTTATAAAACATCCCTTCAACATAACAAGAATATTGGGACTTGTCAACCTTAGGGGGTCGTTTGTTAGTGAGGTGATACACTACGGGATCACGGCCAATAACAACTGGCACATCCTGCAAACAACCTGCCAGAATACATCCAACAATAGGCACAATCATTTTTTTCTAATAACAGAGATTACTTTTTGATCAGGATGTTGTTGTTCAATGACTTGTTTCGCATCTTCATAATCAATGGCGTCGTGGACGGTATGTATATTCACACACCACTCTTCAGAATCCCAAGTTTGAACTTGATATGTCATCGTTCGTAACACTGAGATGTATAGGGTCCGATCATTTCACATGTAAACACTTGTTTTTTCTCGATGTTATCAAATTTGATGCCAATATACGCCAAATTGAAACATACCAGTAAAGTATTGCCTACTAGTATTGTAAGCTGGGCATTCTTTTTAAATCGTTCAAGATACCGTTCAAGATACTTTTTCATACTTCTCCGTAATAGCAAGAAGAGTTTCGTAAGGGATCCAAGCAGGTTCTTCATTGCAGAATTGAACCTGCACTTCTCTAACCTTCCGTTCAAGGAACTTGGAGTAAGTAACTCTAGTGTTCTTCACAGCTGAAATGGGGTTCATAAACATAGTCATTTGTACCCGTATTATACCACACTATCGGACATCATGTCCACCAAACATTGCCCGCATACCATTCAAGACTTTGTTTGCGAATCGTCCAAGTCTTCTAGACTCGAATCTTGAGTAGAGAGCAGTAGTAATAACAGGGGCTGGAACACCGAGATCCACAGCACTGTGAACAGTCCAACGACCCTCACCAGAGTCTGATACTCCTCCATCGAACTTGCTAAGCTCTCTATCGCTCCGTAGAACATCAGCGGTAAGATCAAGTAACCAAGACCCAACCACAGAACCACGACGCCACAACTCAGCCACCTGAGCAACGTCAATATCGTACTGATAATCGGCAGGGTTGTCCATTGGGGCGACCTCTGCATCTCCTGCTTTGACATACTTGGCACCAGCGTTTGCTTCATGAAGAATATTAAAACCTTCGGCATATGCTTGCATGATGCCGTATTCAACTCCATTGTGAACCATCTTTACGAAATGACCTGCACCAGGTCCACCACAATGCAACCAACCTTTCTCTGCTTGGGTCACCCATGAGTTAGGTTCAGTCCTGGGGGCAGCATCAATTCCTGGGGCGAGGGCATCAAAAATGCCTTCACAAGCGGTGACCGCAGTATCTCCGCCACCAACCATAAGACAGTATCCACGGTCCAAACCGTAAACACCACCACTAGTGCCACAGTCAATATACGCGATGCCCAGTTTTGAAAGGCGCTCTGCTCTTTTCCTACTGTCCTTAAAATTGCTATTGCCATGATCAATAATAATGTCGCCTTCACGACAATATCGTAGTAACTCATTGATCGTTTCCTCTACTGTTTCTGCTGGTACAACCATCATGAAGACGCCTGGTTTCCTCTCAGAAACAGACTTGTAACTATGGATTACTTGAACAAGGCTTTCCACAGAACTGGTACATCCACTGATATAACCCTTCTCATATTGTTCACAAGCTTTTTCATAGTTGTTCCTGTATCCCCATACTTCGTGTCCTGCTGCGATCATACGGCGAGACATACCCTCACCCATACGACCCAATCCAATCATTCCTACTTTCATTTGACCATCTCCAATGTTTATTAGTTTTTCTATCTTACTTGAGTTTTATAGGATAATCCCACTTAGTAATAAATTGAGTCTTATATGTTGGTCCCCAGAGACCGCCATCATAAAGGTATGGAGCTGTTCTTATTGGACATTGATCACCAGTACACAATAAATCATCAACGATTCTCCAAGACTCTAAGACTTCATCTGCATGAACAAAGTGCGACTGATCTTGATTAATGGCATCATTAAATAGTTTTTCATAGCCATCAACTGACTTTTCAATTGGGTAATGATACTGAAGAATGGCAGGTTCAACATTATCATTCAACCCAGGAGATTTAATATCAATTTGCATATCCAGATGTGGGTCTGGTTGCAGTCTCATAACAATACGATCATTGCAATCATGTCCATCAAAAAGTTGTTGTGGTGGTGATTTAAATTTAATCACTACTTCCACACAGTCAACAGGCATCTTCTTACCTGTCATAAAGTAGAAAGGAACTCCTTCCCAACGCCAGTTATCAATATAGATATCACCAGCAACATAAGTTGGAGTACCAGAGTCGGGATCAACTCCCTCTTCTTGTTTGTATCCCTTATACTGACCACAAACAAGTTTGCTACCTAACCTAGTCGCGGCAAGAACTTTAGTCTTCTCTCTACGAATCTCTCGTGCATCATTTCTACAGGGAGGTTCCATAGCAATTAACGAAAGAACCTGCAACATATGGTTCTGTAACATGTCTCTGACCGCCCCTGCGGTCTCATAGTACTGAGAACGACCCTCGCACCCTATGGTCTCTGTGGCGTAGATCTGAACCTCTTCTATGTACTGCCTGTTCCAAAGTGGTTCCAGTAGAATATTGCTAAAGCGGGTGGCAAGGATATTATTAACAGTATCTTTACCGAGATAATGGTCAATGCGATATACTTGTTTCTCGCGTAAATGTCCAGCCACCACAGATTGTAAACGATCAGCAGATTTAAAATCGTACCCAAAGGGTTTCTCAATAACAACACGCGATGTTTCTGAGTCATCTAAAAGTCCTGCATGTTTGAGATTTAAGATGGCAGATTCATATCTCTCTGGTGGTACAGAAAGAAAATATGTATTGTCATCTTGGGTAGGAAGTCTAGAAAGTGAATCCACGTTCTCTAGATCTGTGGAGACCCAATCAAGTCTGTGCATAAAACTTTCTGGATACTTTCCTAGTGACTCTACCCAAACTGATTTTTGTATCTCTCTACGAGAAGTGCCAACAATCGTAAGATTGTTTGGTAACAACTTCTTCTTGTGCAACTTGTACAGGGAAGGAATTAATTTCCTGCGACATAGATCTCCAGTCGCCCCGAAGATCACGATCTGACTTGTTTTAATAGAATCCATTATCTCCACATTAAATCGGATCCACCGAGAGGAGCATTTTGTGCTGCTTCTCTACTGAACATGATATTGAGGCAAGTGAAACATACTAACCAAACGATGTTGATAAACACATTTTGTTGCCACAAGAACCGTCTGAATTTCATTGCTCTAATGATAGCAACTTCTGACTCGGTGGTTCTTACTACAACTTGTTCAATTATAATAGCAATGATGAACATTGCAACTAGTGGAAGCCACCAAAAGTTGGCGAATCCTAATAGGTAAAGTAAAAACATTTTCATGGTTCGATCTTCTCCCGAAGAGTAACCCTATTATATCTAGGTATTTGTGCGTGTGGCGATTGTCAGGACATTATGACAATAAAAAAGGGGGTCCGAAGACCCCCCAAAATCATTAATCAAGATCTGAAATAATACGCTCACACTCTTTCAAGTTTTGCTTACAGAAGGCACGGACATAACTGTTCGTGTCTGTACTCATAGTGTAGTGAGCGTGAGTGTGTACCAGTTCAATTACCATTAAGCACCCAACACATAGGGCCACGAAGTGACATATAGGACTTGTGACACAACATGTCAGGTTCTTTTTGATGTTCATAAAAAAAGGGGACCGAAGTCCCCAGATTCAGTTAGATCAGAAGCTGTACTTCAGACCAGCCTTGGTGCCGTAAGAACGGTCAACACCAGCAACGCCAGAACCAACGAAGGAGACTTCACCGTAAGCGGAGAGATCTTCGGTCAGAGCAACGCCCAGACCGGCCTTACCCGAAGGCACCCAGTCAGAAGCACCACCATCGGGCAGTTGGACAGTAGCACCTGCTTGAACATAGAAGGAAGCATCAGTACCCAGAGCACCTTCGTAACCAACGTGGTTGTCAATCGAAGTACCAGAGTAGTTAGAACCAGTGAAACCAGAGTTAGCTTCGACGTTCACATAAGGACCTGCAAAAGCAGCGCCAGCGAACAGGGGGGCAGCAGCAGCGGCTGCGAGAACAGATTTAAACATTTGAATTCCTCGTAATTTACTTGCGGAATGGTTACCCGCAGATGAAGGATCGGGTTCGACTTTCCGATCGCTTGAATGATAATGTACCACAACTAAGTGGTATTGGGCAACAAGACCTAGGCGAGTAGTTGAGGCTTTGGTTTGTTGTAATCCGTAACATTGCGTTACTTCATGTTATTTATACTACATTATTTCTTCAGGTTTGTCAAGTCAGTGCTGGAGAAGTCAACTCTTCAATGCCAGCCTGTTGTTGTTGAGGAGGCGGTGTAGGGTTATCTCTACCCGCAACTCGTCCCAAATAAGGATCAAAATCAGAGATCATATCAAGAGTAATATCGGATCCACGGGTCTCCCAGAGGTTTCTGAGACCATTGTGGCTACCTCTATGGAAGATCTCAATATGTTCTGGGTGAATACTCGATCCCAGTTCGATCTTATACAGGAAGATAGGACAGGCATAAGAGGCACCAGAGTTGTAGATGAGATCATCTGCAACGGGACGTGGTTTAACACCATTGTCCAACTTATACTTTTCTCCTCGGCAATGCAAGTCAATCAACTTCTTGGCATGGTGACGAGTAATCACATAACATGCCGTAGAGAAATCATTGATGAATCTACGGTGAATGTTTACATACAATTCGCCAGGACAAATAACTGCGACCTGAAGAACGTCCCAATCATATGGGGCTCTGGAGAGAAACTGTCGCCAAGTAAATGTCCAATACTTAGCAATACTAATGTCACAATCATCTTCCATAATGACTGCATATGGCGCATCAGTTTCTTCATAGAAGTGTTTGATAGCCTTTAGGTGAGAGGTAAGACAACCAATCTCACCTGGCGTAACGTTCTCTGGATAACGTCCATGAATAATATCACTCAGGTCATCACCAGTAGAGGGCCTACCATCGTAGGCAGAGATTCGAGTGTAATCTTCGATCTCCCAATACTTAAGTTGTTCTTCCATCCATTGCCACCTTTCTGGTTGTGCATCCAGATTGATGACATAAAGAGGGCCGAATCCCTTTAGTTTATACACTGATTTGTTTTTATCCATTAGACAATAATCCAACCGTCACAATAAAGATCTTTAGTGTCCTTGTCCGCATAGTCTGGACCAAACCACATTTTAGGTGCGACAACAGGGCCGCGTCCTCTCTGCAACCAGGCACCCCACCATGAGAGTGAGGAGTTAGCAATGATTGCACCACTACACATACTCATGATACAGAGGTCCACAAAGGGTTCGTAAGAACCATCGGAATACTTATCCGTTGGTTCAGAAATCATGAATCTGTCGCCAGAGAACATCTCTTGTTCCTTAACCCATCCTGGGGAATCAGAACAGATGATTACTGGTTGATCTTCGGGGAAGTTCTTCAGAGCTTCCTCGTAATAGCTGAGAGGTTGGGGAGGATGTTGCGACGAACACTGCGTATACGACCACTTAAATCCCCTAGCATCGACAAGGTTAGGATCACCCCTACGAACATGAAGAAAGAGAGGCGTCTCGTCCAGTGAATCCATAAGTTCTCTGACTGGACCAGAGATTGATTCGTGGAATGTAAAATCCTTGGCGATTTCGTTTTTGATGTTTGCAAAATACTTTTCACTCTGGAAAAATCCAAACAAACTAACGTCGTTGGGACACATAGTATGTAGTTCCATATCGTAATGGAAGTGTTTTTCCATCACAACAGGAGCATGCCCACGGTCAAGTACAAATTGATTTTTTTGTCTTACCGAAGGTAATTGAAAGGCACGATATAGACTATAGTTATCTACTCGTTTAGAATCTTCAGGAGGGATGCAGAACTCATACCCACGCATGGCAGCGATACCTCTAACCGCTGCATATTGGAACATCTGGTTACCCAATCGGCCCAGATTTCCCATCTGATTAAAGGCTAGCATTCAATTGTTCTCCTCTTACTTTGAGATAATGAAGGTTGGAATAATAACCAGCGAGAGTGTCGCGGTCTTGATTTCTAATCCACTGCCAAAGTTTATCATTGTCTTGGAACTTAGGATTGTGATAGTGAGAGTTGAAGGTTCTACCATGTTCGAAGTGGTAGATGTCATCAACTACTCGTCCTACCTTGAATCCAAAGAGATTCAAACGATAATAAAACTCACAGTCTTCGGCACCCCAAGAAAGAAACTCTTCGTTCCACATGCCCATAGACACTTCTACAGCCTTTTGAATCATTTGACCCCAACCAATTGAAGATGGGATTCTCTGTTTGTGGCCCTTAAGTACATCCAGATCAAAGTCATTTCCATCATGAGAAGAAAGGAACTTATCCAGAAGTTCATCCGAGTATGATACTGCCCATTGGTAAATTCCACATCCGAAAGGATACACTGCATGAGATCCCTCCTTCATAATGGAATGATAGGCAAGTTCATAACTATTCTTTGGAAGAACTACATCAACGTCATGATTATAGATGATTGGAGTTTCTGCCGTGACACACAAGTCATTGAGAATGCGTGTCTTGTGGAATAGTTTTTCATCACTTTCCTCAAAAATATGAATTAAGTTGTCAGTATCCCCGACATACTTTTCAATTTTGGGAAAGGCATACTCTTTGAAGATAGACTTAGTATCTTCTTCCTGAATCATTACTTTAGATTCAGGAAAATTTTTCAGTAGATAGGAAACAGAAGTGATGACATTGCGAAGTCGATCATCCGTTTCAATTCTACAAGGCAGTAGAAATGTTACGTCTTTCATTGTTCAGGAGTTACAGGCGATGGGTCATTGTGCAGTTTCACCCATCGAGAAGGAATCATATCCTTCATATTATAATGAGCGTAGGCAGGACCAAACCAAGGGTCAGGTGCGATGATAGGATGTTTAGGATTGCGAATCAGCCAAGCACCCCACCAAGAAAGGGAACTATTAGCGATAATACCTCCACTACAGAGAGACATCAAACATAAGTCGATGTAAGGTACAGACGCGCCATCTCCAAAGACTTCGTATGAAGAATCGGAGAAGTGGAAATTATCGCCTTGAAGCCAGTCTTGTTTTTTGCACCAGTCAATCAAGTCGGAAACCACAATCACATTGAGATCCTTGAGAGGGAAATGTGACAGGGCTTCTTTGTAGTATTCGGACTTACACAGTGGATGATATTCTTGTACCATCTGATAAGACCACTTTTCACCACGGCGTCCTGTTAAACCAGGACTTCCACGGCGAACATGGAGAAAGATACATTTATCACTTCCTCCTAAACTATCGATGAACTCTTTACAGGGTTCGAGATAGCAATTGCGGAAAGTAAAGTCATCCCTAATACTATCAGAGATGGCCTCAAAGTATCTTTCCGTCTGGAAGTTGCCCGAGAAGTTAGTATTATCTTCGCAGTTATTGAAGATCTCCTCATTAAAATGCATGTCACGGTATTCTACCCTATTGGGAAGAAACTTTTCCGCAGTGTTCTGACCAATCTTACATGTGGTCAGATTAAAAGCCTCAAACAAACCATAGTTATCCAGTCGATCTGCATCAGGTCCAGGAATGAACCAATCGAATTTACGATTATGTGCAAGTCCTCTCAGGAAGGCATACTGAAACATTTGGTTTCCAAGGCGTCCCTCATTACCCAGGCCCTGAAATGTAATAGCCATTATTTACTCCACTCTTGAATAGTCCAACGTTCAGGAACAATGTCCGATGTATCGAGATGAGTCATTGCAGTACCAAACCACTTCTTAGGATCTGGAGCAATGACTTTACCTCGATCGTTTTGCAACCAGGCACCCCACCAAGAGAAGGATGAGTTTGCAATAATAGCACCAGAACAAAGACTCATCAAACACAAATCTACCTGAGGCAGAAGAGTGTTCTGATACTGTCCAGTACCATCAATAGTACGATATGTATATCTACCGTTACTCTCATTAAACAGGAATCGATCCTGCTGGAAGAACTCTTGTTTCTTACACCAATCCAAATCATCGGTGAATACAAAACAAGGAGTGTCTTCGGGGAATTCTTTTAGCGCGTCTTCAAAGAACGAAATGGGAAGGATGGGATGGTACTCTTCTCTGCCGATGTTGTCAGACTGACGAACATGGAGAAAGATAG
>Ga0255772_10004768_pt1 | contig 12706 bp, 13 predicted proteins | sample 071ome_34_FD_179970 | JGI IMG/M metagenome (GOLD analysis project Ga0255772, IMG submission 179970) | Coastal salt marsh microbial communities from the Groves Creek Marsh, Skidaway Island, Georgia - 071411BT metaG (version 2) | ecosystem: Environmental > Aquatic > Marine > Intertidal zone >...
AGTAGCATTGACTTGTGCAGTACAGTTGTTGGCATCGGTAACGGTGACGCTATAGGTTCCTGCGGCAAGACCTGTTGCCGTTGCATTGATCTGCGCAGGTGCCGTAGACCAAGAGTAGGAGTAGGGGGTTGTTCCTCCCGAAGCTGTCACAGAAGCAGTTCCATCGGTTCCGGCATTGCAGCTTACAGCAGTTGCTGTAGCAGAGGCGGAGATGGCTGCAGGCTGAGTAAGGGTTACACTTTTAACAATGGAACAAGAAGCATCGTTGAAATCCTTGATGGTTACGCTATATGTGCCAGCTGCCAGAGAGGAGATAGACGAGTTGGTTCCCCCGGTGCTCCACACATAGGTGTAGTTCCCGCTACCGCCGCTAGCACTAACAGAAGCGGAACCGGTACTTCCGCCATTACAAGAAGGGTTGGTGCCTGTAATGGCAGAAGAGAGGGCCGTAGGTTGAGAGATGGAAACGGAATAAGAGGCGGAACAACCACTCGCATCTTGCACCGTAACAGTATGAACTCCCGCTGCTAGGTTTGTTAAGCTGCTGCCCGAAAGACCACTATTCCATGTGTATGTATATGGAGAGGTGCCATTGGTAGTCGTAAGCGATACGGAACCGTTACTACTTCCATAGCACGAAACATTTGTTAGGGAGTTCGTTGAAATAATCAAATTGCATTGAGCCGAAACCGTATACCCATAAAGGACGAAAGCGGCCGTTAAAAACGGCCGCCAAAGGTTCTTTAATATGGGCGATAATCGTCTCAAATTCAATAGTGTATAATTATTTCAACACGTCTATTTTTTTCTCTGGAGCCCTTAACGTAATTACCCTCCTCGTCGAAAGGTTTAATCGTAGGTTTGACATCGGCAAAGCCAATGGCCCGCGAGTTTTCAGGGGGTAAACCATTTTCAATCATTTGGCGGAGAACTGTGGCTGCTCTCGCCGAGGATAATTCCCAATTGGATGGAAATCGAAATGACCGAATAGGTGTGTCATCAGTGTGGCCCTCAATGTCCATTGTGAGGTTATACCTCCCAACAATGGAGTCCAAAGATTGGCATAACTCATCAATAGTCTGCCTTCCAGCGCGGGTGAGATTTGATTCGCCAGAGCTAAAAAGGCTTTCTGAACCGAGAAGAATATTGATGCCACGATAGTTCTTTTCGATATCTACTCGTGGGTTATCATTTACGGAATTGTCAAATGTGGAATCCAGCTGATTGTAAAGCATTGTAAGTGGTGAACCCGATTTAGTATTCAACTTATCACTGACAAAGCCATTTTTGAGCTCTTCAAAAAGCTGTAAATCCACTTTTGAAGCAGAAAAAAAAATGACAAAAAAGGCCATGAGAAGGGTGATCATATCCGAATAGGTGGCAAGCCAATCGTTGGCACCTCCTTCGTCATTATCATCTTCCACAACAACCTTTTTTACGCGAGTTTCCTCGACAGGCTGTTGTTTTTTGTTCATGAAGTTTAACATGGCTACTATGAATTTATTCTTAGCTACCCCCTTGTCCGATTAAGGAGCTAAGCTGGTCTTTGATTAGTAGTTCGGACTTTCCTTCACGGATAAGTACAATGCCCTCCATGACTAGTTTTTCGCGGGTCTGATTGATAGATTGATTGTACTTGATTTTTTTTGCCATTGGACTGAACAGCAAGTTTGCAAAACCAACGCCATAAAGTGTGGTTAGCAGCGCTAGAGCAAGTGCTGGGCCGACACCTGAAGGTTCATCTAAGTTATCTAGCATGATAATCAAGCCAAGTAATGTTCCAACCATACCGAAGGATGGAGCTGTATTTGCCATCATTTGAAGCACATCCGCCTTCTTTTTTTCCTCCCCTGCACGCTTATCTATGTACAACTCAGCCATATCTCGTATTTCGCGTGCGGAGTAATTAGTGCTTACCAATTCAAACATGTATTTGGTCATAGCGTCTGATGGCTTGTTGGAGGCAAAAAAGTTATTCTTGTCATTCGCATAAGCTGAACGGTATTGCAGGATGTTTTTGATTTCTGTTTCGAGCAGCTCAGTTTTGGAATTGTAGTGACTAAACATAAATCGCAGTGATCCAATAGCGCTAAGAACTGTGTGTGCTGGATACATAATAAATAGGCCTGTCAATAGTCCACCCAGAACAACAGCCAAAGAAGCAAAATCCAGAAATGGAATAACTGGGAGATTTTTTGTTATTGCGACAGCCCCAACAGTATCAAGTGCTCCAATCATTAGAATGCTAAAACAAATAAAAAAGCCGAGAAGTGTGGTTGGTGAAAATTTCATGATTCGTGGGTTTAATTCCAGGGTTTAGGGTCAAGTTCATTCGCTTTGTTCCAGAATTTTAGGGCTGTAGTGCTATCTCCTTGAAGATAGTACAATGAGCCTAAAAGCTCTAACAATTCTGGTGTCACAAGTAATTCTAGTCCCGCTTTAATGTGGTACTCGGATGTGAATAGATCATTTGAACTTAGCGCTTTCTGAGCGGCGATGTAATGACGAAGATAAAGTCGTGTCTCTTCTGCACTAAACGTTCTGTTTGAGCTGTAGTAGCGGCCCGAGGATGGTGAATTTTCGACCAAGTCCTGTGTGCTTTGTGGAGCGCCGTCTAAGTACAATATGTCCGTTTGAGCGTTAGCTGGAGTACCCAAAAATGTGCGTTCCGTAAGCTCGTTATTAGGGATTGAAAAGCTTCGCGTGAACTCCTCTGACCTCGGGGGCATAAAGCACCCATAGGCCAAAAGGCTGAGGGTTAAGCCTAAAGCGATTTTGCTAATGTAAATTCCTTTGGTCACAGTTCGGAGTCAACTTTTTGGAGGAACCTTAAATGTAACTCAAACGTTTCGTTCCTGCAAAATGGTGAACGCCCTTTAAAAACCTAGACCTATACCAATGTAAAATCGGTCGAAATTTGATAGACCAAGAGGACTCTCAGCCCATGGGATAAGGCTCCTGTTGCATAGTTGAATGCCAGATCGAAGTGAAAAATTACGAGATACGTAGAGGTTTAATCCAGATGATAGATTAAATCGACCTAGGTTTAGTTGGGTTAAGTCGGTAAGCACTGATGAATTCCAAGATAGATTTGAGTTCACGTTAAACAGCCTAAATTCCTTCAGGAGTAACTCGGAGGAAACACCTGTCATTAAACTAAGTAGTGTCGACGAGGGAATGGTAGCATTCAAAGTCATGGGGACTGTATACATCAGTCCTACCTGATACCCGAAAGTTAAATCTCGTCTACCAAGAGCATATTGACTACCCGTCAAAGAGAAGCCAAATACTGTTCCACTAAAATTCTGACGGATGGTATCTAATCCTTGGTTGATGAGCCCCGAGTACTCAAGATTCGGCTGTATAGAAGCTGTGGCCGAAAGAGCTAAAATTGGCAGTGGTCTTTCTTGATTCTTCGCTTTGAGTGAATACATTTCAGAAAAAACCACGAGGCCATCACGATCTTTTACCAATACAAAGGTCACAATGTCATTTCCCTTACTCGGTAAAATTTCAGCTCTAAGAAGGAGGGATTTGTGATTTAAACCATCTGCTTGTCCTAGACTATAAGTATGTACAGATTTAGAGCAAGAAGCCTTTATGGCATTTGCAACGAGAATAAAATTTTCTCCTTTTGAATTTGTCCCAGGGCTAGCAGTAATTGCTTCAATCTGAATTGTTTGTATGCCATGGATTCTAGAATTCAGGTCTTGAATTAAGGATTGCTCAAATCGATTAACAAGTCCTAGCGAAATAGGACGAGGGCTTTGCCCAAAACTTAAAAAACTTATCAGGAAAGCTCCAGTGAACGCGGCAAATCTTCCGGTATGGCTCTTAAATATACTTCCGTACTTCATCCAAGATGACTTTGCGCGCTTTGCGAACTATGTCGCTAGCAATTCGATTTCCGCTACTAATTTCTGATTCAATCATGTCGCGTTCTCGAGGTGGTCGAGATTCTAATATGGCCTCTAGAGGTTTCTTCTCTAAGCCAAAACATGCATTAATCAAGATGTCGGTCTCAAAAATCGAAAGGGCATTGCGTAGCACATCCTTATCAATTTTGTGCAGATTGTAAAAGCCGATGAACCGCTGCTCAATAAGCTGGCCTCTATCTAGGTCCGCCGCCATGATGTCATCAATAAGTTTTTTCTGCTTAGATGCATCGTATTCATCAAGTGTTTCAATGAGGGCCTTGTTGCCATCAATATCAATATTCTCAAGTCCTACTAATTCTTGGGCCTTGCGTGCATACCGGACGCCGATTTCTTTAATCACGGAAAGCGGGAGTCGTTGAAGTTCCACTACTTTCATCAGGATTTCCGATTTGTCATTGTCTTCAATCAGCTCAAGGAGAGCCATGCGACGCTTTTGGTCCATTTGTGAAAACAGCACAGATGAAATTTCTGGACGATCCCCTCGAATCAATTGAACAATTTGGTAGTTGGATAATTGATTCAAAAAACCAAAGACATTTTGTTTTTCATCTTTAAAAGCCAACTTTTCATTTGACAACGCTCGCACTGTACTGTTGAACGTGAGCAGGAATTTATCCATACTATCAGGATCCAACTTGTCTTCCTCTGGAGTGTCTATCTGATTCAGCATAGTGAGGTAAGCGGAATATTCCATATATGGCTTGAGAAGGGCTACAAGGTCTGGATACGGTCGTGCAAGTGAAGCAAAGAAAATCAATCCTTCAACCTCTTGGTTTTCAATCATTGCATTCATGAAAGTGCCAACAGATTCAGGAGTTTCAATGAGTAGTTTTTTGAATTCCGACCTCTTAAGGTTTGGTGAACTTGTATCAAAAGCTTCAGATGCGATTTTCTTCAGCTTGTTATTAGACAAGGATTTTTCAAGTTCCTCCATGGTGCCATTTTCCTCAACTGCTGCTGCTGCGAGGCGAGCTCTTCTTCTCTTTCTGCGGATTAGAAGAGCAACTATGACGGCCAAGAGAAGGACTAGTCCGCCAATCCAATACCATAAATAATCTGTGAAAACATTTGATTCTGAATTCTCGGTAGGAGCAGAAATTGAATCTTCCATCGGCTCGACGAGAACCTCCTCGACGATAGGATCCTCTTGCATGTATTCGCTTGTCGGTACGAGATTTTGAGCACCGGAATTTGCCTCATCTCCCTGTTCTCCAGTTTTAAATTCAGGAAAGTTTATATAGTCAATTTGGATAAAGTCAGTAGAGGGATTTAAACTCAAGTTGTTCGCAACCAATCTTTTAAAGAATGCTGTGTTTTCTTCAACCTTTGCTTTATTTAGGGTAATAAAGACCTGAGTACGGCTGTCGATGAGTTGGTCAATACTCTTTTCTCTGCTCACACGTTGAAGCACACCAGGCAAACCATCTATGTTCTCATTCCGCTTGACTTTTCGTCGAATGAAAACCTCCTCTAGCCGGACATCAACACTAAAGTCATTTTTATCTATGTATCGTGCTAACTCTTGGGATACGAGTAATTTCTCACCATTGAGATTTTTTATGTTGTAGATATACTCTTTTTCCTCCTCGTCTCCTTTTTGATTCGGCGCAGCAGAGCGTTGGCCCCCTTTAATGAGTTCTAGAAGGCTAGGTGACTCCGTATTCCTTTCAATAGTATCCAATGTTGCCCCTCCCTGTCCAAAGGCAAAGGGTGTCCATATGAGTAGGAGCAACAATGTAGGTAAGAGCTGACGTGGGCGCATTCTTTGTGTGGTGTAAGAATTAAAGGTTTGCGAACAAACCGAAACTCAAATGTAAAATTTTAAAATTCTTTTTGACTTGAAGAGTTTCTCGGTACCGAACGATATCACTTCCTGACACATTACCGAAAAAGGTGATTCCTGGCATGGGCTTGTAAAGAACGCCTATTTCATTCCAGTTGCCGAACTGGCTAGAAAAATTCATCCGGGTCATAACTTGGAGATTCTTGCCATGATTTTGATACAGACCCAGCGCCAGATTTGAGTTGTTGAAGAGGTGATTAGAGTAGTAGGAGTATTTAGCTGCACATCGAAGTGCTGGGATAGGCGTGTACGCCCAACTAAAGTGTATCTCCTGTGAAGGTTTGAATAGATTATTGGATGAATTCAGTTGTGCTGAAACCGCACCTATGCTGGTGTCACGCTCTATCGAAGCTCCGGGTAAAATGGAATCTAGGTTGTTGAGATTAATCCCTGAGAATTTCCAATCGAATTCAACGGTTCGATTCAACAAGTCTGAGAGTTGACTAAAAATAGGGATGCCAATTAAACTAGCTTCGACCTCATGGTGCTCGTTAATTACGTGTTTTTCTGTGTAGTCTATCAACACCAAGAAATTACTCGGAAGTAAGACTTTCGATACGAGCGACAAGGGATCGGATTGGAGTAAATCGAAGTTCGCCGTGTTACTCGCCAAGTAGATTTGATTTGCCCGTGCATAGGTTATGTACTCTGAGCCTGTATTTAATCCTGAGGTGTACCTGTTTGCAACGCAACCCGTATCAAGTGAAACGGCGTATATATTCGAATAATCGCGCATGCGTATTCCGAAGAGAATCGTTTTCGAATCCCCTTTCCATTCCATCCAACTTCCGAAGTCCTGATAGCCTACTATTCCGAGTCTTCCACCTGTTAAGTCCACCAAGGTGTCTGGATTCCAATCGAAGCCTTGGCCTAAAGAGTTTAGCAATCCATTCGTCAGTCCAGGATCTTTGATATAAAATTCGTCCGAACGCTGAACCTGCGTAAACAGACTGGTTTTTTTTGAAAGACGTACATAATTCCAATTCGTAATTGAATTTTTCAGGAAGGTGAAATTTCTGTCCGTTTTTGGTGAAATATTCCTTCCCAATAAAAAGTCAAGCCCGCTGTAGTTGTAGGCTTTCTGACCATCCATGAAAGACTTAAATGCATAATTGCCGGGATATGCATACCCACCTTGCGCCAAAAGTGTGTTGGGCAAAATGAAGCACAGAGCAATAATCATTATTTTCCTCATGGCAGCACAAGGTTTGCTTCAAGACGAATGTCCCCAGATGCAGGAAGACGAATTCGATCGTCAGGGTCACCCCCGATTTCCAGAATGTAAACGAGTCCTTTAGCTTTTTTAATTGCTGCTTTCCGGATGAAGAAGCTCGATGTGCTTTCCACGTACGTAAGGCCATTGGAAAGGTTGGCCGAATAGGGCGACGGTTCGATTAGAATTAACGCTTGGTCGTCAATAACGCTATTGGTTGAGTCCAACAACTGAATTCTGAGCCTAATACCCAGAGTGGCTGGATTTCGGCTTGCAAAATCTAGACGTATAGTGTCTGTTAGAGCATAATGGATTACGGTGGTGTCCAAATTTAAACGTATCGTATCTGCAAATACAAAACCGCTCAATTTTCCTTGAATGGGAAGGATTACCTCAGGTCTGAGCGTGATATGGCTGTTGTCCGAAATTGCGTATTGGTCCCCATTACTCACCAACTTTATTTTCGGGACTAGGGCGAGTGAGTCCATCGGTATTGCACTCAATGAGCTCAGCTGGCTATTGCTAGAGTCAAACGTAAAAATCTCTTGATACGAACCATTGGAATTGAGTACTAGTGTTTTGGACAAACTGTCAGTTTGAAAGGTGCCATTTGGATAATTCTCACCAGCAAGCTGAAATTCAATCTCATAAGGGGAATCACTTTCAATACCTACACTCAGGATCGGGTCAAAAAACTCAGCTGTATCAATGAAAGGCACCGAAAGGCTCGAGGCTGTGCTTTGCCGTGCAGTTAGTGGCAAATTGAAGTTCAGATCCACCCGAGAATAGGTGGGCTTGGCAAAAGCATGAACGTCTGTGGTGGTTATCTGTCGAGTAGCTATGGATGTCGGAATCGACGAATTCAATGAATAGTACGTACTCTGGAATTCAAATGTATCGCGGTTACCGAAAATGGTTTTACCACCAACCGAATACTGACTTGATTGACCTGGAATCGCTGCCAAGTCAGCTAATACTTGACCATTATTACGGATCGTTCTTCTCAATGGTGTCCCAAGGTTGCTGGACAGATTGAAGAAAAAGCTCGTATTTGGTTTGAGTTGAATTTCTGAACGGGGTGCCATGATACTTAAACTATCCAAATAGTATAGTTCAACGGTTGAATGGTCCCATACTGCAGAATCGAGTGTGGCATCAAATTCAGTAAACTCTTGGTGTAGATCAATCCCTAATTTAAAAAGTGGAGTAGATGCATCTAATGGGCCGAGCGGGGTGTAACTAAAAGAACGCAGGGTAAGTTCTATGGGGAAATCACCCATAGCCGGAAGTTGAAGGACCGTATTTTGCGTGCTACCTGCTGGTAATGTAAAGACCGTACTAACAAAGGAATCTGTAGGTGTTACAATTTGAAATCGACACTCTAATGTTGCATTTTGGAAATTTTCTAAAGAGAGGTGCGCGTCCAAAGGGGTGTTGCTCGCATAGGATTGGCCCGTTTGTCCCAGTTTAATTTGTTTGGGCTTAAATACGGTTTGAGAAATGGTAGGCGGTGTGCTACCAGCGGCGATAGCTTGAGTAAATGCCAGGGATAGGCTCGAATTCTGTATCGCGTTAGCCATGGTATCAACGCTAACTAGATGATCTCTATTGACCGCCCCCCAAACTTCACCAATGGCATTAGCACTCACCTGAAATCTATTTGGCATAGAGCGATTAAAGACATTGAACGGAACCTTAATGCCCGAGGATGTGCTAAGGGGAATGGAAATTGCCTGAATGGTCTGGTACGCTATAGTGTCGAGCCCAAAATCACTAAGGCTTAAATCTTGGTTAAGTAATGGAACAGTAAGACGAACCTCTGGTCGGAAGTCCAAGCCCACGTCCACGTAGTCTTTTTGACACGAATTGAACAGGAATGAGCTCAAAAGAATCGCTAAAGTCACACTAGAAGCCGAGCGGATGATGTATAATTGTCCCATGAAAACTGCTAGGCGGCTGCGATATTTAAAGCGATTGTTGAACTCCATGGACGAGGCTGACTACAAAAATGCTAAAATTGATAGTCGCTTTAAATATACTCGGAGACTCGTTTATAATCCTAATTGGGTCGAATTCAGTCAACTCTTCATGTACGTGCTGAAGATAGAGCCTTTGATGCTCTTGACTACTCGGAAGATAGCTTGGGATGATTTTGGATATTTAATTCGGGATAAGCGAAAGCTTGAAATCATATTGGACTTTGGAATTCAATACATACAATTTCCAACTCAAAATGGGTACCAGTTGGTCACACACTACATTCCTGATTTGATGCGAACAAGAGGTTTCATTGTGGAATCAACGACAGAAAAAAAGGAGAATGAAAAGGAAGAAAGTAATTCGGATGACTAAGTGCTTAACATTTTTAGGGTTCCTGCTTATCAGTCTTCAAAGTAGAGGGCAGCATGTCGTAGAGTTTAATGGCAATGTTCAAGAGGGGGATATCCTTGCTGCACGAGTGGAGGACAAGCTTTATGTGCGTGACACCCTGAATAGTTCCAATTCCGAGTTGTCAAATGGCCTCTACACTCTTGTGCGGGATACTATAAGTCTGTTTGATTTCGTGGTGTTCAACCAAAACGTTGTAATTGATTTCAGCGGAGATCTGCCGACGTACAAGGATTCTTTGAACGCTCAATTTTATAGATTCATTCACAATCATTTAGAGCAAGGTCAGGATCTCGGGGAAGACTGGAAAAGTAGATATCCTGAAGCCGTTGAATTATTGCGGGTTGTGTTTCCGCAAATTTTCACGTTTGACGGAAAAACGCATAAGCAAGTCGCAACACAATACTGGGATTTGACCGATGGGCATTATCAGTTCCTAAAGAACTCTCCGTTTGTTCGTCAGTATCTCAACAATTTCTATGATCGAATGATTTCTCAACATTATGATTCCATATTTACCTGTGTGGAAACTCAAATGCGCTTTGTGAGAGATAGTGATGTCCGACCGTTCTATTTTTCCGTTCTGACCAATAAGTTTGAAACTTCTAAAATTGTCGGACATGAAAATGTCTTTGCCAGCATGGTAAAAGGTTTTCCCAAGTCTGATTTTGGTTGGGTAGAAGATACCGTCTACCTAAAGTTGCAGGAAAAAGCCGATAAGATTCGCTTAAACCCAGTCGGAGGCAGGGCAAAGAGTTTCCCAATTAAGAATTTCAAATCAGGGAGCCTTTCAAGCTTGAATCAGATTTTTGGGATATACAAGCTGGTAGTGTTCTTTGACTCTGATTGTGGTCATTGTAAAGAGGCCATGCCATTCTACATGGAGGTGATAAATGAATTCAAAAACAATGGGTTGACCCCTGTTTTAATAACTGTTGAGACTACCAATGAGTTTCTGCGTGAGTTTATCTCTTCCCGTGACTACAATCCATCCTATTTCTATTATCATCATGATGTCACACAAGATGATTTTAGATTGAAGTATGACATTCCTTCGACACCGCAGGTGTACATTCTCGATAGCTCTAATACCATATTGGCCAAGAATATTCCCGCGAAGGAACTCAAAGACTATTTCACCTATTTGGTGAACCAGTAGAGGTGTGTCCTGTTTTGTAAAAAAATACTAGGGGATGTCAGACGTCGAGATTTTTAATGAAGCGCCCAAACACGGGTATACAGAGGCTGCCGCGAAGATGGACGCAGAAGCATTTAAAAATGTGGTCGAAGGCCGTCGGGCCGTGCGGATTTACGATGCCACGCCGATTCCTGAGGAGGTCATGCGCGAATGCTTGCGCCTAGCCTTGCTCGCCCCGAATTCCTCCAACCTGCAGACCTGGGAGTTTTTCTGGGTTCGTTCCGCTGAGAAAAAGGCGAAACTGGTTAAATACTGTTTGAGCCAACCGGCTGCGAAAACCGCGCAGGAGCTGGTGGTGGCTGTCGCGCGTCCGGACCGTTGGCGCGAAACGAATGCCTTGATGTTGGCCAAATTTGACGACGCCCGCAAGGAGCGCCTCAAGGGTCCCTACCAATACTACAGCAAGATTATTCCCTTGGCCTACAACATGGGGCCGTTTGGAATTTTTGGACCGTTTAAGCAGTTGTATGTGTGGTTCAAAGGCTTGTCAGGTCCCATTCCTCGTGGACCGTTCAGTTTGCGTGGCATGTCTACCTGGGCGCACAAGTCTACCGCTTTGGCCTGTGAAAACTTTATGTTGGCCATGACGGCGAATGGTTTTGACACCTGTCCCATGGAAGGCATGGACGGTAAGCGTGTGAAGCAACTGCTTGGACTTCCCAGCGGTGCCGAAATCTGCATGGTGATTTCTTGCGGAAAGCGCGCTCCCGAAGGGGTGTACGGGCCGCGGGTGCGGTTTAAGCAGGAGCTGTTCGTAAAAGAGGTTTAAAGGCTAGGAAGCTAGAGGGCTAGGAGGCTAGAGAGCTAGAATGCCAAACTCTTTCACGCTTCAACCCTTCAACCCTTTCACCCTTGTGCCCTTTAACCCTTAGACCGCAGTAGGTCCCGAATCTCCTCCAACAACTTCGTGTTCGGATCCGCTTCGGCGGCGGGCTTTTTTTCTTCTTCGCGCAAGTGCAAGGCATTCAGGCCTTTGACGAGGAAGAAAACGGCGAGGGCAACCAATACAAATTGGATGATGGCGTTGATGACGGCGCCGATGCCGAAACTGAGTTCGCCGACCTGAAGGATCCAGGCTTCGCCGGGGAGGGTGCCACTTAGGGCCCGAATGGGGGGCATGAGGAGGCCGTTGACTATGGCGTCTACGATGGACTGGAAGGATGCACCGATGACGACGCCGATGGCGAGGTCGAGGGCGTTGCGCTTGAGGGCGAAGGATTTGAATTCGGATAGAAAAGACATGACTTTAAAGATACGTAGGAGGAGGTTGTACATTCGGGTGGTATGAATGCGATGCAGGAAATTCGGCAAGGGGAGAGCCAAACGAGGGAATTTAAATTCCGGGTGGATAGCCAGCGGAAGATTGCGAAAACGCTGGTGGCCTTTGCGAATACGGACGGCGGCACCATCTACATCGGCGTCAAGGACAACGGTGTCGTGGCGGGCGTTCGGGGCGAGGAAGAGTTGTACATGATCGAAGGCGCTGCGGATCTGCATACGCGTCCTCCCGTACCCTTCACCGCGGAGGCGCTCGATGTGGACGGCAAGGTGGTGCTAGCGATTCATGTCCCGAAATCAAGCACCCCGCCCCACGAAGCCCACGAAGAAGACGCGGACGGTCCGCGCGAGTGGACGGCCTATTTCCGGCGAGGCGCAGCGAATTTCCGCGCCAACGGGGTGCTCATGGAATACTGGCGCACTGTCGAGGTGGCCAAAAGCCTCGGCGAATCAGACCAGGCGGTACTCGCAGTTTTGCGGGATGCTGTTGATTCCTGCTCCGTGTCTCAAATCATCAAGAAGTCTGGATTGTCGTCAAGAACGGTGGAGCAAGCGCTTGCCACTTTGATTGCCTGGGACGCGGTGGACTTTGAGGCGGGGGAGAGGGGGGTGCGATTTGCGCTCAAGCTAGAGAGCTAGAGAGCTAGGTGGCTAGAGAGCACGCGCTGCGCGCTGTAGCCTTTTTGCTTAAACGCTGAATCTCTTTTACTCCTGAACCCTTTGATCGACCTTCGCCGCGCGCCGGAACTTTCAGTTGTTTTGCCAGCTTCCTAGCTTCCTAGCTTCCTAGCTTCCTAGCTTCCTAGCTCCCAAGCTCTCTAGCCCTCTAGCCAAAATGTACCCGCTTT
>Ga0255772_10004773_pt1 | contig 12697 bp, 10 predicted proteins | sample 071ome_34_FD_179970 | JGI IMG/M metagenome (GOLD analysis project Ga0255772, IMG submission 179970) | Coastal salt marsh microbial communities from the Groves Creek Marsh, Skidaway Island, Georgia - 071411BT metaG (version 2) | ecosystem: Environmental > Aquatic > Marine > Intertidal zone >...
ATAAAATGAGTGTTTTTGGAGGAGATCAGTGGAGACCTTTGTTGCATGTAAAAGATGTAGCAAACGCGATTGAAGCCACAGTCGAAGGTGACACCCAAGGAATATTTAATTTACATCATAAAAATTACAAGATTATTGAAATTGCAGAAGAAATAAAAAATAAAATACCTAAAGTTAATATAGAAACCACACCGCTTCCTTTTCAAGACGCAAGAAATTATCAGGTTTCAAGTGAAAAGCTATACAATTTAACTAATTTTAAGGCTTCAATAGGTCTTGAGCAGGGGATTAATGAAGTATACGAACTCATTGATTCAAATAGAATAAAAGATATAAACGATCCAAGATATTCGAATCAATCTTTTTTACAAACATTTGGTATTAAGTAGGATCATGGAGCCGATATTATATTCCAGCCAACATAGCTCAGATCATAGAGGTACTGTTTTTTTTATAAATGATCTAGATTTATCAAAAGTTGTTAGATCATATAAAGTTTCAAACAAACAGTTAAAAACTGTTCGGGCATGGCACGGACATAAAGAAGAAGAAAAATGGATAAGTGTAGAAAAAGGTAAATTCTTAGTGTGTGCTGTTCAAATAAATAACTTTGATAGTCCAAATAAAGATTCAGAAGTCTTTACATTTACATTGTCTCCTGAATCAGGGATATTACATATACCTAATAATTTTGCCAACGGTGCTATGAATCTAACAGAAGATAATTCAATTAGGTACTACTCCTCACTACCTCTCAGTGACTCAATTAACGACGATTTTAGATTTGAGTCTGATTTTTGGGATCCATGGAAAACTTATAGTCCGAATCTTTATGAATAAAATTTTAATTTTAGGGTTCAATGGAATGTTGGGGACTATGGTTTCTGAATACTTTGAAGATTTACATGAATTTGAAGTTTACAAAACTTCTAGAAGAATTGAGTCATCAAATCTTGATGACAAAATTTATAAATTTGATGTTTCTCTAGATAGTTTAGAAAATTTAATTAAAGTCACTAAGCCAAATTATGTTATTAATTGTATTGGCGTTATCAAGCCAGACATAGATGAAAAAAATATTAATTCTGTTAAAGCTGCAATAAATATCAACTCCTATTTTCCACTACAGATTGCTAGCTTATCTAAAGACTTTAATTTTAAATATATTCAAATTGGAACAGATTGTGTATTTTCAGGTCAATGTGGAAATTATGATGAATCTTCCTTCCAAGATGCATCAGATGTTTATGGAAAAACAAAAGTTGCTGGCGAGATAGAGCAATTAGGTAAATTTATTTTAAGAGGTAGCATAGTTGGTCCTGAATTAGGTGAAGGAAAGTCGTTGTTAAATTGGTTTTTGTCAGAAGAAGGTGGCGAAGTTAGTGGATTTAGTGATCACTCCTGGAATGGAATAACAACTCTAAATTTCGCCAAAATAATACACGGAATGATTAAAAATAATAATTTTAAAAATAAAATAAATCACATAATTCCAAAAGATAAAGTTTCAAAATTTGAATTATTGAATTATTTCAAAATTTATTTTGATGTTGATGTCCAAATTAATGAAACTAGTTCTAAACAAGTTGTTGATAGAACTTTAAATACATTAAATATTTCTGATAATTTAAAACTTTGGAATGATGCTGGATATGAGTTTATTCCAACTATCGAAGAAAATATAAAAGAATTATCAGAAAGCAATATAACAAGAGCTATTCTTAATAGAACATGAAAGATATTGCTTTAATTCTAGGAATAAGACCAGATGTAATTAGGGCAAGTAAAGTTATCAAATTGCTTGAAAATAGTAATGAAATTGATTTCGATTTTATATGGTCTGGACAACATTATTCATCAAATATGAAAGATGTTTTTTTTAATCAATTAGATGTCCCTTTACCAAATTATGAGTTCAATATTGATGTCTCAAATGACGCAACAACAGTTTCTTCAGTAATTAGCGAAACTTATGAACATCTTGAAAAGAAAAAATATAAGGCTGTAATGTTTCTTGGTGATACCAATACAGTAATGGGATCTATTGGAGTTGCTCAGCATAATATACCAATTATTCATATTGAAGGGTGTATGAGGTCGTATGATTGGAGAATGCCCGAGGAAAAATATAGGAAAACTATCGATCATTTATCAGACAGGATTTTTGCATATTTGCCTTCTTATAAACAACAAGGAATTAATGAAGGGATATCAGATAGTATTATCAAGATAACAGGTAATCCAATTGTAGATATTCTTAATGAATATAAAGAACTTTTTGAATCGGGTAAGGACTATTTAGATGAAGAAGTTAAAAAATTTATTTTCGAAGATGAGTATTTACTCACAACGTGTCATAGAAGGGAAAATATTTTTGATCCTGTAAGTCTTGAAAATATTATTAATTTGATAAATTCATCTAATAAAAAAGTTTTATTTCCAATGGGATATGCAACACAAAGAGAGTTGCAAAAGTCAGGTTTAAAATTAAACAACAATGTCATGGTGATTGATCCTATTGGTTATCTTGAATTTATTCATCTGCTTCAAAATAGTTCTTATTGCATTTCCGATTCAGGAACAGTAGTTGAGGAAGCTTGTGTGTTAGGCATTCCTTCAATTCAATTGAGGTATAGTACCGAAAGGCCAGAAGTTTATGAAGTAGGCTCATCAATAAAATTTGACCCAACTTTAAAATATGAAAATTACAATTTATTACATGAAAGTGCAGAAAGTCTAACTAATAGTAATTGGCAACAACCGTTTGGTGATGGTACAGCGTCACAGACTATTGTTGAAGACTTAATTTATCTTTCTAAGAACAATGATTTTAATAAACATAAAAAAGAAAACTATGATTTTGATATCTCAAGATCATTTTTAAAATGAAAAAAATATTATTTCATTCTTTGACATTTCCTCCAGACACAATATCAACTGGAATGATCGTATCTAAAATTGCAGAAGGTTTCCAAAAAGATTTAAAAAATGTAGAAGTTTTAGCTAGTTCTCCACAGTATAATTTAAAGATTTTAGAACAGTTCAGAGAAAGTAAACACCAAATTTACAACGATATAAAGGTTCACTATATTTCATCATCACCAAGAAAGTTTGTAAATTCTTTAAGATTTCTACAATGGTTAAGTTTTAACTTAAAATCTTTAAAATTTATATATAAAAATAGAAAAACATATGAACATATTTTTATATTTAGTTATCCACCTACGATGAATTTAGTTTGTATATTTACTTCAAGAATTTTGAAAATAAAAACTATTTATTCTCTCTGGGAACTTTATCCTGAGATTGCTCAAAAATTAAAAGAGCAACCTAACTTTTTATTGAATAAAATTTTTAAAGCAATTGATAACTATGCTTTAAACTCTGTTGATAGTGTTGTTGTAAATTCTAAAGAATTAAAGCAATATTTAATTACAAATCGAAAAATTGATAGAAATAAAATATTTTCGGTTAGTCATTTTTCACCTTTTAATAAAAGCAATCACATTCCAAATTATGATTTAAAAAATATATTTTATGCTGGAAATGTTGGAAAACCACAAAATTTGCAAGATTTTATAAATTTTTTCCAACAAAATTTTCCAAACTACTGGAGTATTGATTTATATGGAGCTGGTCAAGAACTAGAAAATGTTCAAAAACTAAAAAATATAAACGTAAGGTTTCATGAATATTTATCAAGAGAAGAACTTGAAATCTCAACAAAAGATATTCCATTTGCTCTAATCTCTCTAGATTATGAAATAACTATGGAGGGATTTCCAGGCAAAACTTTTGATTATTTAAATATGAATAAAATATTAATCAATTATTCAAATCCAAATTCTGCCGTCTCTAAATTGATTGATGAACATGGGTTGGGTTTTAATATTGACAAAAATAATCCAAATACACTTAAAAATTTTATGGATGCATTAAGTAGTGAAGATGCAATAGATAATGTTATTTCAAATATTAGTAAATTTCAAAAAAATATATCAAATGAGGAAATAGTATATAAGAAATATATGAGTTTAATTAGCTCCTCTTCTTGAAATTACAGATACAAAAGTTTTTAATATTATTACCAGATCATAAATGGCAGATTTATTTTCAACATATTTTAAATCCCAAAAAAGTCTTTCTTGAAGACTTAGATCAAGCCTTCCTTGAATTTGTGCCAAGCCTGTTATTCCAGGTTTTACAGAGTTTCTTTTATTGCTGTAATTACCATATAAATCAGATTCATATTTAACTAATGGTCTTGGTCCAACAAAAGACATTTTTCCCTGCGCAACATTTATTAAATTTGGTAATTCATCGAGCGATGTTTTTCTTAAGAAAGAACCAATTTTTGTAATACGGTCATCATTTTCAATTCTTATTGGATTGTCAGGTGTCAACGAAGGTTCTATTTTTTTATTTTCTGATAAATATTTGTAGTGCTCTTCGTGTATTGACTGATCAGAGGAAACTGACATGGTTCTAAATTTTAATAATTTAAACTCTATTCCATTTAATCCAACTCTTTTTTGAGAGTACAGAACAGGTCTTGAATCAAAAATAACTATTAGTAATGAAATAATTGGGAAAATAATAAGAAATATTGGAAAAGCTATTAATAAAAGAAAAAAATCTATTAAATATTTCATAACATTAACTTTAAACAAAAAAAATTAATGTACTTTAAATAAAAAATTTAACATTAAAGTTAGATAAATGTGTGGAATAGCTGGAATTTTAAGCTTAAATAATTCCAAAATTGAAACATCGATTGTCGATAATGTTAAAAGATCTCTAGAACACAGAGGTCCTGATCACTCTTCACATAAATATATTTCCAGTTCAATATGCTTAATTCATACAAGGTTATCAATTATTGATCTAAACGACAGGTCTAATCAGCCGTTACAGTCAGATGATGGAAGATTTACTATTGTTTTTAATGGTGAAATATTCAACTATAAAGAAATTAGAAAAGATCTTGAGCAAAAAGACTTCCAATTTTATACCTCTGGCGACACTGAAGTTTTATTAAAAGGTTTTATAGCTTATGGAGAAGATGTTCTAAAAAAACTAAGGGGCCAGTTTGCTTTTTGTATTTACGATGAGCTAACTCAAGAATTATTTATAGCTAGAGATAGGGTAGGTATAAAACCAATTTATTACTCAATTTATGATGATTGGATAGTTTTTGGTTCTGAAATTAAAGCGATTGAATCATCTAAATTGATTAGATTTGAACCAGATGAAGAAGCTTATTCAGCATATTTAAGACATCTTTGCACACCATCAAATAGAACTGGAAATAAAAATATAAACAAAATTGAACCAGGTGAATATATAAAAATAAATAAAGATGGAAAATTAGAAAAATCAAAATATTGGGACCCATTTTCATTTTCTGAAAATAATGATATTGACAAAGCAGAAGCATTAAATGAAATTGAAAAATTATTAATTGAATCTGTAGAGTATCGAAAAGTAAGTGATGTTGATGTAGGATTATTTCTTTCTGGAGGCTTAGATTCTTCACTGCTTGGAAAGTTCATGAAACAATCTTCCAACTCTACACTTAAAGCATTCAATATTGATTTTGATGAAAGCTTTGAAGGTTATAAGGGTGAAGCAGCAGAAGCTAAGTTTGCATCTGAAGAAATAGAATTAGAATTATCTCAACAAAAAGTTAATTTTAAAGATTTCCAAAATATTCTGGATAATTATGCATACTTTCAAGATGATCTAGTCGGTGACGAAGTTGGAATTCCGTTATATTTTTTAGGAAAAGCAACAAAGTCTTCAAATATTAAAGTTGTTCAAGTTGGTGAAGGTGCTGATGAATTATTTTATGGGTATGAACATTGGAATAGATTATTAAAGTTAAGTAAATTAATGAAACCGTATGCTTCAAAAAATATGAAATTTTCAAGTTTTCAAAACCATAGGCTAAATTTATTTTCTAATTTAATTTCTGGGAATACAGTATTTGCAGGCGGTGCTTTAGGTTTTAATTTAGGTGAAATAAGTAATCTAGTTACAAATAATGAGTTAATCAACTCTGAAGTACTTCGATTAGCAGATAGACATTGGATTGAATATTTTAGTTCAAATAATCCAAAACTTTCAAAATGGATGACACTTATAGATTTAAAGATTAGGTTGCCTGAGTTATTGTTGATGAGGATGGATAAGTTAGTTATGCAGTCAGGCATAGAAGCTAGAGTGCCGTTTTTAGACCATAAATTAATTGAATTTATTTTGACAGTACCTGAAAACATTATTTTAGAAAATTTCTCAGGCAAACCACTTTTAAAAAATATTGCTGAAAAATTTATCTCTAAAGAAATAATTTATAGAAAAAAACAAGGATTTAGAGCTCCTATCTCAAACTGGATTCTTAAAGATTTCAGATTATTTACTGATAAAATTTATGACTTTAATGCTACCTTTGAGTTTTTCAACAAAAAAGAGTTAGATAATTTACTAAAAAATAATGATATTCAAAAAATTTGGTATGTATATAACTTATCAAACTGGCATATGTCGAGGATTAGTTAAAAATGTTTAAGACTTGGAAAAAAAATACTTTGTATATCTCCTTTATGCAAATCATTCTTTTAATCGTAAACTTTTTTTTAATAACAATAATTTCAAGGGAATATGGTGCAGAAATTTATGGAGAGTACGCATCTGCAAAAAGCCTTTCAGTTTTATTGGGAACAGCTATAGTTCTTTCTCTTGCTTTGGTTGTAACAAGAACAAGTTCAAATATAGAAAAATTTGATAAAAACTTGTTTTACACAACTTATAAAACAATTATAAGGAATACAATTCTCGCAAGTTTCTTGGTTTTTCCTCTTTCAGCAATTTTTGGACGTAATTATATTTATGTTTTTATTTTTCTTCTTGGTTTTGTTTTTAACGAAATGCTTCATGTAGCTTTAGCATTTCATCAATCAAAAGGAGATTTTGTAATAAGTTCAAAACAAATTATTTTGAGAACAGTAATTTATGGTCTCGGTGGCTGGTTAATAATTTATTTTCAATACTCAATTTTTTGGGTCATAGTATTTCAAACATTTTTATTACTAATTTTTTATTTTGTTGCAAATAATTCATTACCAAAAGAAGAATCAAATACTGACAATACATATACTTCAAAAGAATTAAGAAAATCTGGTAGAAAGATGGTTCTAACAACACTTTCAGCTGCACTTATATCAGAATTAGATATTGTCATTCTTGGAGTATTTTATTCCGGTCCAATTTTAGGCGTATTAGCTTGGTCAAGAAGAATTTTGGAGGGATTACATCAGCTAGTTGGTGCAAGTTTAGATATTGTTTTTCCTGAAATTTCAAAATTAAAAAATATTAGTGAAATTAATGAAATAAGAAGTAAATTAAAGTTGGTGATTTTGGTCTCTCTTTTTATCCCACTTCTATATTTAGTACTTGAGAATGCAGCAAATAATATCTTTATAAATGTATTAGGTACTGAGTTTATTGACTTGGCTTCAATATTTAGAGTAGTAATTTTTTCTTTACCATTCATGCTTTGGTCAAGAGTGAACATAATTTTTGCCAGAGCTATGCATTTTGAAATTAATCTATTTAAAGTTGTTATAACTGCAGCAGCAATATCTTATTTAATTTATTTTTTCATAAGTCAATACAATTTATTCTCACCAGAATTTGGTATATTAAGTTCTCAAATTACATTTTCCCTCTTCACATCAGTTTTTGTAGGAAGACAAATTAAAGTAGGAATTGAAAGTAGGTAAGTAAAATCTCAATTGCTTTAAAAAATATTTATAGTTTTTTAGTTTTTATTTTTAGGATTAAAAATGATTAACTTGTTTTTAAAAAGAATTAAATATAGCTTAAAGGGAATTTTTTCAAGAAAAATTACAATTCCCTCTGAAATTCATTCATTTAAATACAATCATCCAAAATTTGCTGATACATTGGTGTCCTATCTCTTATCAAATAATGATAAAAAGGTTGATGCAAAGATAAGAATATTTGGTAAAGAAATAATTAATCCAATAGTAACTGAAGATATTTTTTCAAGTTTTCAATTTAATAATCATCGTAGGTTTATTCCTGCATATTTTAATAAGGGAGATGTTAAAGTTCCATATGAAGCATCAAGACTACAATATTTACAAAAGTTTCACTTTTTGTCAGTAAATAAAATTAACTATGATATCAAAAAGATTAATGTAGATGATTTCCCCCTCCTTTATTGGAATAGTCCAATGGATGTAGCAATAAGAAACATAAATTTAATTCTCCATAGGATGTTTTTAGAATTGAGTGATTTAAATGTTGTTTTACTTGAAAATGATATGAAAAAAATTGACTCTTACATAAGTCAGCATTATAAATTCGTAAATGAAAATCTTGAAAACAAAGGCAATGTTGTTGGCAATCATTATTTAGTTGAGCTAGCGTCGATTCTCTTTACTTTGTCAATATATAAATTTGAGAATTGTGAAGAAGAAATTGAATATTTTCTTAAAGAGCTTTCAAGACAATTAGATTTGCAATTTTTTGAAGAAGGAACGAATTTTGAAGGATCTTCTCATTACTCAGCATTGGTGGTTGAAGCTTTGATGGTTTGTAAGTTTGCGATTGAGCAGATTGATGAAAATTCCAGCATTTTGAGAAAAATTGAATATATTATCCTATCCAATAAAAACTTTTTAAATTTGCTTATGATTAACGGTGAATTGTCTCAAATAGGCGACAATGACTCTGGAAGAATTTTTTATTATTTTTTTGATGAGAAGCAACCTCTTAATATGAACTGGCTCATTGAAATGATTGATTACTTTTATGAAGGTAAAAATAAAGAACTATTAATCGAAAATTATATAAATGATTTAAGCTTTGATGAAATTGTTAATAAGTATTTAGATAATAATATTTCTAAGCTAAACAGGGTAGTAAATCCTAATATAAAAATATTTACGGATGATTTTGAATTGTATTCTTTTAAAGAGTTTGGGATATACATTTGGAAAAATAGATCAGGATCAGAGTACTTTAGCATTAGATGTGGAAAAATAGGTCAAAATGGAGTTGGAGGCCATTCTCACTATGATCAATTATCGATAGAGTGTTTTACAAATAATAAATGGATAGCAAGAGATCCTGGAACTGGAACCTATACCGACAACATAGAAGTCAGGAACAATTTTAGATCAACAAATTACCACTGGGGTCCCAAAGCTGACGTTAATCTCCCTATAATGGATGAATTTGATTGCTTTAAATTACATAAAGAAATTTCTAGTCCATTAATTTCTGACGGTAAAGTTTTGTATTTAGACAAATATAACTTTTTAGGTTCAGTCAATATAAACGGTAAAGAAATTTTTAGAAAAATTAATTTTCAAAATGGAAATGTAATTATTGAGGATTTCTCCTATGACTGTAGCTTAGAAGAATATAGGTCTTGGGGTGAGAATAATTTTGGTGTAAAAGAAGAGTTTTCAAATGGATATAAAAGATACAAATGATTAAAAAAAATAACTTTCTTAATATAATTTTTTTTCTAGCTCTCTTCCTCGAAGGGCTTGATGCCTTTTCTTTATTTACTATTCCTCTATCTTGGATTGGAGTTGTAGTATTTGTATCAATTTATCTATATCTTAAATTTGTAAGTAAAGAGGGGTATATATTTGATTTAATTGGTATTAAATACTTTTTATATTATTTAGTACTTGTTACTTTGATTAGAACAATTACATTTGATTATGACATACCTGAACTAGCTACAACAAATGTATATGAATATTTAGCTTTAAGATTATTAAAAATTTTAAGTTTCTACGGTGTGATCTCAATTACGGTTTGGCTTACATCAAAGAAAGGCATTGAATTTATAACACAGTTAATTGTTTATGTTGGTATTGCTATTTCTTTACTCTCTTTATATTCATATTTTTCTTATGTATTTGATTGGTCTGATTTTGTCAGAAATAGACCTGGTTCAGGTGGATGGACGCAACCAATAAGAAGAGCTTGTTCTGTATTGAGAAATTATGGAACATTTAGAGAGCCTAGTTTTCTTGCAGTCTGGATTGCACCAATAATTCCATTAATTTTTAAATTTGCAAAAAAAAACAGTATTTGGTACTTAGTATCAATATTACCAATCTTAAGTTTGGTCTTAACTAGAAGCTTGACAGGTGTTGTAAGCATATTGCTAGTATTCGGACTTGTATTTGTATTTAAATTAGTAAGATTAAAATCTTTTGATTTTCATCTTGTAATACCAGTATTTCTGATATTGCTTGTGAGTATATTTAGTAACAATTTAAGTTATAAATTTCCTGCTTTGGATCCTTCAATGTGTCCACCTGAATCAGCTGATAAATGTAATTGTTCAATTTATGATGATGAGCAAGATAAAGCAAAGAACTCTAACAATGTTTTCGAGAGCATTTTTAATAGAGTTGCAATCATTTCTTCTGGTGGTATTGGTGGTTTTGAAAATATAGATATATTATCTAAATATATACAGAGTGAAAGTCTTAAAATTTTTGGTGATGGATTAGGTATTTCAAATCTTAAATTTTCACCAAGATATGATGAACTTACTAAACAGGTCAAAGAAGATGAAATCATCTATAAGAATCCGGGTCAAGTTGTATCATTTAATAATTTGTATGGAAATTTGTACTTATCGGGTGGAGTTATTGCTCTATTAATGTTCTTACTAATTATTAGCAACATGTTCATGAGAATTGTTCGACTAAAAGAATTTGATCAATACTTAATGAGTGGCTTACTTTTAATTTTATTAATGTTTTTTTTCCAAGCTGAAGAATTAAGTTCTATGTTGGCTATTTATGTAGGTTTGATTATTGCAAAGTCTAACAATGAATAAAGTTAAAAAAATCTTAATTGTTACACATCAATTTGTTCCACACCAAAGTCCAAGAACCACGAGGTGGAAATTGATTTATGACGAGTTAAAAAGAAAAGGTGTCGACGTACATGTGGTGACTGGTACACCTCAAGATGATAGTGATTCCAACATAATTTATATTGGTAATAAGAAAGCTAGTAAAGTTGTAAAAAACTTAAGAGATCAATCTAATGTTCACCAAAAATCATTTTTTAAAAATTTAATTCTTAGATTATTAAAAAAAATATATCGGTTTTTTTATAAAGCATTTGCATGGCCTGACTATACGATGTTTTGGGTATATTCAATATGGAGAAACAGGAAAAATATCAATTTAGATTATGATTTGATAATTTCAGTGAGTTTACCTTTTTCTTCTCATATTGCTGCTTATTTAATAAACAAAAATAGAGGTAAAGAGTGGATAATGGATATAGGGGATCCTTTTAGTTTGAAGACTAATGCTTATGAAAATAATAAATATTTATATAAGTCTTTAAATTATTTTGTTGAAAACAAGTTTTATAAATTAGCTTCTAAGATTATTTTTACGCACAGACAAGCTTTAGAAGTTCACAAAAATTTCTTTAAAATTAATTCTAAAAAATTATTCGTTGGTAACCCGATTAGTTCATTTGATAACAATCTATATAAAATTGCAAAGGATTACGACTACTCAGTACGCCCAATTGAAATTGGTTATTTTGGTATTCTCACAAAAGGTGTAAGGTCACCAATAAATGTCCTAAAAGTTCTCGATACAGATAAAATTAATTTTAATTGGTATACGAATCCTGATTCTAAAAAAATGATTGAAGACATAGTAGTCAATAAAGAAAATCATAGTTTTTTTGACATAGTTCCAAGAGAAGTGGCATTAGATAGAATGGTAGGAACCTTACATTGCCTGTTGTCAATTGGTAATTTAAATCCAACTCAATTACCAAGCAAAGTTATTGAGTATTTGTCAACTGGTAAGCCAGTGGTGCACTTTGCTGAAATTGAAGATGATCCGGTTCATGATCTTAAAGAATTTTTTAATAACTTATTAATTATTACAAAAAAAGATAATTTACTAAAGATTGAAAATTCATTAGACATATTGTTTTCTTCTGTAGGAGAATTTGATGAAGATTACTTTATCAACAATTACAGCTCTGAAGCAGTAATTAAATTATTAGAAGTCTTTTAGTATTTCAATCCAATTTTCATTGTAGTTGTATGTTGTTACAGAATTATTTGTATAACTCAATGCTTTCGCCAGTTTCTTTTTAGCATCTTCTAAGTTGCCATGTTCGTATTTAAATACACTGTTTTCATCAAAATACTGCATGTAAGGTAAATTTGGAGCAACTATTATTAATCCAGAATCTGAAGCTTCATACAAAGGAAGTCCAACTGTCTCATAATTGCTAGCATGAAAGTATATAGAATTTTCATTCATCAAATTTTTTATATCTATGTTTTTACTTAGAATTTCAGATTTATATTTTTGAATTTTTTGAGAAGGGTTAATAATTGTAAAATTTTCGTAATCTTCAAACATATCAAAAGTTTTAAGAATAAATTTAAAATTCTTATTAGGCTCAGTTGATCCAAAAACAACTACAGATTTATTGTTTACGTAATCTTTTTTACCAGTGTTGATTCTCCCAACTTCTATTATTTTTTCTTTAAATTTTTCTTCAATAAAATTTTTCATATGTGGAAGTTGAATAATAATTTTTTCAGCATATTTAAAGCTATTTGTTATCAGCATCTTTAAAATTTTATTTTTTA
>Ga0255772_10004780_pt1 | contig 12687 bp, 15 predicted proteins | sample 071ome_34_FD_179970 | JGI IMG/M metagenome (GOLD analysis project Ga0255772, IMG submission 179970) | Coastal salt marsh microbial communities from the Groves Creek Marsh, Skidaway Island, Georgia - 071411BT metaG (version 2) | ecosystem: Environmental > Aquatic > Marine > Intertidal zone >...
GAGATCGGCGATAGGGGATAGATCAACGCCACCGTCTCCGTATTTTGTATAGAATCCCACACCGAAGTCTTCGATCTTATTGCCTGTGCCCACGACTAATCCTTGTTTACTTTGTGCAATCGCATAGAGTGTACACATTCTTAGACGTGATTTGAGATTGGCAAGAGCGTGTTCGGTGATAGAATGAGATTCTAACGTTGTTTTGTAACCGGCATAGGGTGTGCTGAGAGGTATCGTAAGATGATGAACGTTAGAAAAAAATGCTTGTAAAAAACGACCATGAATCTGTGATAATTCTGAATGATTCTTTGAATTTTGTAGAGGTAGGGAGATCGCATAAGTCGGTAGACCGGTCTTACAACATAACGTAGAAACAACAGACGAATCAATACCTCCTGAAATGCCTACAACTAATGATTTCATACCACTGTTTTGTGCGTAATTGTATATCCATGTCACTATATTGTCAATTAATTCTTTTGTTGTCATAATTTATTACTCCCATTTCAATCTTTTGTTATCTTTTTGCCATTCTGCGTCAATTTGACGTTCTAATTCCATAAACTCTCTTTTCGGTGTCTTTTTCCTTGACTGAACGACCCTTTTACGATACTTTGAGGTTCGTAGGTCTCTAGCGATTGGATTTTGTTTGTTGGACATTCTGTATTATATCATATTTCAGTGGATTTGTCAACACTTTTGATAGATTTTCCCATGCAATCACAATACCTCGTTGAGGATTCTTTGGTATTATCGCTTGCGTTTCTCTAATTCTCTTGCGATCCATTGTTTTGCACGTCCATTCTTTATGGGTTGTTTGATTAACTGTCGTATTCTCTTTTGTGCCATTGCCATAATGTCTTCATCGGGTTTGTTGTTATCGACAATGACTAAATTCGATACGCCGAACAGACCTTGAAATTTACCAATGTTGCGTTGTACATCTGTCCACATACTTTTGACCATGTCTTCTGGTAGTTTTCTGGCACGAACACGATTTCTTTCTAACGCAACTTCTAACGATGTATTCACAAAAATCATGTATGAATCATATCCCATAGTGTCTAAACTCTTTTTAATGCGATCTATTTTACCATAATCTTTACCTGTACCGTCTAGTATCAGTCCTAAACGACCTGCCATGTATAGTCGTTCTTGTTTGTTTGTCAAATCTTTAGCACGAAGGCGCAATTTATCTCGTTCTTCAGGATCCATCTTTCGCATATCTAATTCTCGACCTTGATCTTTCAGAATCTTTTCAAATGCAGTATCAGGATTGATTGTTTTCATGCCAAATCCACCTGTTGTTCTTTTGACAACATAGGATTTACCACTGCCGGGCCCACCAGCAAGGAAGAATGCTTTAAATATACTCGGGTCGTAAACACCCTCTGAGAGTAATCCTTGCATTACATCTATCAGATTTTCTTTCATAAGCAATTCCTTTTCAGTTTTTTATATTTATTCTCTAAAAATGTTATCAATTTATACATTTTCACACAGAACGAACATGGATGTTCTCCTTGAATCCAACGATATCGATTTCTATGCGTCATTAAATTCTCCGTTATTAATTTGAATAAGTTTATCTAACTGATTCTCTAATGATTCATATGGTGTATCTAAATCAGATAATCTAGTAAAGAAATTATCTTTCACACATTCCATAATCATACTGTGTCGAACATTATTGAATATATGACGAATATGTGAAACAATATAACGACCAGAATATAATTCATCAATTCTTTTGTTTGGTGATGTTTCATATTGCGATTCTAAACTTGGTAAAGACACATAAATTAAATCTCCTGCAGCTATATCACAATTACCAGTCACTTGTAAACTTAATTTACAATTTTCATACGCATTTTTATTTGATCTCATTGATTGCAACCAGACATTACTGCGATTATCATATTCTCTTGGATCACTTGCACTTTGTGAATGTAATTTTGTTGCACGTGATGAAACATATATCTTTGATTGAGGATGATCACTGACTGTTTTATTGTTGATTGTTTCTGGTGTTTGACTGTAAAAAGGTCCTAGTTGTTGTTTTGAATCTTCAAATTCATCTACATGAAACTTTTTTTCAAATTGATCAAAATAATTAAATTCTGTCTTTGTAAACGACTTTGTGTGTATATCATGCGTATAGTGTGTTGATGCTAACATACCTGTCGCTGTATTGGCAAGCAAATCGTTTGATTCAATGATTTTATATTCTTTAATGGTTGCCATATCTGCGTCTATATCAGTTAATCCTTTATCATTTCTCTGATAAACTCTGTCATAATAGTGATACTTCGGTGTTTTTGGTTGTAACGAATCATAACTCAATGATTCATAACTACGAAAGTTGTATCCTCGATGATTTTCAAAAAATAGAAAACCAGAAGAATGTTTGTCATTTTTACTTTCTGAACGTTTTGCCAACATTGAAATTAAATCAAATGGTCTATTATGTGTTGCAACTATCTTGTGAATAGATTTAGTGGGTTCTACAAACACAGGTTTTCGTGTGTTGATGCCATTTGGATCTGTTAATATTGTTGATACAATCTCTGATGTTGTTCCTGTGTATGATTTTTTGAGTTTTGTTCTTGTGTTGCGTAATGTTTCTTTTGTCACAAAATGTAATGTATATATTTGTTCTCTTTCAAGTGTTCTATTCTTGTCTGTGACTTTATATATTCTACCTTTGTACTCTTTGAAATCAATGACATCATTAAACGTTGGTGTAGAAAGAGCAAAACTGATTTCTTCTTGTCCTACGATTGGTAAATTTTGTATGTGATTCGCAGAATCTCTGAGAGTAATTGTTCCGTAAATAGAATTTTCAAAAATACTTTCGTAAATATTTAATTCTAAATTTAAATCTTTGAAATCTAATTCAATACCATTGAATGATTTAATTAGAATACTCTCTAAACGATAGTGTCCTGCGAACTGAAGTTCGTTATCATCACGTCTATCTGCCATAATTATCTCTTAATAATTTTTTTAAATTCTTCTACAAAAAAACTTAAATAACTTTTGTCTATTAACTGAATCTGTCTTTTTTCATCTTGTAATCGATCTTCATATTCTCTGTTAGTAACTTCAATTGCGCCAGAGGTGTCACTAGAAACTTCTAATTTAATTGTTGTATCACCTGATGTTTGATTGATTTCATAGTGATGCGTATCATCTATGTTATCACCATATTTGTCTTTTAGATATTTACTATATGCGACACTTTCTAATGGCCAATCAAACCATCCTGTAATATCATTTACTAATACAACAACCCAATGATATTGAGGATTACCATAATACTTATCTGCAACTATTTCTGGTGTTTCACCATCTTTAATATCATACTTATCAAATATTAGTGTATTTGCTTTTACTTTTGCATTGACAGAAACTCGTCTAAGAACATCGGTAACAAGTTTTGCACTTTGACCTTTACCATCAAAGTCGTATTGATATAATGGAAACTCTTTAAAATACATTTTAGAATCCTTGTACTACTTTCTCTTTTGTCATAATCTCTGATTCAGTAAATGAAAGTGTCATTACAATTGTTGTGGGTGGTGGCGCTTCTGAACCATCACCTCCTGGTTTTTTCATTGGTCTAAATGTTTGATATTGTGCCCCACCATAATCAACATCAACACTGTTTAATACACAATGAGATATAAAAGGCAACCAAGTATTTTCAGAACCTTGATACATGAAATGTATTTCAAACTCTGAAGGAAAAATAAGATACTGTCCTGTTGTGTCTAAACTTCTTTCAGGTAACATATGAAATTTAAATGTTCGTATAATCGCATCAACTGTCTTAACTTCTTCTTCATTTCTAGGTGTGAATCTAAAAGTATAATTGAAAGTTCTAAAGTCAACATTTTCAAATATCGCTTCTAAATGGGGATTTAATGCCTTACCTCTTGCTAAATTTAAAACTGATAATACATCACCCCCACCTAATAAATCACCAATTTTTGCACCACCTTGTCTTATTAATTTTTCACCAACAATCGTCTTTAACGCATCACCACCAAATTGTCCTACGGTGTCTAATACATTTGCAAAAGAAGAATCAGCACTAATAGCATCAGCAGCACCAAATCCACCCTTTGCCACTTGTCCAGCAAATGCTGTTTCTACTGGTCGATATTTTGCATTATATTGAAACTTTAAATCTGCTGGCATATACAATGCAATTGCATCACTTGTCTTTTGATATGACAAATGTTTTTTTAAACTTGTGGTGTTATTGAACGGATCAACATTATACAAATTTGGATTGAAAGCATTTTGTTTACTTGTTCCTATATTTTCTAATTCTGTACTTGATCTATATCTTCCTGGAGGTGCACCTTTTGTATATGATGATTGTTTTGGTCGATATGCATAGAATAACATATAGTGACCAAGACCAGGATCTTGTTCTAAAGATGAGGGATAAACTAAACTTCCAAAATTATATTTGTTGGACTCCATATGTCCAAATGCATCGTCTGTTTGATTACCATATCCTTTTTGTCGTATAGAAGCTGAACCTTGAACTACTTTGTCTGGACTTCCAACTTGTTTTTTATTTCCTGCTAGTATTCCCATAAAATCAGATATAATTGACATATAAGTATTTATGTGACTTTTAGGAGAACATACAAAGGTCGTTATCGACCAAAGAACTTTACCAAGTATAAGGGTGATCCAACGAATGTTATTTATCGAAGTTCGTGGGAAAGACGATTTATGATGTATTGTGATACCAATCCAGCAATACTTGAATGGGGTTCTGAGGAGATGATAGTACCATACAAATCACCCATAGACGGTAAGTACCATCGTTATTTTCCAGATTTCTATATCAAATACAAAGATAAGAACAATAATATACGCAAGTTGATCGTAGAAGTCAAGCCAAAAAAGTACACAAAACCACCTGTAAAGAATCCTAAACGCAAAACACAGAAATGGAAGAATGAAGTATTAGAATATATTAAGAATGATGCGAAGTGGAAAGCGGCAAGAGAGTGGTCATCTAAGAGAGGAATGGACTTTACAATACTAACGGAAGATTTCATACGCCCATATAAATAGTAGTATGGGTAAAATACTCGATGATATAAGAAAAGCGGCAGGTGATCGTAAAAGATCAGTTCAGTGGTATCGTAACAAGATTAAAGATTTAGGTGCAAGAGTTTCTTCTCGTAGATTGATTAATCAAGGTGCATTGGCAAGACAACCAAGTACAGGTAAACTGAACTTCTTTTTCTATGATCCTAAAACAAAAGCGATACTACCATACTATGATCGTTTCCCATTAATACTGCCAATAGGTTCTGCAAAGGGTGGATTTCTAGGAATTAACTTTCACTATCTACCGATTGCATTACGTGTTCAGTTGTTAGAAGCAATTGATGGTAAGAATTTATCAGCGGCAGACTATAACAGTTTAAAGAAAATTAATTTGATCAAACCAACTATAAAACATTATTTAAATAATCATGTACGATCTGGTTTTTTACGAATTGAAGAAGAAGATTTCTTACCTGCTTGTTTACTACCCGTACAACAATTTAAGAAAGCATCTACATCAAGAGTTTGGTCTGATAGTAGAAGGATGGTAAGTTAATGAATAAACTAGGTGACCCAACAGATTATAGTTATCGTGTTAACAAAGTTTTAAAAGTTGTTGACGGTGATACAATTGATGTTATATTAGATATGGGATTTGATATCTTATATAAACAAAGAGTTAGACTATTTGGTATTGATACACCAGAAAGTCGTACAAGAGATTTAACAGAAAAGAAATATGGATTAATGTCAAAAGAGTTTTTAAAGAAACATTTAAAAGATGCATCACACATTGTGATTAAAACATATAAGGGTGATGAAAAGGGTAAGTTTGGAAGAATACTCGGTGATATATGGTGTGATGGTGTTAGTGTTAATAAACTCATGTGCAAAGTAGGACACGCTGTTGAATACTATGGACAGAATAAAAAGTTAGTTGAACAAGCACACATGAAAAATAGAAAGAAATTAGGATAATGGCAATTTTCAGAGGTGGTAAAAGAATCGGTCCTTTCGATTTAAGAATAGGATTACCAAGAGGTAAAGAATACGACAATATACCTGGTGATCCTAGATTAAAACAAAGATCAAATCCAGAAACAACAATTAATCGTTTTAGATCGGCAATCTCAAAAGGAGAAGGTGTTGCTCGTACAACTAGATTTTTAGTTCGTATTAATGCACCTCAAGGAATTAATTTAAGAAGTGTATTTCAGAATCAAGAACAAACTACAACAAATACTGAACTAGGAAGATTACAAGGATCTACAAATGCAGTCAATCAACAAAATCAAGAGATTGGTAGAGAAATAGGATTGATGTGTGAATCTATCGCATTGCCAGGAAGATCATTTAGAACAGAACCATATAGACAATATGGACCTTCATTTAATTATCCTATCAATGTAGAATATCAACCAATACAGGCAACATTTGTTGGTGATAAGTTTTTACGAATAAGACAGTTTTTTGAATCATGGCAAAGTTTAATATTTGACAATGCAACAAACAACATGAATTATTATGATGAATATATTGCACCATTAGATATATTTCAATTAGGTCAATTTGAAGAATTGAATGATAGAGATAGTGTCACTTATGGTGTTCGTTTATTTGAAGCATATCCTATAACAATTGATCCTATAACTTATTCATATGGTGATCAAAATCAGTATGTGAAAATCAATGTTACATTCACATATAGACATTGGTTAAATTACAATTTAGATATTGACAGTACAGGTAAAGTCGGTGGTCTTTCATCTGGAGAAGTCAAACCAGGATATCAAGGTCCTGCGTTCTTACAAAACCTACCACCTGAATTAAAGAGAACAGGTAGAGATGCGTTTAATACATTGAAACGTTCTATACCTATTGGTAAAGTATTTGGAGGGAAAGTATTCCCACCATTTACATTTTAACATGAGGAGATATAATGTTACCTAATTTAAATCAACAAACATTTGAATTGAATGTACCCTCAACAGATGAAAGGATTAAGTTTCGTCCTTTTTTAGTGAAAGAGGAAAAGATATTATTACAAGCACTTGAATCTAATAAATTAACAGACATCGCAAGAGCTGTTCAAGTTATTATAGAGAATTGTACTTTTAATAAAATAGATGTTGACAAACTACCATCTTTTGATTTAGAATATATTTTTTTAAATATACGTGCTAGGTCAGTAGGTGAGATTGCAAAAATAAGAGTATTATCACCAGATGATAAGAAAACATATGTTGAAACAAATGTTGACTTAACAAAAATTAATGTTGAAGTAGATGTAAATCACACAAATAAAATTGAACTCACAGATACTGCAGGTGTGATTATGAGATATCCTACTTTAGAAATGTTTATCAAAAATGATTATGATAATCCTAAGGCAGATGATCTAATTAAAATGTTTGCCGAATGTATTGATCAAGTTTATGATGGTGATGATGTTTATGATTATATTGACACTAATGAAAAAGAACGTGTAGAGTTTTTAGAAAATTTAACAAAAGAACAGTTTGAAAAAATTACACAATTCTTTTCATCAATGCCAAGACTTAAGCACGAAGTCAAACTCACTAATCCTGTTACAAAGAAAAAAGGAAAAGTGACATTGGAAGGTCTTCGTAGTTTTTTTTAATATGCCTCTCTCATATCGATTTTGAGGGACACTATCGATTGAATTTTTCACTTATGCACATTCATAAGTGGTCACTAGATGATGTCAATAATATGTTACCGTGGGAGAGGGAAATATACGTATCACTTCTCAATCAACACATTGAGGAAGAGAACGAAAAAGTAAAACAAAGGAGTAAAAAAAGAAATGGCTGAAGAAATTAAACAGGCAGGATATCACCCGGCAGATACAAATGGCGATGGTGTTGTCAGTGATAAAGAACATGAAATGTATATGGAGTTTCGTAGAAAAGAATTAGAAGATCAGGATGCTCAAAGAGATGCAATGAGAAAGATGACATGGTTTGCATTGTTTGGAATGTTATTGTATCCATTCGGTATCTTTTTAACATCATTATTTGGATTAGATAAAGCGGCAAACATTATTGGTGATATTGCACCTACATATTTCATTGCAATTTCGGCGTTAGTAGCGGCATTCTTTGGTGCTGATGCAATCAAAGGAAAGAAGAAGTAATTTAAATGGCGGACAATAGTAAAACATTTCAGGAACTACTGATAGAACAGAGAACCACAAATGAAAAACTGTCCGCATTAAATTCGGACAATAAAACAATAGGTCAATTATTAAAAGAACTTAAAGATGAAACTGCAAAACCAGATAGTGTTTCCGAAAACATAGCAGGTGCATTACCAGAAATATTAAGTGATAGAAGACTAGCTAAAAAAAGAGAAGTATTTGATGAAGAGGAACAAATAACAAAGATAGATGATGAACTAAGAAATTTACAAGAATATAACATAATGGGTTTTGATGATATCACTAAAGCAATAAAAGATACTTTACTTTATGAACAAACACAAGATAAAAGAGAAAAAAGAGAACAACTAGCGTCAGGTGAAGAACCTCAAACAGTTAAATCATCTGTTGATGGTGAAGTTGATGGTGAAAAAACAGGTGAAATAGCATCTGCAGGTATTCTTGCCGGTCTAACAGGTGGACTAACTACCGCTGGATTAGCTTCATTTGGACTTGCTTTTGGAAAAGGTCTTCTTAAAGGTGGTCTATTAGGTGGTATAGGATTACTCGTAGGAAACTATTTAGCAGATAATGTTGATGATGAATTTTTGAAAGATGGTTTATCAAAAGGTATTCCTGCGGCTGCAATCGGATCAGCATTTGGTGGATTACCTGGTGCTCTTGCTGGTATTGCCATCACAGGACTTGGTGGTATGGTTGATTTTCTATCTGGTAAATCAGATGAACTTTCAACTTATGATTTCGCATCAGCAACATTAGGCACTGCAGGTGCAGCCTATTTTGCACAGTCTAAAATTAAAACATTATTAACAGCAGCTGGAGAAAAAGGTATCAAACCTGGTGCAGGAACTCGATTAGGTGCTGCTCTATTATCAACTCCTGTTTTAGTGGCGGCAGGTATTGGAATTGCAATGGGTGTTGGTGCTAGATTTCTTGCTAATAAAATAGATGAGTATCAGGACAAAACACTAGATCAAGCAAAAAAGATCAGTGAAGCAATTGATAAAGATTTAGGTGAACAATTTGCTAAAAGTGAAACAAAGTTAGGGGAAAGACTAGGGTTCAGTTTTGGACAAGAAACATCTGAAACAGGAGCATTTAGACAAGCAACTGTTGAGGGTGTTGAAGAATTTAGAGAACAAGGTAAATTGTCTGTTGATACTGCACAAACCATGTCTGATGCGGCAGATTCTTTAATGAAAATATCAGATGAGAATTTAAAAATAATATTAGAAGATAAAGTGAAGGCAAGAAATTTATTAACAACTTTACAAAATCTAACAGTTCTTGCAGTTGAAGATCAAATAACAGCTAGTACGGAAGAAATATTATTATTTCAAAGTAAATTAGCTAAACTAGCAGAAGGTTTAGATGTTGATGTGGGTAAAGCATATAATTTAGATATTTTATCACAAATTGCTGACATACAACAAACAATAAAAGAAAAAAAAGAAGAAATAGCAACTTCTGATTTTGAAGAAAGTTCTATGGCAATGAAAGCACTCAAAAAACAATTAAGAGATGCTGAAGGTGATTTGGAAGAACTATCATTAGTTGCTGGTTCTATGGGATTAGGTGTATCAATTCAAGATATTATTGATGATGTTGGTGCTGGTCGTCTTCAGGATCTTATTGCACAAGAAATTAAAGGAGAAATACCATTGGTTAATACAAGTCTGCAAGCTGATGATGCAATTATAGAATCTGCTGATGTTGATTTGAAAAATGCATTTATACAAATGGGTAATGGTACAGACTTAGCAAAAGATTTAGAAATGGCAATTAGTAATGCAGGTCAAGGTTCATTTGTCAACATAGGTGGAAACACCACTGCAATGAGTAATTCTAACTCTATCATCATAGCACCAAGTGTTACTCCAAACGGAAAAACAGTAGTTGGTGATAAAACAATCAATTAAAGGGGCGACCCGAAGATCGCCCAAACCTTTCTAAAAATTAACAGTCCTCAATACAGGTTTTCGTGCCACCATCATAAAAGCATTCTTCATTCTTTTATTGAGTTTTTGTTGTCTAGTCAAACGTTTGTCTTTATTTAAAGTCATAGTCAATAGATGTACTTGTCTTGTGGGCATGATTAACTCCTGTAATGTATGTGAAATAATTGAAAACAATCCTCGAATGGGATTATCAGGTAGGCGATAAGGTATAAACATATAAACCTTTCCGTAATGTAGACCTAAAAGTATTTATACTATTTTGTTGTTGCGATGAACACACCATTCCAATCTTTTGGTAATTTCTGTGTCTTCATATATTCGCATCGTTCAATCCACATCTCATAATAATTTATCATCTTTTTATCAAATTCTGTCATTAATTTATTGCATAGTTTAATTGCGTCATCAAACTTTTGATTACGATAATGGTCGTGCATTTTATTATGTTCTTTTTGTGCCTTATACCAATCATCTTTGACATCATCTAATACAGTGTAGATTCGAATACCCACACTTTTACCTTTCACTGCTAATTCATCCACTTTTAAATAAAAGAAATCATTTGATGTTGCATCGTAAGTAGTTTCACCCACTAACAATAGACAACCATATTCTTTACACTTTGATTCTATTCTTGCGGCTGTTGATACCGCATCACCTAACACATCATACGAATGTCGTTTTGTTGAACCCATTTCACCAAGATAACCTAAACCTGTATTAATACCTGCACCCATACCGATAGGAGGTCGACCCTCTGATGTAATAATTTCATTAAACTTTTCTACGGACTTTAACATATTCAGTCCTGTACGAACTGCACTCTTAGGATGTTCGGGATCATCATTCGGTGCATTGTGTACGTGCATCGATGCATCACCAATATATTTGATAATCATGCCGTCTGCATCTAAGACAGGTTGTGTAATCGCATCCATATACCCATTCATTAATTTTGTTAAACCTTTGACATCATCACCAAATGATTCACCTAATGGAGTGAAACCACGTAAGTCGGAAAAACAAATTGAGATTTCTCTTTTTGTACCATCTTTGATTAGACTTGGATTCTCTTGTAACATTTTAACAACTGTTGGAGAAGCATATCCTGCAAACTGTTTTTTGATTTTCTGTTTCTCAAAGAACTCTTGTATGAAACGATTGAACACACTGTGCATGGTGATAATCGTTAATGTGATAATTATCCAAGTGACATCTACAAGTAATAATTTATTACTAAAGAAATAATATGAAGTATAGACAGATGCACCATATAGTGATAATATCTTAATTGCGATGAACCAGTACGGACTAAATCTTACTAGTACAATCACACTCGCACCTATTAGAAACGCACCCAGCAACTCTAAAAACGCACTTAAATCGTGTCTTTGAACGGATTCTCCACTCAATACTGTGTCTAATGTTGATGCGGATAACATATAATCATACTGTTCTCCGATAGGGGTTGCAATGATTCCACCAAGTCCTTCGGCAGTCATTCCAACAATAATAGTACGACCTGCAAACTGTGAAAAGTCGTCTGAACTGGCAGATATTGTATCATATTTTTTGTTCCAACGCAACCAAATTCTTGCGTTTGAATCTGTCTTTATTGGTGAGAAACCAGGCACTCTCATTGCCTGAACACCAGTAGGTCCTGCTTTGATTTGATAACTCGGTTGTCCTGTTGCGACACGAATCACTTCGATAGCCATGGCAGGGTATGTTTCTTCACCTATTCTCATAATCAATGGCACTCGTCTTGTGACACCATCAATCTCTGGTGCCGTATTGATCACACCAACTCCGTCAGCAATATGTAATTCAGGTATTGGTCCTAACATTCCAGGCCATTGAAACAACCAAGGTAATGGGTCACCTATTTTTGCAATACCTCTTGGTACTGTATTCTTATTTGTCTGTGTGGTACCAACTTGTGCAATGACTACAAAATTACCTTGTAGTGTTTGTGAAAATATTTCATCACCACCTAAACGATCTGGTTCTGAAAATAATATTGGCATCATAATCACACCGACACCAGATTGTCTTAACTTAACAATTAAGTCTGCAAGTACATCTCGTTTCCAAGGCCATTGTCCGTATTTCTCTATTGATGCTTCATCGATAGTTACAATACCAATATTTGGTGATATGGTTTGTTCTTCAGACTGAAATAATAAATCGAATGATTTAAGTTTTAAAATTTCTTTGATTTGTGGATTCGTATATCCTAGATACGTGATAAAGAACAATGTGACAAAGGCAAATGTCCAATGTGTAAATATTTTCTTTATCATTGTTGTGTCACCGATACTGAACATCCACCAACTGTTTGACATGATTGTGATAATGTATAAGATTGTGCCGTATTACCTTCTTGTAGTAAATCTAAATCTGTACCATAACTACCACTTAATGTAACAGTTGCACTATGAGCTGAACTACCTTTTTGAATCATATCAA
>Ga0255772_10004797_pt1 | contig 12655 bp, 10 predicted proteins | sample 071ome_34_FD_179970 | JGI IMG/M metagenome (GOLD analysis project Ga0255772, IMG submission 179970) | Coastal salt marsh microbial communities from the Groves Creek Marsh, Skidaway Island, Georgia - 071411BT metaG (version 2) | ecosystem: Environmental > Aquatic > Marine > Intertidal zone >...
TTATATAGCCCAACCGCCACTTTATAAAATAAAATCCGGCAAAACAGTAAATTATTTAAATAATGAAAACGAATTAGAAAAATTAGCAATCGATAATGCATGTAAAAAAATTAAAGAAATAAATTTCAATAATGACAAAAAATTTAAGTATGAAAAAAGTTTTGTTGACCAATGTTACGATTTATACAAGTCTATTAAGACAATTGATGGTGATCACCAAATAATAGAACACTTACTGATTGTAGGATCATTCATATCACAGGGAGATAAAATTTTAATTTTAGATGATAAAGATAATAAAAAAAAGCTAGGTGCAATTAAAGCTGTTGCAGATCATTTGAATTCAAATTTAAGTGATGGAGAACCTAAATGGAATGGTAATTTTACTGATGGTAGTTTTTTACTTGAACGAGAATTTTATCATGAGTTTATACAAAAAAAACTTGATATAAATTTTTTTAAAAATGAAAAATTAATGAAAAAACTTACAAACTTTAGTAGCTCTGCTAATTATTTTAAAAATATATGTAATATTTATGAAGAAAATAATAACTATAATACAAAAACATTTTTAGATTTCATAAATATTTTAATTGAGATTGGTAAGAAAAGTTTATCCCTGCAAAGGTTCAAGGGTCTCGGAGAAATGAACCCTGATGAATTGTGGGAAACTACACTCAATCCGGATAAAAACTCGTTATTAAAAGTTAATTATTCAGAGATTAATGAGGATGGTTCTTCTCCATCTAAACTAGATGAGGAAATTTTTTTTACTTTAATGGGCGAAGATGTTTCTAAAAGAAAGAATTTTATAAATTCTAATGCTATAAATGTTGTTAATTTAGACATTTAAGCATGTTTTTTAAAGAGCAAATAAATCCAAAAAATCTTAGAATTACATTAGAGACATTAATAAATATTAGATGGATTGCAGTAATAGGTCAGTTCTTTACTGTATCATTCGTACATTATGTTCTAAAGTTTGATTTTCCTTATTTTTCATCACTAATTTTAATTATTTTATCTGCATTGGTTAATATTTACTTAGAAATTAACAAAACGAAATTTTTAACAATAAGCAATTATTATGCAACATTAAGTATTTTTTATGATTTAGTTCAACTTATATTGTTGCTATTTATGACAGGTGGATTATCGAATCCATTCTCAATTTTAATAATCGTTCCTACCACAATTTCTGTAACTTATCTTTCAAGAGGAAGTAGCCAATTTATCGTCGCTTGCTCAATTATTTTTTCTACAGTAATTGCTTTTCATCACTTACCCATACCAGGTCCTTCTGACGAAATATTAAACTTTCCAAGATATTATGAAATTGGAATATGGTTATCACTTACGATTGGCATAATTTTTTTAGGAAATTATGCATATCAATTAGGAAAAGATAATAGAGTTAGGGCTGGAGCTTTAAATAAATTAGAACAAGAATTAACTAACGAAAAAGTTATAAATTCTGTTGGAGGTATGGCTGCAGCTGCAGTACACGAATTGGCAACACCACTTGCGACTATTTCATTAGTCGCCAAAGAGTTAGATAAACAATTAAAAAATAATAAATCTACAAAAGAAGATATCAGCCTTTTAATTGAACAAGCCTCTAGATGCAGTTCTATTCTTAAAGATATTGCAAAAAAGAAACAACAAGATCAGTTTATAGTTAATGTTTCTCCAAAAGAACTAATTAATGAAATTATCTATTCTTTAGAAAATAAAAAAAACAAAAACATTGATGTGATTAATAAATCCTTAAACCAAAGGATTAAAATGACCAAAAAGACTGAAATAAGTTATGCTCTAAGAAATTTCATTGAAAATGCAATTAAATTTTCTAAAACAAAAATTGAAATTGAAATTAATCAAAATAAACAAAATACTACAATTCAAATTATCGATGATGGACCAGGTTTTGATCAGGATATTATTTTAAATTTAGGTCAACCCTATTTAAGTTCTGATAAAGTAAAAAAAAATAAAATTGGGATGGGGCTAGGTGTTTTTATATCTAAAAGTTTATTAGAAAGATGTTTTGCAAAAGTAAGTTTTAGAAATAAAAAAGGTTCATCAGGTGCTGTAATAAAAATTAATTGGACTAATTCTCAATTAGCAAATTTGTAGGATAAAATTTTGTAGGCAAGTTTTGCCGCAAGAAAATCGCAGGAATGTAAATTTGGTTTAGGTGCAAGTTCATTTATATCAGCACCTATTACATCAGAATTTTTAAAAATAGTTTTTAATATTTTTAAAGAGTCCTTCCAAAATAATCCCCCAGGTTCTGGAGTGCCCGTAGCAGGCATTAGGCTAGAGTCAAATCCATCTAAATCAAATGTCAAATATATTTTTTTATTTTTTACTAACTTTTTTAGTTTAGACATGTTCCATCTAGACATCTTATGACTCCAAAAAATAGTAATTCTTTTCTTATTTTTTTTATAATAATCATATTCTTCTTTGCATAAATTTCTTATCCCAAGTGAAATAATTTCTATATTTTTATTATCTAAACATCTTCTCATTGCTGCTGCATGTGAGTTTTTAACCCCCATATAACCATCTCTAAGATCGGCATGAGCATCAATCTGAACTATTGTCAGTTTTGAATATTTTTTTTTAAATGATTTGATAATTGCTGGAGTTATTGAATGTTCACCACCCAATATAAGTGGAAATGCTTTTAGCTTTAAACTTTTATCTATTTTTTTTGTTAATTGTTCTAAAGCGTCATTTAATTTAGAAGGTATCTTTTCTTCCTTCAAAGTTTGAATACTAAATTTTTTATATGGTTCAATTTTTAGCTCTTCATCAAATAACTCAACTTGATGAGATGCTTCAATAATTTTTTTTGGTCCTAATCTAGTTCCGCTACTGTAGCTCACGGTTTTTTCTAATCCAAAAGGAATAACATGAACAATATTCTTACTATTGTTCACTTTTGGAAGACCTAAAAAACCTTTAGATGGTTTTAGTATTTTCATATATCAAAAATTTTTGAAAAACACTTAGACGTTCTATCCTTCCAATACCCACGATGATAAGCGTCACTAGCAATTAGTGGCAGAACTGAAGTAGCTTCTGCGAAGACCATTTGTTCCTCAGCAGTATCTACTTTGCCCCAAGAACTTGCTTCTTTAAGTGTGGAGCTGCTGCAAGCACCGTCTCGACTATCTGCAACAGTAATTTGAATAGCATATTTATGCATTTCAACTTTTTTATTGAGTAGTTCAGCACAAATAACCGTATCTTGTATGAAGTTTTTAGGTACGCCTCCCCCTATCATTAAAAGACCCGATGCTTTTGATTGAATTTTGATTTCAGTTAATTCTCGAAATTCTTTAATGGAGTCAATAGTCATATGATTATTAGGATTTCTTTCTTGGTGCATAACCAAACCAAATCCAGCAGAACTATCAGTAAATGCTGGACAAAAAATTGGTACATTTTTTTCATAGGCCAATTCGATAAGAGAGTCTTTTTTCTTTGCATTAGATTTTAAATATTTGCCCAATTCTTTTATGAACTCTCTGGAGGTATAGGCTCTAGGCTCTAGAGTATCTGCAATCTCACCAATAACCCTATCACAATTTTGAAGCTCATCTTCGTCAATATAAGTATCATAAATTCTGTCAATGTAGTTTTCACGGAGAATACCATCATCTTGAAATTGTGAACCTTGATAGTGTTTAAAACCGAGGGCTTCAAAAAAATCCATATCGATAATAGATGCTCCAGTAGCAACAATGGCATCCACCATATTGTTTTTAACTAAATCAGCATAAAGTTTCATACAGCCTGCCGCAGATGTAGAGCCAGCTAATGTTAGAAAAATAGTACAGTTTTTGTCTTTCAGCATGTTATTATAAATTTTTGCTGCATTAGCAGTCTCTCTTGAGACAAAGGACATTTTAGACATCGAGTCTATGATGGGTCTTGCATCGAATGAACTTATATCAATATGTTCGACTGGATGCTTAAGAAAGCTTGATTTGTTATGACCCATGTTTACGCAAATAGGGTTTTAATATTATTATTTTCGTCAGCTTCATAAATTGACATAAGAGGCTTGTCTTGAACTTCATGAATTTCATTAGAGTAAAATCCGTTGAAGTTCGTTCTTAAACTCATGCCATAAGCTCCTAGTTGGCCAATTTCAATATAATCACCAGTTTTAATATTTGCTGGCAACATAAATGGACCTTTCATGTAATCTAATCCATCACAAGTTGGTCCATAGAAACTGTAAGGCATTAATCTTTTTGAAGCCGAGTTTTCCATTTGGATAGCTTTTGTTGGGAAAATAAATTTAGGAGTCCCAGCATCAAATAAGGATCCATATGTTCCATCATTAATATAAAGATTTTGTTTCTTTTTTAATTCTACCCTTACAATTGTAGAACCACTTTCAGCAACTAGTGCACGTCCAGGTTCACAGATGATTTTAGGTTCTTTTATTAAATTTAATTTTTTTATAGCTTGTGTAATTTCTTTAAAATAATTTTCTAATGGTTGAGGATATAGATCAGGGTATGTTGTAGGAAAACCACCACCAACATTTATAACATCAGGACAAATATTTGATTTTTTTATAATATTTCCAAGATCTTTTATTGCCTTTGAGTATGCAATGGGATGCATGCACTGTGATCCTACATGAAAACTATATCCAAACTTTTTAGCTTTCACTTTTGCAATCTTAGAAAGTTGAACTGCTTCACTTATACTTGCACCAAATTTTTTGGATAAGTCAATTTCTGAATGTTCATTAGATGTTTGAATACGAAGAAATAACTCTAGGTCTTTCGCATTTTTTGTAATTCTGAGTATTTTATCTAGTTCTTCTTTGCTATCAAATGAATATGCTTTTATCCCAAAATTAAAATAGGCCTCCTCAATACTTTTCTCTTTTTTAACAGTGTGCATGAAATAAATTTTTGCTTCGGGTGAAATCTTTTTAACTAATTTAATTTCATCAATAGAAGCTGCATCAAAATTAGCTATTCCATTTTTGATTAAAGTTCTAATAACCGCTTCTGTTGGGTTGCATTTTACTGCATAGAGAACATCTCCAGGGAAATTGTTGTTAAACCAATTTGCCGCTAACTTTAAACTATTTTTTCTTAAACAATATACTGGATTTATTGGCTGTAAAGATTTGACCAACTCGTCCACACACTGAAATTTTGCCATCTCATAAAACCTCTCGTTAGTTTACAGTCAGTCATTTTCTTTCAAAAAAAAATTTCTTTAAAAACAACTTAAATCGCGAATTAAAGTATTTTCACTTTATGTAAAGAAAAAAAGCATTAAAATTTTATAAAATACTTCGATGAAATTCTGGATTATTTAACCTCTAGGAGTTGTAAATGAATAAGTGTGTCATATATAGTATATGTATGAAAAACGTTCCTGGAAAAATAAATATTGCTAATTTTTCAGATAAATCACTATTAATTGTAGATGATGATGATCCATTTAGAAATAGACTAGGTAGAGCAATGGAAAATAAAGGCTTTAAAGTATTGCTCGCTAAAAGTGTCGAAGAGGGGTTAATATTAACTAGAAAAGAACCCCCAGCGTTCGCAGTCGTAGATTTAAGGCTTTTAGATGGAAATGGCCTTGATGTAATCGAGGAAATTCATAAGTTAAAACCTGATAGTCGTGTTGTCATGTTAACCGGGTATGGAAATTTACCTACAGCAGTTTCAGCTGTTAAGGCAGGAGCGATAGATTATCTGGCAAAGCCTGTAGACGCAGAGGATGTAGAAGCCGCACTTTTAGCAGAACCAAACAGTAAACCACAACCACCAGAAAACCCAATGTCTGCAGATAGAGTGAAATGGGAACACATTCAAAGAGTGTTTGAGCTTTGTAATAGAAATGTATCAGAAACAGCAAGACGCCTTAAAATGCACAGAAGAACTTTACAAAGAATTTTATCAAAAAGATCGCCTAAATAGTTCTAAAATATTTAGCAATAATATTAAATTTTTTATTTGGCCCTTTAATTTTTGTATGAATTAAAAAATAATTTTTAGATAATAAACATATATTCATCGTATAAATATCTTTATTGCAAAAATAAATTGATGGTGCTGGCATTTTTTTTTTAAACTCTTGATATAATTTATTTTTATTCCTTCCAGTATCGAAATAAAAAAAAAATTTTTTTTTATTTTCAATAATTTTAAATATTTGAAATCCAATAAAAGTTTTATCGTTTAAATTAGTTTTAATATTCTCATAAAAAGAATATTTATTAAAATTAATTTTTTTTATTTGCGCACTACCTAAAATATTATAGTTATTATTTACTTTTTTTTTAATAGACCATTTACCTACTAAAAAAGATATAGTTTTCAGAAATTATTATAATTTTAAAATTTTTTTTATAATCACGGTCAATAATGAAATTTTGAAAATCTCACCTAAAATAAAAGGATATAAACCTAACTCTAAAATTGGCTTATCCCAACCTATAACCATACCAAGCCATATTAATCCGAAAAAGTAGGTAGGTACTAAACATATGAATAGTTTAATAAATGTAAAAAAAGTGTTTTTGTTTTTAAAAAAATTATTTTTTTTTGTAATTAGTATTCCAGCAAAAAAAGCTGTAATAGCATAGCCAAAAATATATCCACCTGTTGGTCCCAAAAGATAAATAATGCCCATACCTTTTTCTGGAGTTCCTGCAAACACTGGTATTCCAAGAGCACCCTCTAGTATGTAGAATGCTAATGTAACAAAACCATATCTAGCTCCAAGAACTACACCCGTAAATAATACTGCAAAAGTTTGCATAGTCATTGGGACGGGATAAAAAGGAACACTAATTTTTGAGCTAAGAGCTATAATAATTGTAAATAGAAAAGATATTAAAATTTTATTTGAAAATTCAAGATCTTGTATTTTATATATTAATGTTTTCATTATCTTTATTAGTTAAATCTATAAAAACTTCTTCTAAATCAGAATTGTTTTTTAACAGTTCTTTTGTTGAATTTAAAGCTACTAATTTTCCTTTATTAATGATCGCAATTCGATCACATATGTCCGAAGCTTCTTTTAGGTAATGCGTTGTATATATAATAGTAACACCTTGTTTATTTAGTTCACGAACTGATTCTAATAGCTTTCTCCTCAGATCAACATCTACTCCAGCTGTAGGTTCATCTAGAATCAATATTGGCGGTTGGTGAACCATAGCTTTTGCTACGAGCAGCCTTCTTTTCATTCCACCGGATAAGCTTCTGGTATATGCGTTTGCCTTTTCTGAAAGATTAGTAAGCTCTAAGATTTCGTTTGTAACTCTATCTTTTTTTCTTACGCCATATAACCCAGCTTGTATCTCAAGGAGTTTTCTTGGAGAAAAAAAGGGATCAACATTAATTTCTTGGGGAACTATTCCAATAGATGCTCTGACTTGTCTTGGATTTTTATCTAAATCAAATCCCCAAACATTCATTGAGCCCGATGTTTTATTAACTGTTCCAGCTAAAATATTTATAAATGTAGACTTTCCAGCACCATTAGGACCAAGAAGTCCAAATATTTCTCCAGCTCTCACTTCTAAAGAAATATTTTTTAATGCATCTATCTTTTTTGTACCTTGAAGGTAAACTTTATTCACATTTTCGGCTTTTAAGGCAATAGAACTATTCATGACAAGCAGCTTGTAATAACATCAATTTATATAATTTATAGAAAAATTTATGTCAAAATCTAAACACTTATTTTTAATTGATGGATCAGGTTATATATTTAGAGCTTATTATGCACTTCCTCCATTGACTAGAAAAAGTGACGGTCTACCTGTTGGGGCAGTAAGCGGCTTCTGTAATATGTTGTATAGTTTTTTAGAAAAAGCTAAGTCTGGGAATTCGATGGATACGCCAACACATCTTGCAGTTATATTTGATAGTGCAAGAAAAAATTTTCGAAATGATATTTATAAAGATTACAAAGGTAATAGATCAGATGCACCAGATGATTTAGTACCTCAATTTGATTATATTAGAAAAGCAGTCAAAGCATTTAATTTACCATCAATTGAATTATTGAATTATGAAGCGGATGATTTGATAGCGACTTATAAAAGTGAGGCAAAGAAAAAAAAAATTAAATTAACTATTGTATCGTCAGATAAGGATCTCATGCAGTTAATTGATAGCGAAACATTTATGCTAGATACTATGAAAGATCGACACATTGGAATTAATGAAGTCAAAGAAAAATTTGGTGTACTACCCGACAAAGTTATCGATGTTCAATCATTAGCCGGAGATTCTGTAGATAATATCCCAGGAGTTCCTGGAATTGGAATAAAAACTGCTGCAGAGTTAATCAATCAATTTGGTTCATTGGATAAACTTTTAGAAAAAGCTGAAACTATTAAGCAACCTAAAAGAAGGCAAGCTTTGTTAGAAAACAAAGATAAAGCACTAATTAGTAGAAAGTTAGTTACATTAAAAAACGATGTACCTGTGAAAGAAACGATTGATGATTTTGTTTTAAAATCTCTAGATAAAGAAAAAATATTTAATTTTTTAGATGAGATGGAATTTTCTAAAATTAAAAAAAGAATAGAACAAACCTATGGAAAATCTGAAACAAACTTTTCTACTAAAGATAAATTAATTAAAAAAAATAACGAAAATTTAAAAAAGGATGGATATCATGTAGTTTATAGCCTAAATGAAATAGAAGACCTTTTAAAACAAGCTGATAATCAAGGTTATTTTGCAATAGATACAGAAACAAATTCATTAAATTCGTTCAAGGCAGAACTTGTCGGCGTCTCTTTAGCTGTTACAGAGAGCAAGGCATATTACATACCCGTAGGTCATAAAAATAAAGAAGATGGGAATATTCAAAAACAAATCAAAATAAAAGATTTGATAAATATTTTAAAAACTTATCTTGAAGATGAAACAATTAAAAAGGTAGGTCAAAATATAAAGTATGATCTGAAAATCTTTCAAAAATATGGAATCACTCTGAAATCTTATGAAGATACTATGCTACTTTCATATGTTCTTGATGCTGGTTTAAATAGGCATAATTTAGATCTTCTTGCAAAAATTCACTTAAATCATGAAAATATCAAATTTAAAGAAGTTGTTGGTACTGGAAAATCAGAAGTAACTTTTGATGAAGTGAAAATTGAAGATGCTTATAAATACGCATGTGAAGATGCAGAAATTACCTTGAAACTTTATAATATTTTTAAAGACAGGATCGTAAAAGAGAAATGTTTTCAGGTTTACGATACTTTAGAAATTCCATTAGTTGGTGTCCTGGCTAGAATGGAAAATAATGGAATTAAAATTGATCAGACGATTTTAAATAAACTATCTGATACATTTACAAAGGATTTAAAAGGACTTGAGAAAAAAATTTATAAAATAGCTGGAGAAAAATTTAATATTGCATCTACAAAACAGTTAGGCGATATATTATATGAGAAGTTAAAAATATCCGGTACTAAAAAAACAAAAAAGGGTAATTTTGCAACTAATGTGAATGTACTTGAAGATTTATCAGGTAAGGGGCATGAATTTCCCAAATTGGTATTGGATTGGAGACAAAAGTCGAAATTAAAAAATACTTATACTGACTCCTTGCCAGAATTCATAAATCAAAAAACAAAGAGAATTCATACATCGTTTTTATTAGCCGCTACAACAACTGGGAGATTAGCATCTTCAGATCCAAATTTACAAAACATACCCATTAAGTCTAAAGAAGGAAAAGAAATTCGCTCTGCATTTGTTTCAGAAAAAGGTAATTCAATTATTTCAGCAGATTATAGCCAAATAGAAATGAGAGTTCTTGCGCACGTTGCAGATGTAAAAGAATTAAAAAAAGCTTTTAAAAATAACGAAGATATTCATAGCATTACAGCATCTCAAATTTTTGAATGTGATATAAAAAAAATAAATGAGGATATGAGAAGAAAAGCTAAAGCAATAAATTTTGGAATTATTTATGGTATATCGTCCTATGGATTAGCTAAACAAATTTCTGTGAGCAATCCTGAAGCTGAGAAATTTTTATTTTCCTATTTTAAAAAATTTCCAGAAATTAGGGATTATATGCAGGAAACTTTAAAATTTTGTAGAAAGAATGGATTCGTTGAAACAATGTTTGGTAGAAAGTGCCATTTTCCAAATATTAATGATAAAAATCATACTTTAAAATCATTCCAAGAAAGAGCTGCAATTAATGCCCCTATTCAAGGAGCCGCAGCAGATATTATACGATTTGCAATGATTAATATTGATAAAAAAATTATAAAAAAAGAAATAAAGTCCATGTTATTGGTGCAAATCCATGATGAATTATTATTTGAAACAAAAGATGCTGATTTAAAAAAAGAAATTTTATTAATCAAAAATGAAATGGAAAATGCTCTTGATCATGACTATAATTTTTCTGTACCCTTAATTGTTGACGCTAATTATGCAAAAAACTGGAATGATGCTCATTAAAATGGTCTAATTTTAGTCTTTTTTTGATATTATAGAATCGATCATGACAAAAACAATAGCTCTAGTAGATGATGATAGAAACATTTTAACAAGTGTATCAATAGCCCTTGAAAATGAAGGTTACCAAGTTCAAACTTATGTAGATGGAGAAAGTGCTTATATAGGAATTACAAGAACCCCTCCTGATCTGGCAATTATAGATATCAAGATGCCAAGAATGAACGGAGAAGAGTTGTTAAAAAAATTAAGAAAAAAATCAAACTTGCCAGTAATTTTTTTAACATCGAAAGATGAAGAAGTTGATGAATTGTTAGGTCTCAAGCTAGGAGCAGATGATTACGTTAAAAAATCTGGAGGATTTTCTATAAACGTTTTGATTGAAAGAGTTAAGGTTCAATTTAGAAAAAAAGATCAGGTTGCTCCAGAAAGTAAAAATATTATTAGGCAGGGTAAATTAATGCTGGATCCAGAGCAACTTGAGTGCACCTGGGACAGTCAAAATTTACCTGATAAATTAACTACTACTGAATTTCAAATTGTATATGAGCTTGCAAAAAGGCCTGGCGTAATAAAAGAACGCTCGCATCTTATGACTATCGCATATAAAGAAAATAATGATATCGAAGACAGGACTATTGATAGTCATGTAAAAAGAATAAGAAAAAAATTTAAAAAAGTTGATAAAGATTTTTCAGCTATTGAAACTCGTTATGGAAGTGGATATCGTTGGAATGTTAGTCATTAATGATTACAAATTTGCTATCAACCAAATCACTATTACGGCAGTTTTTAGCCTTTAATCTTTTAGTATTCTTAATCTTAGGGTTTTTTACCTACCTATATCTTTTGGCTATCGAACCGGAATTAATAAATAAAAAAAGTAAAAAACATAAAAATATAATTGAAAATATTAATCAAAATATAAAAACACAAAATATTGAACCAAATGAGAGTAGTTTAAAAATCTTTCTTTATAAGTCTAGTTTCATTCTCGATGAGGTCGATCAGATCAGATTTTTTGATAAGAAAAAGAATATTATTGTTGATAGCACATTAATAGATATTGATCGTAATTCATTATTTTCAACAGAAAGAATACAAACACTTGGTATAAATGAAAAGGTAAATCAACAGGAAAATAAATTAGATACGAACAAAGTTTTTAATCAAAACTTAGAATTTTTAGATCAAATTAATTCGAAGTTAAATCAAGAATTTTATGTATTTTCAGAAAATATAAATAATAGTTTTGTTGTGCACACAAGTTCAATTTTGAGCTTACCCAAAAAAGATATTATTATTACGATTAGCGAAATTTCTAATGAGATTAAAGTTGCAGTCCAAGAGAGAAAAAATTTTGTACTGAGATCAGTACTAATAGCAGCGGTTGTTATTATGATTTTCTCATTCTTTTTAAATAATTATATTATTAAGCCAATTAGATCTCTTAATAATTTTGCTAAAAAAATTTCTTATAATAATCCAAAAAGTAAAGACCAAACAGAAATAGAGTTCGTCAAGAGGGATGATGAAATAGGAAACCTCTCTAAATCATTAAATGATATGACTAATAAATTATACCAACGAATAGAGCTTGCTGAAAGATTTGCATCCGATCTTACACATGAAATACGTAATCCACTTGCTTCTCTAAAAGGTGCATCAGATTTATTAAATCAAACTAAAGACGATAAACAAAAAAATAAGTTATTAAAAATTTTATCTAACGATGTCCAAAGAATTGAAAGGTTAATTACTGATTATTCTCAAGTTTTAAAAGATGAAGCAACACAATCAAGAGCGACGGCAAAAAATTTTGACTTAATTAATTTGATAGAAAGTATTGTTGAAGATTTTAATTTGGATACAGGCAATCAAAAGAAAAATATTAAATTTATTTTTGTGAATGAAAAAAAAGTTAAAAAAGCTATTATATTTGGAATAGAAAGTCGTATCGAGCAGGTTGTTGCAAATTTATTAGATAATGCAACCTCATTTAGTCCGATTAATTCTGAAATAATAATAAGTCTTTACCCGGATAAAAATAACTTTAAAATTTTGATACAAGATCAAGGTCCAGGATTTGATCAGAATAATTTAGAAAAAGTATTTGATCGTTTTTACAGCGATAGACCAAATGATCAAGAAGG
>Ga0255772_10004808_pt1 | contig 12641 bp, 5 predicted proteins | sample 071ome_34_FD_179970 | JGI IMG/M metagenome (GOLD analysis project Ga0255772, IMG submission 179970) | Coastal salt marsh microbial communities from the Groves Creek Marsh, Skidaway Island, Georgia - 071411BT metaG (version 2) | ecosystem: Environmental > Aquatic > Marine > Intertidal zone > Salt...
CAGCATGGAGTGCTGCTGTATCTGCTGATGTTCAAGATGCTATTGATGATGGCGTTGTAATCATTGGTGCTGCTGGCAATGATAATATGCTGATGGCAGAAGTCAATGATGATAACTGGGACAATCTTGTAAGTATTAATGGTGTGGGAACTATCTATCTCAATAGAGGTGGTTGGCCTAATACTCCTGATAGCGGTTCTATTCTGGTAGGTGCTCTGTCAGATCACTCTGCATTTAGAAGATCTACTTATACGAACTTTGGTCCTTGCATTGATGTCTTCGCTCCTGGTGATGATATTCTATCTTCTTATGGCAACACAGGATTTGCGGATCAAAAATATTCAGTAGGATATTATTATCCTATTCAAGGAACTAGCATGGCATCACCACAGGTATGTGGCGTGATTGCTTGTGCTGCTGGTGGCAAGACTAACTTTACTCAGAGTGATGCGAGGAAGTATCTGAACGATACCAGCAGAGAAGGCGACATGACATTTGATGTCGCTGGTGGTGGACTAGATGATAATTCTTGTAGACAAGGTAGTCCTAATAGGTATCTGATTGCTGCTAATCCTAGACCTGTTTCTGGTTTCTTACAAGAACAATCTGGTGAGAGAACGACTGGTTTAACATTCCCAAGAATGTCTGTGAGTAACTCTCCTGCTCCACTTGTATATGCATACGCGACAACTTATACACTGACAGTTACAAACTCTGGAACTAGCGCGTATATATTTAATGGAACTGATGCTGTGCAGACATTTAATAATGCAGGTGATCCTACGATTAGATGTAACTCTGGTGAGATACTTGTATTCAATCTAAATGCATCAGGTCATCCATTCTGGATAAAGACACAACCAACAACTGGAACTGGATTTGGTGTCACCGTTGGAACTATTACTAACAACGGAACAGATGTTGGAACAGTAACTTGGAATACTGCAAATGTAAACGCTGGAACATATTATTATGTTTGTCAGTTTCATGGAAGTATGAACGGAACCATCCTTGTTCTGTGAGGCATAAATAAATCCAGAGCACTAGTATCCATTGGAAAGTTAAATGGCTGATCGTTTTCCGTTGATTGTTAATGCAGTTTCTAAGAAGATTGAAGAAATTGTATCAGGTGACAATTTGGAGTTAACTGGTAACGGTATTGTTATCGGTGGAGATTATGGTGCTGGAAAATTTATTTCCAGTGATGGGACATCAGTATTTTGGGGAAGTCCTGGCGATGTGTATCTAACTCAGACACAAACCCTTACCAATAAAACACTAGAGACGTGTATTATTTCTGGAACGCTCAACACTTTAACAAACATTCCAAACACTGCTCTTGTTAATCCTGGTATTACCATTAATGGATCTACCGTTAGTTTGGGTGGATCGGTAACAACCCCAAATGATAACACTACTTATAGTATTTCGGCAGTTGATAGTCTTCAACCAACTGAAAAAGTTATCCGTTTGACTGCTGGTGGATCTGGATCTGGAACAGATGATGTAACTTTAGCTGTAGGTTCTCCATCTTCTATTCCATCTGGATCTAACGCTTTAAGTCTTTCTATCGGTCGATCTGGAGACATCATTACTCTTTCTGGAACCGTAGTTGACAATAACACTGTCACTACATTACAATCTGGAACTGGTGGATCTGCTGTTAGTGGTGCGGTAACAATTGCTGCTGGCAATTTCACAACAGTTTCTCAAGTTGGTAATACTATTACCATCTCTGGACAAGATACTGATACAGTTACTCGTTTAAGAGCAACTACGGGTCAGGTATATAATGATGGCGATTTTACTTTCCTTGCTAGTGGAGCAACTTCTGTAGCACAGGGAGTTGATGGCAACGGCGATCCTACAATTACTTTTAGTTCTACCGATACTGTAACTAGAATTAAAGGTGGTGGTGCAGGATCTTTTACTTCTGGGGATGTAACTTTCTCTGGTGGTAGTAACGTAACCGTATCCCAGGCAGGATCTACTGTAACTATTGCTAGTGTTGATAATGATACCGTAACTAGACTTGCTACTGGATCTAATACGGTTGCTGCTGGAGACTTCAAATTAGTTGCTTCTGGCGCTACTAGCATTTCCCAGGCAACAAATGCTGGAGTAACAACAATCACTATTAGTTCTGTAAACAGTGATACAGGTGCAAGTTTGACTGCATCTGGCGGTATTGTTCTGTCTTCAAATGATTTTAGATTAAAGAATTTTGGAAATCTTACAGGCAACACACTTGTCAAGTGGGATAGTGGTAATAATCAACTAGCAAATAGTTTAATTCAGGATAATGGATCTACAGTTACAATTGGCGGTGATTTGATTGTTGATGGAACCCAAACTATTCTGAATACAACTACCCTGCAGGTAGAGGATAACATCATTGAACTTAGAAAGGGAACTAGTTTGACTGGTTCTGATGCAGGTATTCAGATTAATAGAACAACTGATACAGGAGGATCTGTAATTTCATATCAACAACTTCAATGGTATGAAGCGGGTTCTTATTGGAGGGGTTGGGATGGATCTGTTGAGAAGAGATTTGTAACAGAGACAGATACACAGGTTCTCACAAACAAAACTCTTAACTCACCAACACTTACAAACCCAACTCTTGGTGCTGCATTAGCAACTAGCATTAATGGTCTTGAAATTACATCGACTGCATCGGCAGTATTGACTATGACTTCTGCCAAAGAATTGGCAGTGCAAAATGATTTAGTTCTTACATCTGATAACAACAGCGCAGCAATTACGGTAAACTTTAGACAGGGTGGTAATGTTGCATATACATCAGACACGCTTGCTTCATTCTCATCCACAACATCTAACCAATTAAGAACATTAATTAGTGATACCACTGGAACTCAGAGACTTGTATTCCAGAGTAGTCCAACAATCCTCGATAGTTTAATTACAACATCAACAGGATTTGTTCTCTTTAATTCTGGTGCCACATCTATTACGGCATTTGGAGCAGCAACTCAAATTGATATGGGTGCTGCTGGTGGTACTTTCAATATCAATCAAAACTTAGTTGTTGCTGAAGACTTAACCGTAGGAACATCCTCCACAGATACTTTTACATGCAACGCTACAATTGATTCCGTCAACGCTGATATTCTAATTCGTGGTGGTTCTAGTGATCCAATGAAAGTTGGTAGAGGTGGTGGCGCGGTTAATACCAATACAAGATTGGGGTATAATGCATTAGAAAATAACAGTTCTGGATCTCAGAACACTGGTGTTGGTTACGAAACTCTTCTTGCCAACTCTTCTGGTGCCGCTAACACCGCTTATGGAAATAGAGTTCTAAGGGCAAACAGTGTTGGCAATAACAATGTTGGTGTTGGTAGAGATGCGTTGCTTTCTAATACAGATGGTAGTAAGAATGTTGTTATTGGAAACAATGCATTTGCAAGTTCAACTTCTTCGGATGCTAACGTTTGTATTGGACACTACGCAGGATTTGGTGCTACTGGAACTGGCAATGTTCTGATTGGTGCTTCAGATGATGAGAATTCTACTAATGCAACTTATGCACCACCTAATCCTGGTGGAGATCGACAACTAGTTATTGGATCTGGAACAGAGGCATGGATCAGAGGAGATGCTGCTTTCAATCTTACTGTACCAAATGATCTAACAGTAGTTGGTGATACCACAATCAATGGATCTCTGGTCGTTAATGGAACTCTGACTTCAATCAACGCAAATACAATTGAAGTTGACGATAAAGAAATTGAATTGGGATCTGTTGTAGCTACAACATTCTCTGCGGTATGTGTTGATAATACTAATACTATTAACAATATTACCGTTAGCACAGCAAACGCTGGTCTAATCGCTGGAATGGAAGTTACTTCTACAACAGGTGGCATTTCTGTCCCATTGGGAACAACAATTGTAAGCGTTAGTGGAGATACTGCAACGTTATCAAACTCTGTTACTGGTAGTGGCACAGCAACATTTACAACTCCTGGTGCTACAGATCTGACAGCAGATCAAGGTGGTATTCGTATTAAAGGAGACACTGATAAGAGACTTTATTACGATCACTCAAGAACTGATAAGTATTGGGTGTCTACTGAGAATTTTGAAATTGCATTCGGTAAAAAGTTTGTCATTGGTAACCAACTAGCACTTGACACAACAACTCTTGGTTCTACTGTTGTCAACTCTTCACTGACATCTGTCGGAACTCTACAGAACCTAACGGTTGATGGATTTGTAACTATTGGTGGTGTAGTAACTGAGAAAGTATTCAATAACTATACTACTACACTTACTCCATCTGCTAACGTTCTAACTCTAAACCTTGCTGGAGCTAATACAATTCTTGGAACACCAGCAACAACAGCAATCAATGAGTGGGCATTTACCAGTGCTAACTTGAGCAACGGTCAGTCTAAGACAGTAACTCTCATTCTATCTTCTAACACTGCTGCTACATATGGTGACGCTTGTAGTGTTGATGGCAACGCAGTTACTAATGGTGTTCAGTGGTCTGGAGGTTCGCCACCAATTGCCACATCAAACACAGACATTCTTACGTTTGTTATCGTCCGAGATAATGCGGGTGTCGTTCAGGTATTCGGACAAGGCAACACAGACTTCAGCTGAGGATAGATAGATGCCAGTAGGATTTAATAGTCCCGCCAGAAACCTCTTCTTGTTAGGTTCATCTGGCGCACAAGTTGTAACAAACTTTTTCAAGACAATCGATCAGTCGGGGGGGACTGATGGTGTATATTCTGCATCGGAAATCAAATACAATTATGTAGATCAGAAGTTTGTCCTTGCAGGATCGGCGCGAAATATCAACACTCAAAAACAATTTGGTTGGTTTGAGAAGAGGGATGATGCTGGAACTGCTGACTTTGAGAACAGGATTGAGTCAACACAATCTGGTGTGAATACTAATCTCTATGCTATGGAGTTGGATGTTAATAACAATCTAATTGTTGGCGGTAAGACTGGTGATGTGCCTTGGATTGCTAAGTATTCTAATGGTGGTGTGATTGATTGGCAATCAACAACAAACACTGGTAGTCTAGAATACGTAGGTATCACATCAGACAGCAACGGACAATACTATGCTTGTGGAGTTCAGTATCCTGGCACTGGAGCAGTTGGTTTCGTAGAAAAATTTGATGCTAATGGCAATCCTGGTTGGGGTAAGGCAGCATTCATGTTGGGTAGAGAAGTTTTACTCAGTAGTATCGCTGCTAATAATAGGGGAGAAGTAGTTGCTGTTGGACAACTTGAAGATGACAATTCATACAAGGGATATATTGTAAAGATTGACACCAACACTGGTCAAGTGTTGTGGGATAGAACTTTAACGAAACATCTATCAGCATATAGTTATACTTATTGTTCTGATGTATACATTGATAGTAAGGATCAGATTTATGTTATTGGAAATCGTGAAGGTGGCAATCCATACGAATCAACTGAGGGTTTTATAATTAAGTATTCGCCAGAAGGAAATATTATTTGGCAAAGGGAAAGTTATACTCCTAACGGCACACTTACTAATTATGCTGTGAAGTCTGATGGTGAGACAGAACAGACTATTGTGTTTGGTAGATACTATGATCAAGTTAATAATGATACTGGTGGTGTATTGAGTAAGTATTCTAAGGATGGTAGTTTAGTCTGGAGAAGAACTCTCTATAGTTCTTATAATAACTCAGATGTATTCAACGGTCCTTGCCTAGATGCTGACCCATCATTCTACTACTTGATGTTTGTTGATGATAATTTTGTTTTTGGTCCAAGCGGTCCATCGACAACACCAGAAGCATACACATTTGGTAAAGTTAGCAGCTCTGGTAATGGTCTTGGTGCTTTCCAATATGCAGAAGGAACTGGTGAGACTATTGACTACGAAATCCTAAACGTTGTTGATGAGATCGGTAGACTATCTGATGGTTCTGTAAGAAACGACACCAGCGATCTCATCACCTATCCATTCAACGCTAACAAACTACTCTTTGATGACCTTGCTACTCAGGTCTCTAACAAGAAGAGACAAATGGATGGTCCTGATAGCTTTGAGTATAGTGGTAGTCCTGCTATTAGACCTGCTGACTTTTCTGATGTAAATGTTATTGCTGGAGAGACTACAATTCCAGCACAGAATAGGCAGAACATGATCGGGCAAAGTCAACTAATGACACCCTCTGGTGCTTATGTTAATGATAATGATGATTATACTCGTAGATGGAGAGCACAATCTGCCAATGTAGTTTATGATTATGGATTTGCTGGTCCATATGATGATCCAGCAGCAACAACTGCTGGTAGATATGCTATTACCGCTGCTACTGGCAGAAGATTGGAGTATGCTGGACCTGTTGTAGTTGCTGGTCAACAATATACCTTCTCAATTTGGTTGAAACGTATTGCTTCGGATGCTCAGTTTAGATTTCAAGCATACAATTTAAACAGTTATAATTATGTGATGAACGAGGTGGATTTCTATGGAAATGTTATCAAAACCATTTCTACGGGAACAACTGTATATTATCCAGAAGATGATGAGTGGCATAGAATTTCAATTTCTTTCACATCAGATCTTAGCACCACTATTGCTATCGGCGGGTTTGATAATAGCGGTGGCACAGGAAACCGATGGTATCTATATGGTGCTCAGTTTGTAGATGGAACTCTGCCATTACAATACCATGCTATAACTGATAGTGCTAATGGTGGTATTGATCCTCGTATTGATACATTAAAAGATACTACACCACCAGTCACAAATGGATACTTTGACTTCACTGGCAATGATAGTGCTCAAGATATGATTGAGTTTCCACCAGTAGATTATAGAGATGCTGTCTGGAGTGCTGAAGCTTGGATTTATATCCCAAGCACATGGACGAGTGGTTCCCAGTATCCAACCATTATTTCTCAAGGTGGTTCTGCTGGTTGGGATACACCAGGGTGGTCTCTATACTGTTTCAGAAATTATGGATCTGGAACTGGTTATACAATCGGCACAGGAATGAGAAATAGGAGTGGAACTCTTGGTGTTAATGGTGTAGAAATTCAAACCTTAAATGCTGCCGACCAACCAACCAACACTTGGATTCATGCTGTTGCTACATGTGATGGAACAACCAGACGTTTGTATATCAATGGAACCGAAGTTAATAATGGATCTCAAACTATTTCATTCTTTGATCAAAATGAACTGGATGGTAAACCATTAGAAACTGTCAAGATTGGTGGGGGATTTAATATTAATGGCGGGTTTAGAAATTTCTTCCCAGGTAGAATTGGTGAAGCAAGATCTTATGGTAGAGCACTAACAGCAGCACAAGTATTCCAAAACTACAACGCCAGCAAGAGTAAGTATCTCAACGAAGCACCTGACACAGCACCTAAGATTGGTTCTGGTATTGTATATGATAGCAACTTGCTATTGAACTATGACTTTGGAAACAGAGCGACTTATGATGGTGCTGAGAATATTGTTCCCAATAGTCAAAACAAAACTGGATGGAATCAAGTTCGTGGAACAATTACTGACGTTGATATTGTAGCTCCTGATGGAACAAGTGGAGCATTCTTATTTACTGAAAGCACAGCAACTGGACCACATCATTTCAAAATCCCATATAACACTGGAGCATCTGATTATGGAGATGAGATTACATGGAGTTCTCAACTTTACTTCAAGCGTTATGGATCTAAAAACAGAATAAGATTTGGATTGAATACTAAAGATGATACATATAGGCACTTATTATTTGATTTCACTACGGGTCAAGTAGAAAATGAATATAGTATCAGTGGAACATATAGTGTTGATAATGTTGGTGGTGGTTGGTATAGAATAAATCTTACAGATAACGGCGATACTGGATCCACAAGACCACATGCTGTTATGTCATGTTTCATGATCGAAAATGATACTACCTCAACATCTTCTTACACTGGTGATGGCGAATCTGGTGTGTATTTCTGGGGTCCTAATCTAAAAATTGGAAGCACAAGCAGATACATCAAAACATCTGGAACTGCCATCACAGCACCAACCACAGTAAAGAACCTCTCAAGTTCTTCTTATACTGGCACAATTTCTCCTGAAACAACATTTAATTCTGCTGGATACTTTGATTTTATTTCAGACACAGGTAGTCAAATTGTAACCACAACAGGCATGATGCAGCCTGGAGATGCTATTACATGGGAAGCTTGGATATATCATTCTACTTCTAATAGTAGCACTGGAAATCCATTTGGATATGGAACAGACACAGATACACCAGCTGCTTATGCTTTCAATGTTCATGCGTCTGGCAACACTGGATATTACTGTTTTATCAGTGATGGAACCACTACTAATAACAGCACTGATACTACTATTACTGGATTATCCAATAATACTTGGTATCATATTGTTTATACAGTCACAGCAAATGGTGGAACAATTCTAGGATACTTGAATGGTGTAGCAACAACAAGTAAATCTACTGGATTTACTGCTGGAATAAATTTCATTTACTTTCAATACGCTGCTATTGGTCGTGATGTCAGATATACTGGTGATGATGCCAGACACTTTAGAGGTGGTATTGCTGAAACGAGAGTTTACAATAGAGTTCTAACAGCAGCAGAAGTATCCCAAAACTTCAACGCCACCCGTGCTAAGTATGGTGTCTGATAAATAGATAGAGCATAAAATATTCCAAGGAACATAGGTAATGGCAAGGAAAACTATTCAGAGTAACTATTATCTCTTTGATGCTTCGGCGCGTGAGGTTATCATCCCTGGTGGAGTTCAGCGAGAGAACCTAATTCTTATCACTAACGTTACTGATAACAAAGTAATCTATAATTTCTCTGATCCTGAACTTACCGCTACTGAATATCATATTTCTACTGACATTCGTAACGTTACAACGACTAGACTTGTCTTGTCTTATGATACTACTTCTATGTCAGACACAGATCAACTGCAGATTGTGGTTGATGATTATGAGGAAGTTGTAAGACCAGCAGAAACATATCATGACGCTGTAAACAAGTCTAGAGTTTCGCAACCACAAGCGCAGATTGATACTGACTTTGAATACGGAACCCAGGATACCAAGTGGGAAGCGTTGGCAATGATTAACAACAACCCATTTGCCTATAAGTCTCAAGATCCTATTGTAATTACTGACGTTCAGGCAGTTCAAAACAGCAGAGAGATTACAGTATCTACGTCTGCTGCTCCTCCATCAGCAGGAACCGCAGTCTATATTCAAGACACACTATTCCCTGGTGCTAATGGTGTCTTCATGATTGATAGTTCTAACGGAGGACAGCAAACTTTTACTTATACCGCAAGATATAATTGGACTGCTGGTAGCGGTGGCATTTATGATGCTGCTAGAACATCAGTCTATACTGGTATTCATTACACTGGATCTGATATTGGTGGAACCATTACTCTTGGTGCAGCTGCGGGTGCAATGGCAGGATCGGTTCAGGTTGATTGCACTCAGGCACATGGTCTTGAAGTTGGTAACGAGATTGCTATCGTCGGATCAAACGGAACTAATGTCAATGGTTCTTGGGTAGTTGCTAGAGTTTCTAGTCCTACTAGATTTTTCTACTTCCCTGATGCAGCACCCACTGGTTCAGTTGCTAGTGGAACCATCAAACTTTATCCCAGACCACAAGGAAACTCAATTCACAGAGCATTTGATGGTGGTGTTAAGTTCTCTACAAATACCCACTCTAAGAACCAATCAGCAATCAGGCAGACCAAACGTTACTTCCGTTATCAGTCTGGTAAAGGTGTAGCATTCTCTACTGGTTCTATTCTCGAACCAGCAATTCCTAATGTTGATAGCATCACTGCATCGGGAACTACTGTTACCGTAGTATGTGCTGAAGCTCATAACGTAACCAGAGACACTACAGTTGATGTTCGTGGTGTTGGCGACAACAACTACAATGGAACATATTCTGTATCTAATGTGGTCGATCCATTTACATTCCAGTATGTTGCAACTAATGCTCCATCCGAGACAACAGCATCGGGTGAGTATACTGTAACCCCAATCAACGCATATGGAACCAATCTTGAGATTGGTATGATGGATCAGCAGAATGGTATCTTCTTCCGTTATTCTGGAGGAGAACTGAGTGTTGTTAGAAGAACATCAACATTCCAGTTGTCTGGTAAAGTTACTGTTACTAGTGGAAGCACTCTTGTTTCTAGTTGGACTGGTCCTAACCAACAGGGAACTAAGTTCTCCAAGCAGTTGAAGCCTGGTGACTATGTTGTAATCCGTGGTTCATCGTATCGTGTTGATGGTATCATCTCTGATACTCAGATGGTTATTTTTCCTGACTATCGTGGTCCTTCTTCTGGTGGTGTTCCTGTAACTAAGACTGTTGAGACTGAGTGGAAACAGTCAGACTGGAACATTGACCGCTGTGATGGAACTGGTAAGTCTGGATACAACCTAGACACTACCAAGATGCAGATGTTCTATATGGACTACTCTTGGTATGGTGCTGGATTTATTCGTTGGGGTTTCCGTGCATTAGATGGTAACGTAATCTATGCACACAAAATTCCAAACAACAACCAGAATACAGAAGCATACATGAGATCTGGTAACTTGCCATCTCGTTATGAAGTTAATACAACTGCTGCATCAACTACTCTTACTAAAACATTATCTTCTGGTGACACAACAATGTATGTTGCAGCAGCTCCAACCAAGTTTCCATTATCTGGAACTCTAAGAGTTAAGAAAACAACATCTTCTACTGCTGGAGTTCAAGAGTATGTAAACTATACTGGCAAGACAGAGTTTATTCAGGATGTTATTGCAACTACTGCTGGTAATAATCAAATTGAAGTTTCTTCAACCACTGGATTAAATCCAAACGGAGTTCAACCAATCATCTTCGATACGCCATTTGCAAACATCGTTGCAAACAAAGTATACTATATTGCTACTGTTCCATCATCAACTCAGTTCACGATTACAGAGACACTGAATAGTGGAACTCCAATTGCATTGACAACTGCTACTGGTTCTGCATTGTCACCACTCTCTCGTGCTACATCTGGTGCATTTACTGGACTGACTAGGGAGCAAGCGGGTGCAACAGGTGTCAACTTAACGATGGCATCTGGCGAATCAACAGGAACTGTAAGTTCTTCAACTGGCATTCAAAAAGGACAGAGAATTATTGATTCTAGTGTTCCTGCAGATACATATGTTCATTCAATTACTGGTACTAGTATTCAATTAAGCAATGCAGTTACATCCGCCAACCCAACAGGAGTAATCTTCTCTGCTCTTGGTGCTGGTGCGGCACAGACATTTACATATGATGTAGCACAACCAACCAGCGTAGAACTTATCAGTGCAACATCCGTTCCACAGATCTCACACTGGGGTTCATCGGTCATCATGGATGGTCGCTATGATGATGACCGTGCTTATGTTTATTCGGTTGGAACTAAGACGGGTAGAGGTATTAGCTCTGGAGATACTAGAGCAATTCTTGCTCTTCGTGTGTCACCTTCTGTTGATAACGGTATCATCGGAGAATTTGGAACTAGAGAACTAGTCAATAGAATGCAGTTGGTTCTCCGTGGTGCTGAGGTTGCTGCTAACGGTCCTTTCTATGTAGAATTGGTTCTCAATCCTACAGTTAGCATTGCCGCTAACTGGATTAATGTTGGTGGAACATCACTAGCACAGTATGCTATTCTTAATACCAATGCTGAACTAGTTGGAGGTGAAGTTATCTATGCGTTCTTCGTTGATGCTGGTGTCGCTGCATATGACTTGTCCGCAGTTAAGGAAATCTCTAACAGCATCCTTGGTGGTGGAACAGGAGAACTATCAGTAGCATCTGGTTCTAATCCAACTGGTGTATTCCCAGATGGTCCTGAGGTCTTAGCAGTTCAGGTAACCAACATCGCTGGTGGTCGTGGTTCAAATACTAGATATGCTGACGCACGTTTCTCTTGGACAGAGGCTCAGGCATAAATAGAGCTGCCTTACTCCTATACCAATGCTTGGAAAATCCAAAGCAAAGGTAGAAGAGAAAGACGACCAGCATGAAGATAAAAGTGAAGTCCTTGGTAATTTAGTGAAAGTTGTAGTTTTAATTTGGTCTGCTTCTCTCCTAACCTTTAGTTACGTTCGCTTACCTAACGGTCAAAAGATCCTAGACTTTGACCCTACCTTCATCGCATCGGTCTTCTCTGGATCACTAGCTGCCTTTGGACTGTCTCCTGCTAAAGCAGGTGGTGGTGCTACCAAACCAGTAGCAAAGAAAGAACCAGAGGTTGTTTCCGCTATTGAGCCTAAGAAAGATGCAAAAACTGATTAATCTAATCGCACTCCTATCGGGTCTGGTATCCCTATCAGTCGTTGGTGGGGGTGCTTATCTGTATCTGAATAAAGATACCCTAGTAGAAGATGCTAGAGCAAAGGTAACCAAAGCAGTTACCGAAGCAGTTACAGAGGCGCTACCTGGAATGATTGATGGTGCTATGCCTGAGATGCCTAAGATGACTGGAGGTGCAATTCCTCAAGGTGGTGCGTCCCTTCCAACGACGACTGGACCCGCTATGCCCTTCTAACCATGAA
>Ga0255772_10004816_pt1 | contig 12630 bp, 9 predicted proteins | sample 071ome_34_FD_179970 | JGI IMG/M metagenome (GOLD analysis project Ga0255772, IMG submission 179970) | Coastal salt marsh microbial communities from the Groves Creek Marsh, Skidaway Island, Georgia - 071411BT metaG (version 2) | ecosystem: Environmental > Aquatic > Marine > Intertidal zone > Salt...
TGATCGAATCGCTCGAGAAATAGATTACTTTCCGTCGAAGTCTTTTCGGAACTGGATTCCGACTCCTTGGGTATAGGGCCCGGTATTTTGGAGTAGTGGGTCGTTTCTATTGCTTCTGTTGAACGCTCGAAGCACTGTACGACCATCTTTTGTCAACTCATATTCTATCTGTGTATCCCCTAGCAACAGTGTAGAAGAGCCGTCTGCGGAAATAGGCACATCCAAAGAAGAATTGATGCGCAATCTACCGTCCATAAAGTCCTTGCTCACCCCTAAGCGTATTTCATCGCCACTTTGGACCAAGGAATTATAGGGGTTGTTGCCTGTGGTGTAGTCCAATTCTACATCCACATAGGAGCCCAAACCTGCGGCAATCCACGTACCAAATTGGCTCACCAAAACCTCTGAGGTAGAGCGAGTAAAGGATTCACTAAGGTTAATTCCTTCTTGAACACCCAAATTCTGGCGATAAAAATCTCCCAACATCAATAGTGAAAACGCCTGGTAGTTCATCGCATCGGCGGTAAGAATGCGACGTTCTAATTCTTGCTGGTACGAAGAAGGACTATTTGGCAGGACTATATCAAATCCTATTTCAGGCTGCATTAGTGAACCGGTCAGGGTAATGATCAAATCTACATCTACGTTCTCGTTGGAATAATTGGAATTTGTCACTAACCCCTTCAAATCCGTATTCACCGAATACTTCGCTTGTAGATTAACCTCTGCCTCGTACAGGTCCCCTGACCATAAAATGGTACCACCGGGGATCAATTCAAAAGGCTTGTTTATGATTCCTTGCAAAGTGAACAGGTAATCACCCGAAGCAATGGTATATAGTCCGTACAACTCAAACGATTCATCTTCCAAGATCTTCACGCGCATATTTCCTGCCCCTCTTGAAGAAATCATATCCCCCATCACCTCGTCCAATATGAGCTCCACCAAGGCATCCGGCAATACATCTATTTCCATATCCGTGGTGAAATATTCCGGAGATTTTGCCTTGGAAGTGTCCATTGGTGCCCGAGACTCATCGGAAACAAAGCGCAAGAACGACGGGGTCTCAACTTCTGTCGGGTTATCTAATGGTATCTTTAATATCGATCCTTTTTTAGTCGTAGCATTGAGGCCCAAGTGTATCTGCTCTACCGGGCCTTCTACAACAAGATCACCATCTACTATTCCTGTGCCATAGAAGTAAGAATCGTAAGTCCTATTGAGTTGCATACCTAAAGCGCTATCAGCCCTCAGATGTATATCAAAATCCAAGGTGGAGAATTGATTGTGTGCGATTTCACCCCAAGTAATTATTGATTGGTCTGTAGCAAAATCTCTCCAATAACACGAATCAAGCACTACTCTTTGCTCATTCAAACTGAAATCCATGGCTGTTGCAGCGAGTGTCGTTCCCGTTATAGGAATATTGAAGCTTGGATTCATCAAAGTGAATTCACCATCAGCTTCCCAATCCATTAGCGGACCTACAACCCTAGCACTTCCATTCACAGCCCCACTTACATCTTCTAATACGCCACTAAGAATGGGCTCGAAAGGATCAATCTCTAATTCCTCCATCGCCACAACCATATCTAGATCGTCCATGTTGGGACTGTAGTGTCCAGATATCCGAGTTACAGTCAACCCAGGTTTGAGTAGCGTGCCATTGAGGTAAATATCATCGGCTTCAGATGACCAGCGTACCCCAACATTCAAATTGCCCAATAATCGGTCGTTAAGAACAACATTTGACCAATATAAATTACCAAACGCCTCAATATCTGTCGAATACGATTGAATTTTAAACTGGCCGTCTAACCTCCCCTCGAACTGCATTCTTGGTTCTCGGTACCAATAATTCAACCATTGTGCGTCCAAATTGGATACAGAAAACTGAAAAGGAGCAGTGGCCAATTCACCCAATCCTCCACTCATTCTAATCGTACCCAAGGATCCTTGTAGCATTACACTATCGGAATCAAAACTGGTACTGTTCCAAAACACCGGTGATGCGCCTACTAAAGAGGCTTGATGAGCCCCCATTTGAAGTTCAATTAAATTGGGCGTGAAGGTCCCCGCCTTGTATTCTGCCCCAGCCAACAGACTTGTCGGAACACTATCTCTAACATGTGCCAAGGCCGTAAATTGTTGAAAATCGGTCGGTGAATCCCATCTCAATGCTATGCTATCCAAGGGTGTCGAGATACCATCAACGGCTCCAGCCTTGAGAAAGGCTTGAATACCACGGCGTTCCTTTGAACCCTCTCCTTCTATGGCAAACGCTTCTATCCCATTGTAGCTTAAATGTGGGACGTTCAAGCTGTAATTCCATGACGAGGACGAACCATTAAAATTGGCCACCATATATCCCCCCTCTGGAAGGACTACGCCTAAGTGCAGCAACTGGCTCAACCAATCAATTGTACTGGCTTCAAAAGCCAACTTCGCATTCACATTCGTGGCAACCTTCGGACCGCCGGCTAAATCACTAAAAAGCACACCGGGTATAGCACTGAGGCCTTGCCAATCGAAACTACCTTCAATGTACCCTTGCATAACATCACTGCTCACCCCTATCCTTCTTCCCATGGGTAGCATTTCATGCACTACATCAAAGGCACTGATAAAAACGACATCTGTTGGACGTTGTAGCAATAGGTGCTGCGCATTGATAAACCCAGTCAAATCCTCTTTTACTTCTGCGGACAATCGAGCACTCAAGATCTGTCCTGTATCTAACGGGTCTAACAGTTCCAACCCTAAGGCATTGATGTTGGATTGGACTTTGTAAGTGCCTTTTTCTGCGACCAGCGAACCGTCGATATCCATCAAACTGTCCAAACAGGACCACCAAATAGAATCCTTTGTTGATAGATGTTGCCAATTAAAACTCAATCCTCTCACAGCATAATCATCAAACAACAGTGTCGGTGCTAACCCCACCACCTGGGTTCCTTGCTGTGTAAAAAGCGCTTCCAGATTCGGTTTAATGGCCGCCTTCACTGAACCTCCGCTAAGCGGTCCCTGCTGAAAATGAGGGAGATTGAGCTCCAATCTGGCCACATCATTCCATTCCTTGGACCAGATTCGAGCGGTATTCATTCCCTTACTTGCCCCCAAATCATAGGCCAGCGCACCTGATTCCAATGACCCTTGGATCGAATATTGTAGGTCAGCCGCCTGCATTTCTGGTTCAGGCAACCATTCCGCCAGCACAGTACTGTCGTAGGCATGCTGATGCAAATGGATGTTTCCTTTTAGATCATATCTAGGATTGTACAGCTTTGCCATTGCTGTACCGGTGAAGAACGGATTATGGAATTGGGCCTTTGTGGTAAGAGAATCGAAAGATGGTCCAGAAATTTCTACATATAGGTCCATCCCATTGATAAACCCTTGCCATTCTTCCGGAATTTGGGATAATTTGAACTCTTGCGTAGTACTTACCTTGGCATCACATCGTATGCCATTTTCATCCAATCGAACATTACCGAGGATCATCGCACCAAGGTCAGTGCTTGCATCCACCTGAAATGCAGTGCTGTCGCCGAGGTAGAATTGGGTAATGTGAACGTTCGTTTCAATGGTGTCCAGCTTTAGAGCACCGCTCAACGCCTCACACGCCACACCTTTGTTAAACGATATTGTGGCAGCCAAAAGATTCCCTTGAATATGTTGATCATTGGGCAGTTCAATCTCGAGAAATTCAATGGAGTTGTTGGCTATCGCAAGAGGAAGTCCTTCGTTGTTAGTATCTGAAGGCAAATCACGAAGCCACCTTGAAAACAATGCCGTATCCCTTGCATCGATGCTGACCGTATCGCAAGAAATGGCCGCTATATTGGCTTTTCCTTGTCTCCATCGTACTTCAGCGATACGCACTCCTTTGAGTGTGGCAATGTTTTTTTCATACAGTCGAAGGTCCAATTTTGTTATCGAAAACTCCCCTTCTGCATAGTCCATCCCGGAAAAATCCGTGCTCACACCTAAGGTTTCTAATGCAGGTGTCGCGTACCTATTATAAATAATACACTGTATCGATTTTGAATGTAAGACGAGCCAAAAAGCTAAACAACCCACCACGAGGAGCAACCCTAAACTAATTCCCAATCTTCGGGTGGTTCTCATGGCGGTACTTTGATGTATTTTTGGGGCATTCATGAAGCAACAACCTTACATTCTAGCTATTGAAAGCTCTTGTGACGACACAAGCGCTGCTGTATTGCATGGCAACGCGCTGTTGTCCAATATTGTCGCTTCCCAAAAGGTACATGAAGAATACGGCGGAGTGGTACCAGAATTGGCCTCCAGAGCGCATCAACAAAACATTGTACCCACGGTTAAACATGCGTTAAAGGTAGCAAATATCAAGCCCCAAGAGTTAGACGCCATCGCTTTTACCAACGGCCCCGGACTTATGGGGTCCTTACTGGTTGGAACCTCTTTTGCCAAGAGCTTGAGTTTAGCGCTGGACATTCCGCTCATCCCAGTGCATCACATGCATGCCCATATTCTGGCCCACCTCATAGATGGCGCTCATGAAGAGCCCATCACCTTCCCATTCCTGTGCCTCACGGTCAGCGGCGGCCATACTCAACTAGTCAAGGTAGATGGACCTAAGCAAATGACGGTGTTAGGAGAAACCATTGACGATGCGGTTGGTGAAGCTTTTGATAAGGCAGCAAAGATCCTTGGGCTTCCCTATCCTGGTGGACCTATGATCGATAAGCTTGCCGCTGAAGGAGATGCTAATTTCTTGACTTTCGCAAAACCTAATTTACCGGAATATGATTTCAGCTTTTCAGGGTTGAAGACAAGCTTCCTCTATACCCTACAGCAAAAGGTAAAGGATCACCCGAATTTTGTAGCTGAACACCTCAATGACATTTGTGCGAGCTACCAAAAAGCCTTGATAGATGCCCTGATGCGAAAGGTTAAAAAGGCTGCGAAAGACACTGGTATTCAGAACTTTGCTATTGCTGGGGGTGTGAGTGCAAACAGTGCGCTTCGCAAAGAATTAAAAACGTGGGGAGCAAAGCATAAGTTATCTATTTTCGTGCCCCCATTTGAATATACCACGGACAATGCAGCCATGATTGGCATTGCAGGATACTACAACTATTTGGCCGGTGAAAATGCGCCCTTGAGCACCGGAGCACAAGCGAAAATTAAATTTTAGTAAATTATTTCTACCCTATTGATTCTTAAGAATTTAAATGGGTAATTCGCGCCATGAAAAATTGGAACATTTTAGGTGCTACTGCAGACGTTTGTTTTCCTGATTTAGGAATCAAAAGTGTGCAAGCGCGTGTAGATACCGGAGCCGCCTCTTGTGCGCTACATGCCTCGTTCGTAGAGATTATTGATGAGGAAGGCGAAGATCCGTTGCTCAAAGTGGTGCTCTTCGACAAGGATTCCGAGTTCTACACCGGTGAAGTGCTAGAGTTCAATGATTTTGTTATTCGAAACGTTCGCAATTCATTCGGAAAGAAAATGGCGCGTCCCATGATTAAAACCACGGTAAGCATTCACAAGCAAGCTTTTCAAGTATTGGTTGGGTTTAGTGACCGTAGCAAACTAACTTACGATATGTTGATCGGCAGAAACCTTTTAGAAAAGGGGTTCATCGTTGATGTGACGAAATAACTTATAGCCATGAAATTAGCCATTCTTAGTGCCAACCCTTCCCTCTACTCTACCAATAGATTGAAGGAAGCTGCTGAAAAGCGTGGACACCATGTAGAAGTGATCAATCACAACCATTGTTATGTAGCCATGGAAACTGATGCAAACTCAGTGTATCTAGGGGATCATGAACTAGAGGGGTTTGATGCAATCATACCTAGAATTGGAGCTTCTGTAACGTTCTACGGTTCAAGCATTATCCGTCAGTTTGAGGTGAAGCATGTGTATACCACGCTGAGTTCATTGGCATTAGTACGTTCTAGAGATAAACTTAGAGCAACTCAAGTATTGGCTAAACACGGTATTGGTATTCCTAAAACAGTATTTGCCAAACAACCCCGTGATGTCCAGAACCTTATCAAAACCGTAGGTGGTCCCCCGTTGATTGTAAAGCTACTTGAGGGTACCCAAGGTCTAGGTGTGGTGTTGGCAGAAACTAAAACAGCCGCTAAAAGTGTCATTGAGGCGTTTTACGGACTTAATGCCAATATTCTGGTGCAAGAGTTCATCAAAGAAGCCGGTGGCTCAGACATTCGGGCCTTGGTGGTGGGCGGAAAAGTAGTAGCAGCCTACAAGCGTCAAGGCCAAGAGGGTGAGTTCCGTTCAAACCTTCACCGCGGCGGCATGGGTGTAAAAATCAAGCTTTCGGCCATTGAGAAAAAAACAGCCATTGCAGCCACTAAAGCACTCGGGTTAAATGTCGCGGGTGTTGATATGCTCAGATCTGATAGAGGTCCTCTAGTGCTGGAAGTAAATAGTTCTCCGGGCATTGAGGGTGTAGAACATGTGACAGGCATTGACGTTGCCGATAAAATCATTGCCTTTGTCGAGACCCAGATCGATCGTCCATTAACCAAAACTAAAGATAAAGTAGGCGTATAATGCAACTCTTTTACGGACATATCGAAGGAACAGAATTTCACCTTGATGCAGGCGAAGTACAGCATTGCGTGAAGGTCCTTCGAAAATCTGTCGGAGACCATATACACTTCATCACAGGCGACGGATCACTCTATGAGGGTCAAATATCTTTTGTTTCAAAATCAAAGGTTTACGGCGCGTTTACTAAAGTAGAACATGAATTTGGCAAGGTCCCCTATCATTTGACCATGGCCATTGCTCCTACCAAGAGCATGGACCGGATTGAGGCATTTGTTGAGAAAGCTGTGGAGATGGGAATCAGTCGAATCATCCCTATCATTTGCGAGCATAGTGAACGTCGTACGATCAAAACGGAGCGACTTCGTAAAATCGCATTAAGTGCCACGAAGCAAAGCCTTAAAGGCGCAATAGTGCACATAGACGAAGCCATGACCTTTCAAGACTTTCTAGCTGAAAAGCAGGAACAACTAATGATCGCACATTGTGAAAACGATGAAACCAAGAAAGGCATTAAAGAAATAATAGACTCTTCTAGACCTCTATGTATCATGATAGGTCCTGAAGGAGATTTCTCACCTGCTGAAGTGCAAGCGGCTATATCCGCAGGCGCTAAGCCAATTCATCTGGGCTCGAGCCGTCTTCGTACCGAAACTGCGGGCCTTGTGGCCGTGGCGACGGTGTACCACTTGTTGGGCTGATTTTTTCATGGACTAGCTCTCTTTCAAAGGGATGCTTCCAATCGTCCCACAGTACTTCCTCATCTTCTGTGCGTTCTTCATTTCGCAAGGACTCTATCGGTTCTAATTTTCGGAAGTACCATGCGAGCACCACACCAACGATGGCACCACTCAAGTGACCTTCATAGCTAATGGTCGGGTCATGAGGCAACACACCCCATACAAAACTCCCGTACAAAAACACCATTAACAGGCTCTGAGCCAATAATTTAACATGCAGCCGCAGCACCCCACTAAAGAACACAAATGCTACCATAGCGTACAACCACGCGCTCGCCCCAATGTGTACATCTGGTCTACCAATAAACCAAAGTAAAATCCCTGGCGCTATGAGGCTGATGAACCAAACTCGATCGAAAATCTTTGGAAAACTGTAGCGAATCAATGCCCCAACAAAAAATAGGCTGATGGTATTACTCACAATATGGTTCACATCACTGTGTAACCATGGAAAAGTAATGGGTCCGTACCAAGAATGAACATCACCCGGTACGATACCTAATTTTCTAAGCGGTAAACCGGCACCTTCCTCCAACAGAAATATTGACCAGGCCAGAACAAGCCATAGACTTGGCCACAGAAACAAGCCTTTGTGAATTCCATATTTTCTCCAATGGGACATAGCGAAAAGATAGTTACTTTCGAGGAATGAAACCGCTTGCAGAACAGCTTCGACCACAGAATTTGGACCAATATTTGGGCCAAGAGCACCTTATAGGTCAAAATGGCGCATTGCGCCGAAGCTTGGACATCGGAAGATTGCCCTCAATCGTTCTTTGGGGGCCGCCAGGAGTGGGAAAAACTACGCTTGCGTTGCTTCTTGCAAAGGAGCTAGAAGCACCTTTGTATCAACTAAGTGCGGTGAGTGCTGGTGTCAAAGATGTACGTGAAGTACTTGCAACTGCTGAGAAGAAGAGCCTTTTTGACAGCAAACGCCCTATCCTTTTCATTGATGAGATCCATCGCTTCAACAAAGGTCAACAAGATAGCCTACTCCATGCCGTTGAACGAGGGTGGATTACGCTCATCGGTGCCACTACGGAAAATCCTTCCTTTGAAATCAACGCAGCCCTTCTCTCAAGGATGCAGGTGTATGTCTTGAATTCGCATTCTAAGGAAGATCTGACCAAGATGATAGATCTGGCGAATGCGACGGAATACGCCACCCAAAAAGACCTCAAAATTACCGCGCACGACTTCTTGATTCGTCAGAGTATGGGAGACGCTAGGAAACTATATAACCTTGTAGAGCTTTGTTTTCAGCAAGGACAACGTGGTGTTCCTATTGATGAGGAATTTGCTCAAAATGTCTTGAGCAATGCCCAGATTCGCTACGACAAAGGCGGTGATGAACATTACAACGTTATTTCAGCCTTCATTAAGTCCATTAGAGGTTCTGATCCACAGGCAGCGGTGTACTACCTCGCTCGGATGATAGAAGGCGGTGAAGATGTGAAATTTATTGCTCGTAGGTTAATCATTTCTGCCGCTGAGGATATTGGGCTCGCCAATCCAAACGCCTTGATGCTCGCCAATGAAACTTTTAGTGCTGTCGAGCGCGTAGGTTGGCCAGAGAGTAGAATTATCTTAAGCCAGTGTACCATCTATTTGGCCACTTCACCGAAATCCAACAGTGCCTACACGGCCATTGGTCGAGCACAAAAACTGGTACAACAAACGGGAAATCTGGAAATCCCGGACCACCTCAAGAATGCTTCTAGTGCTTTAGCCAAAGATTTGGGCCACGGTAAAGGGTATCTGTATCCTCACGATCATTCCGGAGGGTTTGTACCTCAAGAATATTTGCCTAAAGAGGTTCAGGGAAGTGTGTTGTGGTCTCCGGCATCAAATGCCAAAGAGCAACAGATCAGCGCCCAACAAAAGGCCATGTGGAAAAATAAATACGAAGGTTAACGCAATAGAACCTCGGTGCGTCTGTTCAAGGCTCTTCCCGCTTCTGTGTCGTTTGAAGCAACAGGCTTATCCATTCCTCGACCTTCGGAGATGAGTCTAGCCGGATCAATGCCGTGCTGTACCAACCAACTCAGTACAGCCGCCGCTCTAGCCTCGCTCAATCTTTGATTGTAGGCCCGTCCACCTTGGTTGTCCGTGTGTCCAATGATGGTGGCTTCTAGTGCCCTGTTGTCCTCAAGCATTTGTAAAAGTGCCGAAAGCTCTTTTTCACTTTGTGGCAATAGCGTGCTTTCGTCTAATTCAAAAAGAATATTTCGCAACTCCAATGTTTTCCCCGAAGAAATTGGAATAAGCTTGATGGTGGCCACCTTGCTCCCATGCAATGGTCTGGCGATGTAGTCCAGCTGAGAAATAACACCTGAATACGGCAAGTATCCTTTGTGATATACCGATAATCGCACTTCTCCACCATCGGTCATTAAACGGACCATTCCAGTATTCTTGGCGCTGGTGCCAGAATAGAATTGGACCCCGTCAAGATTAAAGAGCTGCACAGAAGCATCACCTATTGGCCCTAATGTCAAACTATCCACTACCACAAGATCGTAATTATCTCTGACCTCCGGCTGAAGGTGTTTTGGCAAGTCAAACCGATATAGATCTAACGAACTGAGTCCATCATAACTAGGAACAATAGCTTCACCTCGGTCAGAAGCGAGGTATCCAAACTGCCCACTTTTATCGATCACAAGTGAAAACTCCTCCCCGAAACTATTGAATGGAAATCCGAGATTAATGGGGTCTGACCAGGTAGTATCGTTGATGCGAGTGGACTTAAAGAAATCTGATGCACCCAACGAAGGACTGCGCTCAGACCGAAAATACAAGGTCTTCCCGTCAAAGTGTATAAAGGGACAACTTTCCCTGTCGCTGCCATTGATATTCGAAGGAAGCTTTTGTCCTTTGGTCCAATTCCCTTCATCATCCTTAGTGGACACAAAAATATCCCGATCCGTCTCCATGTTATTACTAGCCCGAACAAAGTAGATGGTGCGTCCATCTGGGCCCAAACTTGGTTGACTCTCCCACCGACCTGTATTAATAGCACCAGGAATTGGCTTTGGAGTTTCCCATCCGTAGTTTGGATTCCAATGGCTGTAATACAAATCGCAACTTCCTGCTCCATCCGGGCGATCACACACTGTGAGCACCATGAATTGGCCATCTGGGCTAATACAAGCAGCACCCTCATTCAAACGAGAATTCAAGTTTCCTTCAAGCGGAACACCGAACTTTGAAATGCCATCAAGGGCCGCTTCAAAGAGGTTTTCATCCGTTGGCCTGCTTCCTGAAATAAAGCGGTGGGTATAGATGAGGTTCTCATTTCCCCCAGTTATTGTAGGAAAATACTCTAATTCCTCAGTGGAAAAACTCAGCTTCTGGATGTTGTAATCAAAATCTGATGCTACATATTTTTCATATTCCCCTTTGGTAAAACGAAGGTTTTCTAATTCCAATTCCGCTCCTGCTCGACGCTCCTTCGACAACCTCGCCACCGATAAGTACTTCTCCCATTGAGAAATGCTCTCCTCCCAACGGTACAAATATTTATTGGCTAGACTTTTCTTCAAATAGGTCGTGGAAATAACATCTATTGCCAAACTCTCATCGTAGTAGTCTATGGCCAATTCGTATTTGCCTTCACGAAAGCATTGGTCGCCCGCGAAAATAAAGGCCTGGTAATACGTGTCCTTGCCTTTCTTCATGCTCTTGTCCAAGTACTGCCAACCTTTTTCATTCTCGCCATTCCGGAATGACTCCTTGGCTTTTTGGAATGCTGTAATGGCCGACTTTGGCTGTGCAAATGTGGATAAGCTCAGAAAAAGTAGTAGCGCAATTACGTGATGAAATCGGACCATTAGAAGTACATTTGAAGTTCTACGAAGATATCTCATACCCATTGAAAACGACGAGAATTGCCATTACGGGGTCTCCTGCCACAGGAAAAACAACGTTAAGCCTTGCGTTAGAGCAACATGGCTATCCCGTTTTCCACGAACAAGCCCGCGAAATCATTCAAAATTCATTGGACGAAGAGTCGGATTTAGTGCCTTGGAAAGACCTTTGGGGCTTTACTCAACTTGTTTGGGACCTACGCAATGAGCAGTACCACAATGCATTGTTAGAAAAAATTAATTTTTACGACCGCACCAATGTGGATGCCTACGCGTACCTTAATAAAGGAAACGCAGAACTTTCTGAGGATTGGAAGGCAGACTTGCAGGAAATGAGATTTGAAAAAGTCTTTTTCTTACCAGTATGGCCGGAGATTCACAGTCTTGATAAGCAGCGCATGGAAACGCTTGAGGAGTGCTATGAAGTGGAAGAGCACTTGAAAGCGGCTTATGCAGCATTAGGATATGAGTGTATTGAAGTCCCTCCAGCCTCTGTAGAAGAACGCGTTGCCTTTATTTTGGCACGTTTATGATCCTTCAACAGGCAAAAGAAATACTAAACAAATATTGGGGCTATCCTGATTTTCGAGGATTGCAGGGGGATATCATCTCTTCCGTGCTCTCGGGAAAACACACTATAGGATTACTCCCCACTGGCGGCGGTAAATCCATTTGTTATCAAGTCCCAGGATTAGCGTTGGACGGCATCACTATTGTTATCAGTCCCTTATTGGCACTAATGCAGGACCAATTACACGGTCTCACCAAGAGAAACATCAAAGCGTACCAATTCACCGGCTCCTATTCCCCTAGGCAGTTAGACGAAGCCTTTCGAAATATTAAATACGGTGGATACAAATTTGTCTTTCTCGCGCCGGAAAGGCTTTCCAACACCTTATTTGTAGAATATCTACAAAATGCGGAGGTAAGCTTAATCGCCATTGACGAAGCCCACTGTATTTCGCAATGGGGGTTTGATTTTCGTCCTTCATATTTAAACGTACACCTTCTTCGGGAGCGATTTCCAAACATTCCAGTCCTGGCATTAACCGCATCCGCGACAGATCGGGTCAAAAAGGATCTAGCCGAGCAGCTTCAAATTCCGGACGCCACGATGTATGAAGGCAGTGTGCGCCGGGACAACTTACAGCTTGAAAAACGCCTCACACCCAATAAAGACAAGCAGCTATTGCGATTATTGGGGCGCTTGACCGGTACGGGGATTATTTATGCGAAGACCCGATCAAGTTGTGAATCCATTAGTCATTACATCAATGAAAATGGATTACACTCCACATTCTTTCACGCTGGGTTGGACTTAAAAGAGAAGAACGAACGCCAGGAACGTTGGCTTGACAATAAAGTCCCTATCATGGTCAGCACCACCGCGTTTGGAATGGGTATCGACAAAGCAGATGTGATGTGGGTCATTCATTGGGATGCGCCGGATACCATCG
>Ga0255772_10004825_pt1 | contig 12619 bp, 11 predicted proteins | sample 071ome_34_FD_179970 | JGI IMG/M metagenome (GOLD analysis project Ga0255772, IMG submission 179970) | Coastal salt marsh microbial communities from the Groves Creek Marsh, Skidaway Island, Georgia - 071411BT metaG (version 2) | ecosystem: Environmental > Aquatic > Marine > Intertidal zone >...
CAATCAAACAAAAGTACGGCAACAAAATCAGTTGGGCCGACCTCCTTGTCCTTACTGGAATCGTAGCCATCGAATCCATGGGTGGTCCTGTGTTTGGATTTGGCGGTGGCCGACCAGATATTTGGCAACCTGAAGAGGACACCTACTGGGGTAGCGAAGATGAATGGCTCGGCGATAACCGATACGGCGACACCCGCCAAGATCTTGAAAATCCTCTAGCAGCAGTTCAAATGGGTCTTATTTACGTCAACCCAGAAGGACCAAACGGCAATCCAGACCCTCTTCTCAGTGCTCAAGATATCCGTGAAACATTTGCGCGAATGGCAATGAATGACGAAGAAACTGTTGCTCTTACCGCTGGTGGCCACACCTTCGGAAAAGCACACGGTGCAGGCGACGCAGCACTTGTTGGTGCAGAACCAGAAGGCGCTTCGATTGAAGAGCAAGGCTTCGGCTGGAAGAACGCACACGGTTCAGGCAAGGGTCGTGACGCTATTACAAGCGGTATCGAAGGTGCATGGACAGCAAACCCAACACAATGGGACAACGGTTACTTTGACCTTCTCTTCAAGTATGAAGATTCCTGGACGCTCGTCAAGAGCCCGGCTGGTGCAAATCAATGGACCCCAGCAAACCCAGACGACGAAGATTTGGCACCAGATGCTGAGGATGCGTCGATCAAAGTTGCAACCATGATGACCACAGCTGATATGGCAATGATTCGAGACCCTGAATACCGAAAGATTTCAAAATTCTACCATGAGAACCCAGAAGCATTTGGTGACGCCTTCGCACGAGCGTGGTTCAAACTCCTCCACCGTGACATGGGACCAAAGTCCCGATATCTCGGACCAGATGTTCCTGATGAAGACCTCATTTGGCAAGACCCTGTTCCTGTTGGCCCATCCTCATACGATGTCACAGCACTGAAGAACGCTATCAAAGGCAGCGGACTCTCTGTTGCTGAACTTGTCGAAACAGCATGGGCAAGTGCCTCAACGTTCCGAGGCTCCGACAACCGTGGCGGTGCAAACGGTGCACGAATTCGTCTTTCACCACAAAAGGACTGGGAGGGCAACAAACCTGCACAACTGGCAAAGGTTCTATCCACCCTCGAACCACTCGCTGCAGCCCATGGTGCAAGTGTAGCAGACACCATCGTTCTCGCAGGAAATGTAGGTATCGAAATGGCATCAGGCGTAGAGGTTCCATTCACCCCTGGTCGTGGAGATGCAAGTTCAGACCAAACCGATGCAGACTCCTTTGCAGTGCTTGAACCACTCGCATGCGGATTCCGAAACTTCCTCAAGAAGAATTACGCAGTGAGCCCAGAAGAAATGATGCTCGACAAAGCACAACTCCTCGGCCTATCGGCTCCCGAAATGACGGTTTTGGTCGGAGGAATGCGAGCACTAGGTGTGAGTTCAGATGCAAGAGGACTATGGTCCGATGGATCAACACTCGATAACTCCTTCTTCACAACATTGCTCGATATGAATGTCGCATGGACAGCCACAGGTAGCAACTCCTACGTTGCACGAGACCGTTCAACAGGCGAAGATGTTCGAACCGCTTCAAGGTACGACCTCGTGTTTGGAAGCAATTCGCAACTCCGAGCCATTGCTGAAGTCTACGCTCAGGATGACAACAAAGACAAATTTGTCAATGATTTCATCGCAGCATGGAACAAAGTCATGAACGCCGACCGCTTTGACGTTGCTTGAGAAAATCACTTCTTCTTTGAAGGCTTTTCTTCCAGCACAGGTGGCCAAATGGGTGATTTTGCGCCCTCTTTACCCTCGATGTGATTGATGAAAGTTCGTCGGGTTGGGTAAGCAAAGTCAATATCGTCGCAGTTTCCAAGTTCAGTGAGTACCTTTTCCCAAATGCGCTCTTCCGATTGCCTTTTGTCCGTTAGCTCAATGAGATAACGAAGTGAAAAATGCACACCGCTTGGGGTTACGCTGGTAAAGACCTCAGGACGAAAACTACCCAAGCGAAGTTTGTATTCTCGAAACACTTTCTTCATTTGACCCCTTGCTTTCGCTTCCTTATCTTTCGATTCAACGTCGATAATGTGAAGAAAAATTTCCTTAGCTTTTTGCCAATTTGACTCAAAGGTGATTTCAACCCCGATTTCATTCCATAGCAACCCCAAGCCCTTACTCGAATTAAACAAAGGTTCCTCCATGAACATCTTGTTTGGAATATGCACCAATCGGCCAGTAGGCATTGATCCCCCGTCGAAACCATCAACCTCAGCAACGATTGTTGAAAAAAGACGAATATCAGCCACATCGCCAGCGATGGTGCCTATACGAAGGCGATCACCGACTACAAATGGCCGACGAATGACAATGTATGCCCAACCCGCAATACTCACAATTGGTTGGTTAAGGACGACCACTAACCCAGCAATGAAGAAACCAAAGAAGGTAACAAAGTCACCTACCCCTGTGTACCAAACCCGTCCCACAAGGATGAAGGATAAGAAAACAAAGACATACCAACTTAATTTTCTCCATGTGTAAATATTGAACTCGTTTTGTGTTCGACTCTCAACCCCTCGCAAGACGATAGCACGGAAAAAATACAGGATTGAAACACTAACAACCGATACGATGACTTTACTTTCAGTCTCGGGTGACAACATAAGAAAATCTGGAATCAATGCATCATAGTCTACCATAGATAGTGCGTGTTAATTTCCGAGTATATCTCCTTTCACATTTCATGTGAGTAATTCGAATTAATTTCTTCAAGAGAATATTACCACGGAAGCACTTGACCTGTGTATTCAACAAATTGACCCGAATCTTTCATTTTGAGGGCCTGAATTTGTTCTAGCATACCAGCCACACTCTCCTCGACATGAACTGGGGCATTTGGTCCACCCATGTCAGTTTTAACCCAACCAGGATGGAGTAAGATAGTTCGTATTCCATCGTTTCCAAGTTCATTTCTTGCAGCCGCAGTAAACATATTCAATGCGGTTTTTGAGGCTCTGTAAGCGTATGATTTGCCGCTTTGACAATCTCCAATTGAGCCCATGAGACTTGTCACCATTGCAACACAAGGATTTGTCGCTGACCGTAAGTGAGGCAATGCGGCTTGTGTAACCATCATAGGTGAAAGAGCATTGACCTTCAACACCTCAAGTGCCACATCCCACTCAACATCATCGAACCTTGACCATCTGCCATCGGACACCCCTGCATTGTTGATGAGCAGATCAAGAGGTTCATTGATTGATGCAAAGACCTGCTTAATATCTTGTTCATGACGGACATCTGCAGTGAAAATTTTCTTTGGTCGATATGCCTCCAAATCTTCCGAAGATTGACGGCAAACTGCGTATACTTCCCACCCCGTCTTCGTCAATTGACGGACGAATTCTAATCCAATTCCACGATTTGCTCCTGTAACAACTGCTGTGGGCATGTTGCTCCATGCCGTTCAAGGTTTAACCTTCTCGCGACGTAGTTTAGATGAAAGTGGAGTCCGAAAGAAGGAGTTCGGTACTGATAACCTTACAAAATTCTCCGTGAAGACTTGCGAGCGCCGTTCGATGCAAAAGATCAGCATCGAAGATTTCACCATTTGAAGCGGTACGTGAGAACGTTGCACATGCATCACCGACCAGACAGACCTCAAATCCGAGATTGCCGGCCATTCGAACGGTTGTTGAAACACAATGGTTGGTGGTTAATCCAAGAATGACGAGATTTTTGTGTCCTTTAGAACGCAAGACTTGTTCAAGGTCAGTACCGATGAAACAACTGTTCACGTTTTTGACAATCTCCATTTCATTCTCTTTTGGTTTGGCCCAATCAAAAAAGGCGAAGCCGGGAAGTTCTGCTCGAAGTGGGCTCTCTGGCTCCAAAGAAGCATGTCGAACATGTATGATCCGGCCTCCATGTGCCCGCCAATGTGTGAGTACAGCTTGTGCATTCATTTCGAAATGAGGATTATTTCGCTGACCCCAAGACAAGTCATTGAAACCTTGTTGACAGTCGATGAGAAGAAGAACCCAATTTTCGTCCATGCCTTTTGCAACGAGTGTTTCTCTATGAGTATTTATTTCGGATCTTAACAACAACTATTCGATAGAATTTGAAGAAGCACGTTTGAGCAAGTATGTTTTTTCAACATCCGAATAAAGCCAAAACCAGACGACCCCAGCAACTACTTGGAGCAATGCAGTTACAGCGAGAATGTTTCGAACAGAGAATGTTGTGTATTCAAGCACTGCACCTGAAATCAGAGCGGATAAACCCATCATGAGTGTGATAAGGAAAAAGTCTGTTCCAGCAACTCTTCCACGCCATTCATCCTCACTTCTTTTCTGAAGCATTGTGGTTGAGAGGACCCAATTTATCCCACTCGCAGCGTGAGACAAAAACACGAACAAGAGGATGTACCACTCCCATGATATGACAGAAACAATGAGGTAAAACCCTCCACATAAACAAAGGGCGATGAGAATAATACGTGCACCGAATTCAGAGACGCCCATGTATGTTCGAAAGGCCACAGGACCGAATCCAGAACCTAAGCCCCTTGCCATATACAGCAATCCAATGCCTGTGGCAACCTCTCCAAATTGTACAGCGTCGCCGATAAGAACGAGAAGAAAAACCTGAGCCCCGCCACCGAGAGCCCAAGCACCCTTGAGACCGATAACACGACGAATTTCTGGTGTTTTACGCACATAGGACCAGCCTTGAGCGATATCAGTAAAACCACTTTTCTTCCCATGCTTTTCCTTCTCTTGCGGATATGGCCCCCCCTCTGGCAACGTCACCAGCAACAACATAGCAATAGAATAGGTCACCACATCAACAGCGAGGGCTACATTGGTCCCATATGTTGCAATCGTGTAACCTCCAACCGAAGCCCCGATGCCTAATGCCACGGACCAACCCCCACTTGCAATGGCATTGGCTGTCAACAACTCATCTTTCGAGCAAATATTTGGGAGATATGCATATTCTGCAGGGTCAAACAATGCTCGAGAAGCGGTAATCGCTACTGTGACGAGATAGATCGATGTTAACGAAGTGATGAATCCCGTCAAGAGCACTGCAATGAGAATCAAGAGAGGGAAAAAACATGACAAAATCATGAGTCGTTTTCTCGAATACCGGTCGGCAAACATTCCAGTTATTGGCTCCAAAAAGGCCATAGAAAGTGAACGAGCTGCAAGAACTCCGGCAATAGCGAGTGGTGAATTGTTGGATTCCTGTGCAGAGAGTAAAAAGAGGGCGATTACGGTAAACCAGTCACCAATGTAAGAAACTTCAATCGCAGTGAACAATCTTCGAAATGGCTTGTTTTGGCGCAATAGGGCAACATATCCAATACTTTGCTGCCCCATATGTTCACCTGCACATCCAAAGATTATCTATACAGATGATAAAATAAGGTCATTTTTCAACAGTTGTCGAAATATATTCGACATCACAATCGAAAATCATTGGTTGTTTGCCGCATCCTCGCCTTGTGGAGTGATGAGAACTGTACTGTCATCACGCTGTATCGAAGGGAATGAAAATGTTCCACCTTCAACGGTAACTGGACAACTGATGCCGCACGCAGGAGCGAGGTAATCTTCTCCTGTCTCTGTGAGAACAAGTTTGATGCCGTGACCAGCGGGTAGAAGGATATCAAGGCCTTGAAATTCCATATACATGACTAAACTCTGTCCTGGAAAGACGGTTTGTGGGTTGTAACCGCCTGCGTGATAGCGTATATCCATCGTTGCATGTCCAAGTCTGAGGCCGGTTGTGGCATCTTGCAACTCTGCAAAGATTTGTCCTCCGTTGAACGCCGCCGTCACATCGAGGTGAAGCGTTGGTAGGCCGGCAATGTGCATATCTTCAGAAAACCCATCACATGTGATGGTGACCGATGAAACGCCGCCGCCTATGACCGACCCTCCGCCCACTTGGGAGCCCATTTGGTTGCATGTCGAAAGGTCAACATCTCTCCATTCTGCATCTGCGGGTGGCCAGACTTCTTCGATACGCCACTGGCCATCATTTCGTTGGATTTGGGCGTGATTTTGCGGTTTTGGACCTTCGCCTTTGAGATAATATTCGAACCATTCAAACAGATCTTGAGCCCAATCCCATCTCGTCATGTTTTGAATTGCTTCACCACCGTATCCACTTGGTTGATTGTTGTGTTTTGTCCACTGGTCGGGATAATTGTGTTCCCATTGGCCAAGCATGCCTCGGACATCGTATCCAGCAGCGGTGTAGTCAAGATACCAATTTGTTCCCGAAGGGCCACCAAATACTTGGTGGGGGTCGACATTCCAGTCTTGCATGCCCTGAATCCAGTAAATTGAACCATTCCATTGCTGAAATGCCTTGTCGATATGACTTCGTTCGTCGTAATAATTTTCCATATATGGGTCGAGTTCACCAAGTCCGTACGTTACAGGACCGGCAAACAATCCTTCAACGATATCCGGACAGATGTTGTCCAAATCATCACCGTCATAATCCACAGTACTGCTAAAGTAATTCATGTGCATGACTTGGCTTCGTGCTTCAGCACTCCCGTTTTTGTACAAGAGGGGGTGAAGTGCTGTCGTTCCTGAAATCGGTACGATTGTTTTGAGGAATTCACTCCCCATCGCCGCCGCTTCCCATTGTGTCGCACCCTCGTAGGATTTTCCGTACAATCCTACATGACCATTTGACCAATTTTGTTGTCCTAACCATTCGACAGCAGCATGGATGCCCAATCCTTCGCCCGCCCCACGGTAATCAAAACAACCACTCGACTCCTCTGTGCCGAATACAGAGACTTGGGCTAAGGCGTAACCGTGGGGGACAAAGTTGTCGTAAATGAATTCGCCACGGCCCGCAGCAACAACATTTGTTGCACCAGATTCCGACCCAGGCTGCCCGTAGGAATAATACGGGCTGATAATCCCAATCACAGGGACTTTTTCACCCAATTCGGTGTTTGAAGGTAACCAGTAGGAGAGATGAACTTCTGAAGTAGCGGGCCCAGTTTCCCAAATATCCGAAGTGTCGACTTCGATATATGCTTCTTGAACAGGCAAAGCCTCGTATGGTCCAGGATTGAGCACCATCGCGTACGAACCATTCCATTGCCATTCGAGGTTATATCGGTCATAAATATCTGGATAATATGCCTGACCGACAGCATTCGTGACCTGCTCCTCATCGCTTAAACAACCGGCAATCGGCGCGAGAAGAAACAAACTCACAATGAAGAAAACCCCTCGCATCTAACAGCGCTACGAGCGATGCGACAATAAGATGACTGTGAACCAGTACGATACACTATGACCGTTCTCGTGACAGGGGCGACAGGGTTTATCGGAGCCCACGTCGTTATGGAATTACTATCTCGAGGAATTGCCGTTCGTGCTATGATGAGGAATGTACAACTTGCTGAAATGTTTCCAAAGAGTGACTTGCTTGAGGTCGTCAAAGCAGATCTGTTCGATATCGATTCTTTACGTTCTGCAGTGCATGGTTGCGAAGACGTCATCCATTGCGCAGCTGCACTCTATGTCAGTGCTAAAGACATACAAAAAGAGGTTATTGACCCATCGATTATCGGTACTGAAAACCTCTGCAGCGTCATGCAAGATGTGAAACGCATCGTCCACACATCATCCGTTGCCGCTATTCGCCCAACGAAGTATCAGAACGGTCAGTTGTTATCGGACGAAGATTGGTGTGACGATGCTACAGTTTCGACAAATGGCTACGGTCTTGCCAAGGCCGAAGCAGAGAAACGCATGAGGTCGTGGGCAGAGGGGAAAGATATTCGCTTGGTCACCATACACCCCTCTGTTGTTTTTGGACCGCTCCTTCACAAAAGGCATGCAGAAGGCTCGATGTCATACCTCAAACATTTCGTACGAGGGCCGCCTTTTGTTCTCGACATTCACATCAACTTTGTTGATGTACGTGATGTCGCTATCGCTCATGTCAATGCTTTGGAACTTGGTCGTGACCGTCAACGGTACATTTTGCACAAACAAGGCATGTGGATGAACGAGATTGGGCGGGAATTAACTTCGACGATGGGTAAAAAATACACCAGTCGAAAATTGATGAAACCATTTGCATACCTTGTCGCTATGCTTCATCCTAAACTTTCAATCAAGAGACTAAGGGCATCGCTTGGAATGCATGTTGATTATGATGTGAAGGACTCGTTTCAGGCGCTTCAATTACCAAATTATGATACAAGAACCACACTCAAAGATGCGGTGATCTCGCTTGAGGAAAATCTGTAGAGCATATGTTTGGAAAAAAAACACTGTTTGAAAAGGCGATAATAGATAATTTACCTATGCGAGTAGCGGTAACCGTTTCAATTACCATTCTATTTTTGGCGATATTTACCATCGCAGCGGGCCCAGAAATTTTTGGAATTCAACTCCAATCCTCCTCACAACAATTGAAAGTATCTGTCGATTCTTCGACGGGTACAAATGAATACACTCTGATTGAAATCGATGAAGGCGATAACAACGAAGAAACGTCAATCACGATCATTCAACACCAATTCACCTTCCGGGCAAATGGGGTAAAAGATGCAATCAGTTGGGATTTCGGTGATGGCACGACAGGCGTTGGTCAAGAAATCGTTCATGGCTTTGAGTCACCTGGCATTTACACCGTCACTGCAACTTCGATCTCCACAGAAAACATCGAAACCACCCAAGTCCAAGTCGAAGTCGACCTCAAGGCAAAGGCAGAGGTGGATAATATGGAATGCGTTTGTGCTCCAACAGCAAAGGATACCATCATCGATTTGGTCGGCCAGGTCGGACAACAATCCTTTGAAGGCTACTTGAAAGTCGAACACGATGGAAGCAGTGAATCATGCACATTACGAAACCCGCTCCAAGAATGTCATCTTCGAATTATCCTTGAGCGAACAGAAGCGGGTTCGGTCGTAGGACAAGATGTGTTGTTTGATGATACATTCCGAAGCAACGAATTTGTGTTCGACTTCGCCTTCGATGATGTGGATATTGAGCCAGGAGATGGCCTACAGTTTCGCCTTGAAACCGACCAAGTACGAGATTGGCATAAACCATCAGCAGACTGGTCGGTGACTGCTCCAACGATGTTGGAGTGATGGAAGCCTTCCTAACAATGATACAAATTTATTCATTCAACGGTCTTGAAGAAAGGAATGATTGAAGGGTTTGACCCTCTCCCTCAAACCATGGAGGCTTCAGAAGTTTGGTCGGACCGATGGGCTTCAAACAATGGAACAACCGCTCGCCACTACATGTCCGTTGCAGCTAAAAAACAATCTCTCGTTTGCCTTGCAGCAGACCGTCCCTCTATTCACTCATTGACGTCATTGATCAACGAAGTAGGGCCTTATATCGCCGCTCTCAAAACACACGTCGACCTCATCGAAGACTGGACGCCTGAAGGGTGGTCAGCGTTTTGTGATGCTGCTCAACAACATCAACTCCTCATCTTTGAAGACAGGAAATTCGCAGATATAGGAAAAATCTCTCAAAAACAAATGGCAGGCCTTTACGATATACGAGAGTGGGCCGATATTGTGACCGCACACCTCATTTCAGGGCCAGACATTGTTGATGGTTTACAAGCCGGTTGGGCTGATGTAGGGCGGCAAGGCGGTGTTCTTCTTCTTGCACAAATGTCGAGCAGAGGCAATCGCCTCACACCAACATATACTGCAGAAGTCGTTGCATTAGGGAGGGAACACGACGGCGTGTTTGGCTTCATAGGCAATGGTTCTAATCCATCGGACATCAATGACCTAAGGGCGATGGTGGGGCACTCAAAACTCATTTGGACTCCAGGAGTCAATCTGGCAACCGGTGATGGTGACCAAGGTCAACGTTATGGCCATCCCCACGAGGCCATTGTCGCAGGTTCTGATTGCATCATCGTAGGTTCGGGCATTCATCAAGCTGACAACCCAGGTCAAGCTGCACAAGAATATGCCAGGCACTCATGGAATGGTTTGCTAGAACGCAGTGGAGGTGACCAATAATGAATATCGGCATCATCGTTCTTTCATGGGGGCTCGCCATCATTCCTCTTGGATTGATTGCTTGGCTTCTACATCGAGCGTACTCGAAAGAAAGAGACCTCGAACGCCGCCTTCTTCAATGCGATACATCACTCCTCACAGAGCAAGGTTTTACGATTGAAAGAGTGACATTAGGGCCCGCTGGCTCTCAGATTATTGAAAATGCACAAATCGTCTACCCACAAATAACGGAACCAGAACACTGGATTCCTCAACAACATCAGTGATCGTATGCCAGCAGGTATTGAGCGGGAACGCCGATTTCTAGTCGACGGGAGGGGCCAAAAACCATGGCGCAACAACAGCGACAAGGTCGAAATTCAACAACATTATATCGACTCATCCAAGGTGTTCCTCGATACTACACATCTCATGTATGGCAACATTCAGGTGGTTGAATTGACCACAGACGAGATTGAAACCTTGCTAAAATCTGAAGTTTGGGTCTTTCGACTTAGAAGATGGAATGAGAAGTATATCATTACCGGGAAATCAAAGATTACATCCGAATCAGCGTATGAACTAGAACGTCAAATTGATGAAGAACGAGCACGAGAAATCCTCGCCTCAGAGGTGTATCCAATGGTATCAAAAACGCGATACATCCACATGTTTGAAGACCAATTTCGCTGGGAGGTCGATGAATTTGAAGGCGAACTCGCAGGGTTGATTTTAGCTGAAATTGAATATACTGAAAATGAAACAATTACGAATATACCTGAATGGTGTGGTATTGAGTTAACTCACCTAAAGGGCTGGTCAAATGCTGCACTTGCAAAAATGATTAGTTCGTCGTCGACGTAAAAGCATTGACGACTTCAACCACTCTATTCACATCGTCTTCTGAAAGTTGATGATGGACTGGGATAGCGACAAGTTTCGGGCCTAGTTCGTCTGTCCAATGAAGTGATTGTTGATACTGGTGGTGGTTTTGAAACACCTTTTGGTGATGACAAGGTTTTGCGTAATATATTCGAGCATCAATGTCGTGTTGGTCAAGGTATGCCTTGAATTCAAGAGGCTTCTCGACGATCAAACAGTATTGGTGCCACGCATGGGTTGTGTCCGGCCTTGTTTTTGGGACCGATATTCCATCGAGTGATTTGAACGAGTTAGCGTATTTTGCTGCTATTTCATTTCGTCTTTTGACCCAATATGGCAGGCGTTTGAGTTGAACTCGACCTATGGCTGCACTGACCTCAGACATTCGTAGGTTTGAGCCGACTTCAAACGACTCAAGCGTTTCATCCCTTCCATGATTGACAAAGGATTGCATGCGTTGAGATATAGACGATAAGGTGGTGGTCAGCATTCCCCCTTCACCTCCTACGGCCATATTTTTTGATGGGAAAAAAGAGAAGCACCCGATGTCTCCACACGCTCCTGCACCTTTCACTTCACCATCGATGTGCATTTCGCCACCGTGAGCTTGGGCCGCATCTTCGATGAGAGCAATCGAATGATTCTTGCACCATTCAATGATTTCAGGGTCATACATTTGTCCGAAGAGATGAACGCCAATCACGGCTTTTGTTTTCTCATTTCGTGCTCGTTCAAGACTTTCGAGTGAAATACACCAATACTCGGGCTCGACATCAACAAAGATTGGTGTGGCACCGACAAGAGAAACACATGTTGCTGTTGCAATGTAAGTGAGTGATGGAACCAAGACTTCATCACCTGGCCCAATGCCAAGAAGTCGCAATGCAGCCCAAAGTGCGACAGATCCACTTTGACATGGCGTGGCATGAATCGCCCCTGTAAAATCAGCAAATTCATGTCCGAACGCTTTTCCTTGCTCGCCTTTAACCCACCGAAGAGAATCAAGCGTTGTGATGGCCGCTTGCCTCATCTCATCATCCCACGACGGACGGGCAATGCTGATTCTTCCCATGTGTTACCGCTGCAACTCTTTGCCTTTGAGTCTGTGTTTCAAAACATCAAGATTAAACTTTGAATCTTAAATTAGTCTACAAACTCGTGACCAACAAGCAACAGAACGACCACGGCAATAGAAAGCAAACGTTGCATATGTAACAATCTTGCACCCTTTCGAATCTCTTTCGGAGGCCACTTCCATTGAAGAACACCTCCTGAGATGACGAGCATCCACATTGCTGCAACGCCAGCCCATAGGGTCCAATGCCATTCGAGAAAATACCCGTGAATCGTTCCAAATAGGGCCGCTAAAAAACCAGCCCAGTTGTGAACCGTGTGGTACTTCCGGTTCACCCCACCAAGCATCCGTTTGAATTCTCGAGGCTCTCTGTTGAATATTTCCGGGCCTTTGACGCGCAACCACTTGAACGTTGGCTTCCAAGCGACAATTGATAGAGTGAATATAAAGAAGAATTGTGATACTTCTCCAAGACCTTCCATATCGATACCCATAATGTTGGATTCATCATCATCTTCGTCATCATCATCTCCATCGGCTGAAACAACAAATGAAGCAAAAATGAGAGCAAGAAGAGCCGAAATGAGCAAAAATGACCTCATGTATTGCAGCGCTAAGTGGTGCCCATTTAACCATGATTGT
>Ga0255772_10004829_pt1 | contig 12612 bp, 11 predicted proteins | sample 071ome_34_FD_179970 | JGI IMG/M metagenome (GOLD analysis project Ga0255772, IMG submission 179970) | Coastal salt marsh microbial communities from the Groves Creek Marsh, Skidaway Island, Georgia - 071411BT metaG (version 2) | ecosystem: Environmental > Aquatic > Marine > Intertidal zone >...
TGGATGTTGCTGAAGATGTGAGAAAACACCTAACAAAATACATACGAGAACCACAAGTAACGGTTATTTTGACTCAATTGCATAGCCATGAATTTGTCTCTCGAGTTAGGGTGACAGGTGCCGTTCAATCACCTACATCTATGCCTTACCGACAAGGCATGACTGTGTTAGACGCTATTTTAGAGGCAGGTGGCTTAAACGAATTTGCAGCCGCGAACAGTGGCAAGTTGTATCGTCGTTCTGAAAAAAATACACAGCAATACTCTGTATATCTACGAGATATCCTGAATTCAGGTGAGCTTGAAACAAATTATGAGCTTATGCCTGGTGACATTATTTCTGTCCCAGAACGTCTGTTCTAAAAGGAGTAAGTGATGCAAGTATCCATCATAGAACAGATCAAGTTCGCAGTTATTCAGCTATGGCGTATTCGTCAAATAGCGATTGCCCTTTTCTTTGTCATTGCCGTATCCATTCTTGTGGTAGGCTATTTTCTTCCTCGTGTGTTTGTCTCAAGCTCAACCATATTAGTAGATGAACACAACATTCTTACGCCATTAATGGAAGGTACGGCGGTAGCTACAAGCGTTAAAGACCACGCAAAAAACGCTTGGCAATTACTATCTGGTCAGCACGCTAAAGAAAGTACTGTTGTGTTTATATCTGATGAAGTAGAAGGATTAACAGAGAAGCAGCTTGATCAAAGGTGGGAGCAAATTAGAGATAAGCTGGACGTTCAGAACGTTGGCAAAAATTTGATCAGTATTAAATATAAGCACTCTGATCCAAAAACAGCGCAAAAATTTGCAGCTTTTTTTACAGACCTATTTATAGATGAAAGCGTAAAAGACAAGCGTCGGGAAAGTGAAGAGGCCTATGGCTTTATCGCGAGCCAGGCTCAAGAATATCATGAAAAATTGAAAAGCTCAGAAGAAGCATTGAAAGAATTCCGATCTGATAACCTAGGTGCTTCGCCAGATAGTGCAGGTACTGTAAGTGCTCGTATACTCGAACTTCAGCGCAGTATGGAGCAGACCCAACTTGAGATAACAGAGCTAGAGATCCAAATGAAAAATATACAGGATCAAATGTCTGGTGAGGCGCAAGTTTCAGCTCATTTAACGGAAGAAGGCCAGCTACAAGAAAGAATATCCTCTTTGCAGGGCCAGCTGGATACATTAAGGATGACGTACTTGGATACTTATCCGGACATCGTCATCATAAAGGATCAAATCGCTTCTCTGAAAGACCAGATGGAGCATGTTCGAAAGCAGGATAAAAAGGAAATCAAAGCTACAAGCACCTTAAATCCTCTGTTCCAAGAATTGAGAAGTCAGTTTTCACAGCATAGTACCCAATTGGCTGCATTAAAAACGCGATTAAAAGCCACCGAGAATCTATTAGATGATGAAAAAGCGCGTGCTAAACAGATTAATAATGTCGACGCTGTACTAGCACAGCTGACGCGTGACTATGACGTCAACAAGAACCTCTACCAAACTTTGTTACGTCAGCGAGAACAAGCGCGAGTATCAATGAATATTGATATTGCGAATCAAGGGTTAACTTTAAAAGTTCAAGAATATCCTATCGTTCCTATTCGCCCAGTTGGCCTGAGGCTAATGCATTTCGTTCTGGTGGGAGTGGTATTGGCGATACTTGCACCGATTGGTTTGGCATATGGCCTAGTAATGATCGATGGTCGTGCGAGAGGAGCATTAGAGATCCAAAATCTGATTCAAGCGCCAGTGATCGGCGAGATGACGACATATCGCGATACAGAGTTTAGAAATAATCTTATGATTTGGTTCTCTATAGCGTTTGCCGTATTTACGGCTGTTGTAGCCATTTATGGTTACGTAGCTTGGCTACGAATATTTAACTAAGGTGCTGATATGTCAATGAATAAATTAGAAAAAGCCATATCGTTAACCATGAATGCCCACGAATTTGATGATATTCAATTTTCAGGAATTGACGCCTCAAAGTCGATGGAAGAAATCGCAAAAATGTCCTTTTCAAAAGTTTCTGAAAAAGACTATTTAGATCGCAAAAAAATTGTATATCCAAAGTGCTCCCAAGAAAAATTAGTTAACCAGCTTAGGGATATACGGACTGAGCTGAGCAAGCATCAAGTTAAAAATCTTGTAATGATTACATCGGTCATTGATGAAGCGGGCGTTAGCTTTTTCTCTAAAAACATTGCAGCTGTTAATGCATTTGATGCATCCAAGTCATCTTTATTAATTGATTGTAACCTTACAAGTCCTAGTGTTGATGATACCTTTGATTTAAAAGGAAAACCTGGATTACTCGATTATGTGTTAAATCAAGAAATTCAAGAAAAAGACATCATACATGAAGTGGGAATCAGCCGGTATCGTGCGCTACCAGCCGGCAATATGAAGGCAGAGTCAAGTGAATACTTTACTCACCCAAGATTCAAAAAACTTTTATTTTCACTAAAAAATCGTTATCAGGATAGAACAATTTTTTTAGATGCCCCGCCTCTGCTCGATTCAGCCGATGCGAGAATACTGGTGGGCCTATGTGACTTAGTCATATTAGTTCTACCATCTGGCAAGATCAGTAAAAACAAAATTGAAGCAGCGGCGAAAGTGATTCCTAAAGAAAAGCTAATGGGCGCTATTATTAATAACAATATCTACTGATGAAGAAAGCGCTACTTGTTTTATTGATAGCTTCACCTTGTGCAATAGCTCAGCTCAATGGTGAGGGACAGGCGAGCTTTGGTTTATCCAAGATAGACAACGTTAGCGCTTATGGAACTTCGTTAGATTATGCCTTGTCCCATCGTTCCAATATAGAGACTTCGTCTATGGCGCTGATTTTTGATTATGCCAGTGATGACAAAGGCGCTGCCCTGCCAAAGGGTCATGCAAAACTATATGAGAAAAATCTAGCGACGCTGACATTAGATAATGAACTTCATTTGATTAGGCCGAATATAAACTGGGTAAACGGATTTTCTTATGAATCATCAACTATAAAGGTCAGTGATCAAAAAACCGAAACCTGGAATGTAAAGACAGGGCCTACTTATAGAAAAAGTATACGTAAGGACTTGGTCTTAGATTTTTCGGTAAATTATCAAAAAGATCATGGCCAAACGAATGATACAGAGTCTCAGGAAGCATTGTTGGGCATTACTAAAGGGTTTTCATCTGGCAACAGTATCGGAATCCAGTACGAGAAGAATTGTTGGGAATACGATAACAATACCCTGGTTAATGATTGCCTAGATGAAGTCATGGCTAATTATCAGCTACTAGGTAGTCGATATTCTTTAAATATGTCGTATGGCGTTAGCCTCTTAGCTGACTCAAAGGAAGAGGTTTACAGTATTAGATACAGTTTTAGCGCTAGAGAGACGGATCAGATTGAAATTCGTTATGACAAGCAGGTCAGCAACTTGAGATCTCAGATGCAAAGAGTCGAAAGCTTAGTAGATATTCCGCCAACCGTATTAAAAGAAAGCTACGCTGCGACTTATACCAAGCAATTTAGGCGTTCTTTTTTACAGATCTACTCTGAAAAAGACACGTACACCGCTGAAACCATCAAAGCCGTTGATAAAGGCTATGGTGTGAGTTTTAGATATGTATTGGGTAATCGTGTATGCCCAACATGTTCAATAAGAATTGATCACTCAGTGGATGAGGTGATTGGATTGGAGTTTAAGGAATCTAATATTGCGTTTGATTATCCTTTGTCAAAGCATTTGGTTTCAGGGTTAGCTGCTCGTAAGACTCAGGATGAGTTGCAGGGTAACTATTATAGTTTTCACTTTCAGATTAGTTATAGCGGAGCAGCGCACCGCTTTGCTAGAGACTAGGCAGGGAAGATATGTATCTTGAACATTTTGGCCTCAATAAAGCGCCATTTCAAATCGCTCCTGATGACAGGTTTTTATACCTGAGCCCTAAGCATGCTAAAGCACTGGTTTACATGGACTATGCTGCTTGGCAGCCAGATGGCTTTGTCATTGTTACTGGCGAAATCGGTTCGGGAAAGTCCACCTTAATAAAACGCCTACAGCGAAAAATTAAAAATAAGTCAGTATGTTTTCATTTGCCTTTTACTAATCTAAAAGATAATGAGCTGCTGGGCTATTTAGCTAGGCAGGCGAAAATTGGCATTAGCGCCAATGACAAGGTCTCTCTGATTTATGCCCTTACCGATTACTTTAGGGAGATCACATCGACCGGTGTGCCCTGTGTTTTGGTCGTGGATGAAGCTCAAAACCTAAGCAATGAAAACTTAGAAGATATAAGAATGCTGGCTGGTTTAGAAGATTCATCAGGTAACAGTATGCTAAGAGTTGTGATGCTTGGCCAACCTGAGTTTATGAATACTGTTAATGGTTCGGAGCAGCTGAGGCAAAGGGTCAAGCTTCATTACCATTTGACGGGACTTAATTTAGATGAAGTAGGTCAGTATATTAATTACCGGCTCGAAATATCGGGTCTTGTTAACCCCTCCTTATTTGACAAAAAGTTAGTTCAGTCTATTCATCAGATTACCAATGGAATACCTCGCTTAATTAACAAAGTGTGTGATTCTATGTTGATGTGTGCCTATTCAGAGGGCAAGAAAAAGCCTGAGTTGTCGGATTTTGAAGACGTTGCACAAGATTTGATGATGATACCCATTGCAGATACAAGAGGCGAACCAGTGTCCTCATCGAATGCCACTAACAATGAGGATGCATTGAGTCGAATAGCGAGTGCTCTTGAATCGTTGGACTCGAAGTTTGAAAAGATTATTGCTGATAGCGATGGCAAAAAATCAGGAACATTCTTGCGATTAAGGGCTGCCAAATAATGAGAAGTAAACCTGTCTATATGTTCCATGCGATTGGAACAGAAGATCAAATTGCTGGCGCTGATCCTCATTATGCTTATAGTGTTTCAGATTATGGTTTGTGCCTTTCGAAACTTGGAAATGTAGGCTCATTAAAAGACACCTTGTCATCGAAATTGGATAAACCCATTTTCACTTTTGATGACGGCCATGCATCAAACTACGAGGCGGCTCGCATTCTAAAGTTTGAATTTGATGGGAGGGCAGATTTCTTTATAAACCCTTCTACCGTGAACAAGCCCAATTATCTAACCTGGTCACAAATTAGAGAAATGCATGATTGGGGCATGAGTATACAGTCCCATTCTTATGATCATGTATATTTATCTGACCTAGATCGAATTGCTCAAAAGGAGCAACTCTCTAGTAGCAAAAAAGCCATTGAAGATGAGATCTCAGACGAAGTGGCCATACTAGCGCCGCCAGGCGGCCGTTATAATCAGGATACCCTATCGTTATTATCAGAATTGGGTTATCAGCACATCTCTATTTCACAGCCTGGTCGATGGTCTGGAGCGTCGATATCTCCCAGAATACCCGTATTAAGACATACACAAGTGGATGATCTTGTAGGCTGCAATCGCATGTTTAGCCGTTACTTATTAAAGCAAGTCATAAAGTACCGGGTAACTGGTCTAGCCAAAAAAGCACTTGGAAATCAGTCTTATGATCTGCTTCGAGCTAAATTGCTGGGAGTGGATGGATGACCTGGGTGCTGGCTATAGCCATTTTATTCATTTTCTATACGTTCTTTGGATATCCTTTGCTTTTGCTTTTACTTTCCAAAGTAAAGCGTAATCCACAACCCGCCGAACATATCTGTCATGAGTCCATTTCAATCGTTCTCATCGCGTGTAATGAATCAAAATATATCGAGTCGAAGATTAAAAATTGTTTAGAATTTGATTATGACGCCGACCGTATCAATCTAATAATTGTTGACGACTGCAGTGATGACAACACAGTTTCATTAATCGAAGCCATTGATGATCCGAGAGTGACTCTAATTAAACAAAATTCGCGTCAAGGAAAAGCAGCAGGCTTAAACTGCGCAATGGAGCATGTAAATACTCGTTTGGTCATGTTCGTAGATGCGAGACAAGTCGTTAGTAGAAATGCCTTGATTCAGTTGTCTAAATGGTTGGAACCAGATAGCGTCTATTGTGCAGTTAGTGGCGAAGTAAAATTTCAAACGAGTGACGGCGTATCAAGTGGTGTGGATGTATATCAAGCATATGAGAAGTTCATTCGTTTACATGAGTCTCGATGTTTGTCCGTGCCTGGCGTATCGGGTGCCATTTATATGATGAAGAGCCAATTTTTTAGAAGCATACCTACAGATACCATTCTTGACGACGTATTAATACCTATGGTGGCGAGCCAAACTGGTTTGCGAGTTGGCTTTGATGAAACGGTGATTGCTCTAGATATACCCAGTGACGATATGGAACGGGAAAAAATGCGAAAGACCCGTACATTAAATGGAAATTACCAAGCTTTATTTCGAAACCTAGATTGGTGCTGGCCGTTAGGCCATGTACATTGGTTTCCATTTTTGAGTCATAAGGTGTCACGTTTATTGGCGCCCATTGCTATTTTTTTGGTCGTCATTACAAGCTTCACATTAGGGTTAGCTGGTAACTTATATTGCTTTACGTTGTTCTGTGTAGCGACGTTAGGGTTGTTAAGTTATCCGGCCACTCAATTTGTACCATCGCTTAGAAAGTATAAGGTGATCAAGATTGGATCCGCTTTTGTTGCATTGAATTGGTTCAATGTGTTGGGGTTTTGGTCTTACCTATCTGCTCCCAAAGGACAAGCTTGGAAGTAACATGAAAGTGATCAAGCTATTAATTTTAACGGATACTCGTGTTGGCATTCCTGGCGGTAGTGAACGACATCTGTACAACTTCTTATCTAATATTTCACATCGATTTGAAGTGAAAGTTGTACAGTTAAATCCAACCCCAAATTCATTTTTAAGTGACGGAGCTTTACCAGGAAAAGCCCAGGTAAAACTTATCAGCATGCCTTTGCAGTCATTATTTTCAATGCGTGGTATTAAGGTACTTTTCGATTTGGTTAAAATCACAAAGGGATTTGAACCTCATATAGTTGTGTCCTACCACGAAAAGTCAGACATTCTCAATTTTCTGTTATCACGCTTACCAGGCAGCCATTTTTCATCTGTTTCAAGTAAGCGGGACATGGGCTTAAAGCTGACAGGTAAGCTAGGTACTTTGATTAAGCGGATTAACCCGTATTTTAATCTGGTGACGGCGCCTTCGAATTCCATAGTGGAAAAGTACGTTGCCGACTATGGTGTTGATCAAGGTAAGCAATCGGTCGTATTAAACGGGGTTGACCTAAAAAAGTATGGTCGATTATCTGGTTCAGCGCGCGATGATTTACGGCGCAGGTTAGGGTTAAATCCTCAGCGAACTCTTCTGATATCCATTGGCTGGTTACGACAAGGTAAGGGGCATGAGTTTACCATTCGAGCACTTGCGAAACTGCCTGCTGAACGTTTCCAACTGGTCATTCTTGGGGAGGGTCCAGATCGAGATCGTTTAGAAGAGCTTGTTAACACTCTAGGGCTGCAGGATGCAGTGGTAATGCCTGGCATGCAGAAGAATGTCCACGAGTGGCTGTCGGTGGCAGATGTTGCGATTTCTGCCAGTCTATCTGAAGGACTTTCAAATGCATTAGTTGAGGCCATGGCATCAGGTTTACCGATTGTGGCGACCGATGTAGGGGGCAACCCTGAAGTGGTACTGAATGGTTATAATGGCTACTTGGTTCCAGCAGAAAATGAGCAAAGTTTATATGAAGCGATTACAGACATTGTGAAGCCTGAAATCTTCGGTCTTTTTGGTGAAAACGCACGAGAGAGAGCAGAGCATTCTTTTTCAATTGAGGCGATGGTCGATAAGCTTGAAGCCACTTATGAACGACTTTTGGTGTCTCACCATGATTAAGGTTTTACATGTGCGCTCTACCATTGGCCTTTATGGCGCCGAGCGGGTTTTGCTTAACTTACAGCAAGACTACGCTATGACGAAATCATGCCAGTCTGAGGTCTTCCTCATTTCGCCACAGGATGATTGCGAGTTATCTCGTGGTTTAAGTGCCTATGAGCTCCCACATTATGTTTTCCCATCTCGTAAAAAATTCGATATCTCATTAGTTAAAGCCATCCGGCAACAAATTAACCAACGTGGGATTAATATTTTACATACGCATGACTATAAATCTCTAATTCATGCCCGAATGGCGGCCCTTGGGACTGGCGTAAAATTAGTACACCATATCCATGGCAGTTTAGGAAATACGGTAAGCGAGAAACTCTACTCTATTGTCGAGCTTGTATTCATGTTTACTGCCAATCTGATTTTAACCGTAAGTGAAGAGCAGCGTCAGTCTTATCAAAAAAGGCTACTGGGTCTGAGATCTGTAACACTTTTGCCTAATGGAACGCCAATCGATTCTTTCGCTAAAACGACGAGTGAAGATGGTGTGCTTAATTTGATTATGGTGGCACGGTTTACCCCAGAAAAAGACCATGATCGAGCAATCAATATCGTTCGCCTAGCTGTCGATAAAGGGGTTCAGCTTAAGTTACTGCTATTAGGTGATGGCCCTTTATTTGAACCAATAAAAGCGAAAGTGATGTCACTTGATCTCAATCAGTCGGTTGAGTTTATTGGGTATACGAATGATGTGAAAAGATGGCTCATGAAGGCGGATCTTCTGCTAATGACGTCCAAAACCGAAGGAATGCCGATGTCTGTTTTGGAGGCAATGTCCTATGGCTTGCCAGTTGTGTCTACTCCTGTCGGTGCTCTACCAAATCTCGTTTCGGGATCGGGGTGCGGGGAAATTTGTAATACAGATGATGACTTTATTGCCTCAATTCAGCGCTATACATTGAAAACTACGTTGGGTACTGAAGCTAAGCAAGCGTGGAACTACATCGATCAAAATTACAGTATTCGTGTACAGAGAAAGAAATTAGATTCGCTATACCAAACGCTAAGTGGAGACCGGTATGTCGATGTCGACTGCGTTTAGTTTGAAAGGCAGTGAATTTAAGACCAATTGGCCCCTGCTGATCCTCATTGCGTTGATGCCGCTTAGGAATATTCAATTGCAGTACATTCCTAATCTAGGGGGCGGTCTAAATTTTATCAACGTGTTCTTCTTGCTCGCGTTAGGTCATGCCATGATGTACGGTAAGAAGCTTGATACGAAGCCCCCTATCAATAAATTTCTAGTTTGGTACATCATTACCTCAATCATAGCCCTATTTTTTGGTTACTCGTTTCTAGGTTCGGCCTCTGCGGGTTTATGGAAAGCCCTTAAGGACTCGTTAATTCCGGTCTTTCTCGTGTTCGTCATACAAAAGAGTGCACTGGATGATGTTCAGTGGAGGCGTATATTTGTGGCAACCCTGATTCCCTTGCCTTACTGTTTCAAGGTTGTTTGGAGTCAGTACAAGTCAGTAGCGTCACAGCACTATACCCATGACTTAAGAATTTCTGGAACGTTTATGGATCTTGGTGCTAATGAAATGGGGGCCTTCTCCGTCATGATGGCGCTTGTATCCTTAGGTTGCCTCATTTCTTGTTGGCAACATAAAAAATGGCGCTATATATTCGCGGCATGTTTTCTGTTTGGGGCTATGAGCCTATTGTTCTCTTATTCTCGAGGAGGATATATCTCTTTCTTGTTGGGTGCGATCATCATTATTATGAAATTTAAGCACAGAAAGAAACTAATATTCCCTTTGCTATTAGCCATCAGTATCGGGCTTATGAACCTCCCTAAATCCGTAGAGGAGCGTTTTAACAGTATTGATGCTGAAGAAGAAGAGCGAGATGAAAGTGCGCAATCCCGCTTTGTATTTTGGGCGATTGCATTTGATAAATTTCTAGAGCGCCCTGTATTTGGATATGGTTACCACACGGCGCAAGATAAACGAATTAATCCCCATGAAATGGACACTCATAATTATTATGTGAAAATGCTGGTAGAGCGTGGATTGGTTGGATTCGTCACATTTTTAGTCCTACTCCGAATATTCTGGAATCTAGCTAAAAGAAACATAAGAAGAGAGAATAACGATCAGCTCCAATATGGGCTGATACTAGGTATGCTAGGTGCTATACCAGCCCTGACTCTGGGCAATATGTTTGGGGATAGGTTTTCCCATTATCCAATATCGACCGCACTGTGGGTCTTCATTGCGTTGATCAGTATAATTGAAGTAAGGCGTATTAAAGAAGAAAAAGAAGCCTCTAACAACGACGCTCAGGATGGCACACATTATCAACAGGGACAGTGGAGACAGACTTAGTCTCTGAGCGATCATGATAACTTAAATAGGGCCTTCAGTTTAGGTTTGTGTTTACGCCAGTTGTGAATTAGCAGTTTTACTAACCTACCGGTGATGTTGGCTCGGAAATACTCTATGTCATATGATTTCGTGACTTGTGGGTGCCAGCGATATGACCATTCCGGTCTTGTTACCAAGTTCACTTCATTCAAGTTGTCCTGTGCCAATGCATATTCGAGTATATGAAGTAATAATAAGTTGCCAGGGCCATATTTAGCGTAATCTGGTGCGAACGATACTTTATGAATATAGAGTTTTTCGTTAAATCGATAGGTTAGCGCGCTGGCAATACACGTGTCATCAATCGCTAGCCGAATGATCGCCATATTGTTATCAAGTTGCTTCGCTAGCGCTTTGTACATAGCAACCATTCCTGGTTCATTCTTAATTGAGATACCATCTTCACCCTTCCATGTCTGGTTCTCAAATTCTATGAATTCATCTAGTGCTTTATCCAGTGTGGGTTTATTAAATGACAGTATTGGCTCACTCGTTACCTCAACAAGCTTCTTTTGCAGGCGCCGCATATTTCTTAGGTGTTTTTTAGAGACAATATCTTCGATAGCGTGATGGCTATCAGTGTTAAACCAAGCACTATCGCCACTGTATTTATATTGATTGGCGCCAGAGATATTTCTAATAACAAACGTTGACCAGCCTGAGTGAATTGACTTGGCCTGATCAATAAGCGACAACATTAGATCGCGATTCTCTAAAATTTCATTTGGGAATTTAATTAAATTAATATGCCTATGAAATGGGAATCCCACTTCCGTCCATCGAAAGAAAAATTTTTTTCGCTTACTCTTTACGATAGGCAGTGCAAAGATCGCCTTATTGTCATCATACAGGATTGCGATGGGCTGATCTTCTTTATGGTAGGCACTGTAAAAAACGGATTGTAGATATCCTAAGTGATTGGCAGCGGGAAAAGACGCGGTTGCCTGACATATAGATAGTCGTTCTTCATGGCTAATAGAGGATAAGCCATGCACGATATTCCATTTTAATACCGTCATTATATGGTTCTCTGTCCATTTAAATGACGATATAAGCTTGGAACCGTAATGTGGGTCGCCTGGGCCGTAAGAAAAGCGAGTAACACAGTAATTAACACACTTGCGAGCCATAAAGCGATATGCCCTAGATTGCCAGAAAATAGCCCTAGGCTAAAAAGTACCTGCTTGACCAGAATGACAACAGGAAAATGAAAAGCGTGAAGGTAAAACGCTTTTCCGGATTGTTTTACTAAGAAACGGTAAAAGGACGGAAGCCACTGTCTAAGGTGAAGGGTTAAGGTAATAATGGCGATGCTGCCGATGACACGTAACAACAATTCAAATTGCACTTCAAAAGGCATTACACCATCGTTGCTGGCAGGTAGATAGATTCTTGTTAATACTAGGATAATAAAGGCTAAAATACTGAGATTGAGTAGTGCAAATCGCTTAGGTAAGGATAGAGCAATATCTTTATGCCCAACGTAAAGGCCCAATGCAAAGAAGCTAATCACCTTGTAGTTGAAAAAGACGAGAGCCTCAAACTCTAGAAGCCATAAAGTGAATGGTATCAATACCATAATCCAACCCAGTCTCTTGAATGTCCAAAACAAGAAGGGAGTAATCAGTATTGATAGAATTAGGTCATGTACAAACCAAAACTGAAAAGCGAAGGGCGCTTCTGTAAGGCCGACGACATTATTCATAAATGTTAAGAGGCTATAGTTGTCGAACCCTAAGTCGAAATAAGTAAACCGACCGGACGACTGACCGATTTTAAATAAGACAAACGCAAACAAAACCCAAAGCAGCGTCCAAGTTAAATAGGGTTTTACGAGTGTTTTATATTTTTTCTTTAAAGTATCTAGATAGGTGATCTCATTTTTATAAGAAAAAAGATAACCAGAAATTAGACTTAAGATCGGGACTGAGCACAAAAAGAAATAGGTGAAGAAACTATTTAAACTTGAGGCTAGAAAGTAATTTGGATTAATTACGCCAGAAAATGGATCAAGTGCTTCACCTGGGAAATTTCCGAAGTGAACAAATACAAGGCCTATAACCATAACGAGACGCAGAGCTCTAATAAGCTCGCTAACATCCTGACGCAAATCCATTTTTACCACATTCCTGTATAGACGTTTCATGCCTTGTAAGGGTAATAACAAAGCATTAACTTTGGGACCTATCGTGCCTAATACTTAGCACATATGCGCATGATAATGCATTATGGCTTGATTAAAAAATACTTAATCGTAGAATCTTTTTACTAAGCGTAATTTCCAGGTTATGCGATGATCTTGGCTAAGACTTTAGTATTGGTTTGGCTGAATG
>Ga0255772_10004830_pt1 | contig 12610 bp, 11 predicted proteins | sample 071ome_34_FD_179970 | JGI IMG/M metagenome (GOLD analysis project Ga0255772, IMG submission 179970) | Coastal salt marsh microbial communities from the Groves Creek Marsh, Skidaway Island, Georgia - 071411BT metaG (version 2) | ecosystem: Environmental > Aquatic > Marine > Intertidal zone >...
CAATGCCGTTTTCATTCCCACATCGGGAATATTGAATTGCACGGGCTCGGCTTTGGCTGTGCCCCACCCTATCAGGGCAAGGAAAATTATCAGCCTGGCTGTTATTCTCGTCGCTTCCCTATGAAAAACGATCACCTTTCACTCTCTTGGACACCAACAGGTAAGATTTACCCTAGCATTTTTCAGTACTTCGCCAATAAAAAAATATATGCCATATAAAACTAGGGTATTTCCGCTTTACCGGTGTCTGTTAGATGTAGAGGTCCGTGTTAGGGCATGATGAAAAAAGACACATTGACTGAAAAGCTGTATGAAGATTCGCTGGAGGATATTCTGCGATATCTGCAGCGCTTTGTGGGCAGCAAAGAAGCGGCAGAAGATCTTGCGCAGGAAACCTACTGCAAAATTCTCTCAATGAAAGATCCTGAGGTCATCAGACATCCCAGAGCTTACCTCTACAAGATTGCAGGGAGGCTCGCGCTTAACTATCTGCGCCAGATCCGGCGGAGACGCCAAGACGGAGAAGGTGTGGTCCAGTTCGATGAGTACAAGCACAGTAGTGGACAACCAGGCCCTGAGAGCGTCAGTAGCAGCCACGAAGAATTGGCTCTGGTATCAGGTGCCATAGCGGCTATGCCGGAAAAAACGCGCAGAGTCTTCGAATTGCATAGATTTGAGGGAGAGAACTATGCTGCTATTGCCAGCCGACTGGAAATCTCTCAGAAAACCGTGGAATACCATATGAACAAAGCAATTCAGCATCTCCTATTTCAATATGGTGATCTGGAAATTCTGGATTGAAGTAGGACCAGCAATGACGATCATTGATTCAAAAGTACAAAAAGTTGCCATCGAGTGGTTCGTTCGACTCAGGTCAGGTGACTGTACGGATGAGGAGCGTGACATATTCACTGCATGGTTAGAGGGATCCGAGCAGAATCAGAGTGCCTATGAACTTGTCTGCCGTCGCTGGGATTCTGCAACTGATGTTGACTCCTCGACGCTCGATCAAAGCACTCCTCAGGATGAATCTCTAGGCAACACCGCGCACAGATGGCGATGGCGGCTTGCCATTGCGGCAACACTCGCAGCGTTTGCAGTATCTCTGATTCTGACCCAGTCGCAGGCTCCAATCGTCTATGAGACGGCCATGGGAGAGCAACGCCGCATACAGCTTGAGGATGGCTCAACTATTCACTTGAATACGACAACTGAACTAGAGATTTCCATAACCAGTGACCGTCGTACGATCAACCTCGAACAGGGTGAGGTGCTTTGTGACGTGGCGCACGATCCATCGAGGCCATTTGTCGTCCGGGTCGGCGATGCCGAAGTTAGTGCCATTGGAACAGTTTTCAGTGTTTACCGGTCAACTGAGCAGATGCGGGTTGCCGTCTTGGAAGGTAAAGTTGCAGTAGACGACAGCCAGGGATCTGAGAATTTACCTAAGGGCAGGCAGCCAGTCTTGAACCGAGGTGAGCAACTCATACTGAAGCGCGGCGCGGTTGTTGACACCGCAGAAGTTGTCATCAGTGAAATTCGAATCTCGCCCAGCTGGAGTAAGGGGCTGCTCTCATTCCAAGATGTACCACTGCAAGCAGTGGTTGCCGAGATCAATCGCTACTTCCCCGACAAGATTCAGCTCGGCTCGGACATTCAGGATTTCGAAGTTACCGGTACATTTAACCTTCGCGATCGGGAGCTCATTACTCAGACATTGGCCCAGACATATGGTCTGTTTGTCGTGAAAGACGATAACAATCTCATCCTGACGAACGGTACCAATGAAGATCGATAATTGTTGGTTGCGGATTCGCACCCATGCTGAATTTTTTGGGATTGTAGAGACAAGAGCGAAACAGAACTCTTAAAAGTACGCTGTTGTCAGATAGCTTAGCGCGCATCATTGAACGAGTAGCAGATTCAAAAAAACACTCAACCAATTCAATACAGATTACGGATCGCTTCTAAGCAGCGATAAGCTAAATTATCGTCTCCGGGTCCCGCACTCACCAAAAACCCCGTTGTTATAAAACCTAACAAATTACGAGTGCGAAAGCCGCCATCAACCTAAAGCTCATACATCAACTCCTGCGCCAACGCGTTAGCATCCACACGTCACCCATGATCGCGAGATTGCCACACATTCATCTACATAGTCATTACCGCTTGCGCCATGCTAACTTGCAGGTCTTCAGATAAAAATTATGAATGCATGTAAAGGTAATGCCTATGAAGCCCGTCTGTATGGTCATCGGCGCTGGCGCCGGCATCGGTGGCCACGTTGCCAAGCGCTTTGCTGCCGAGGGATACCACGTTGTTCTATGTCGGCGCAGTAATGTAGAAGGCCTAGAGTCACTGGTTAACGATATTGAGCGCGATGGCGGCAGCGCGACTGGCTACCTGCTTGATGCATCACAAGACAACGCCATTGAAGCGCGTATTGCTCAGGTGGAAGCGGAGATAGGACCTATCGAGGTACTTCTCTACAACTTAGGCGCCCAGATCGGTAATCGCTCCCTAGAACAAACAAGCTACAAAGCCTTCGAACTAGGCTGGCGCTTAGCGACCTTTGGCTTGTTTCGTGCGGCCTCAGCAGTGTGCCCACTAATGGCCTCACGGGGTAAGGGGGTCATCTTGGTCACTTCAGCAACAGCCGCCATGCGCGGTAACGCCGGACAACACTCCCACGCGGCGGCCATGGGCGGACGGCGATTGCTGTGTCAGTCACTTAACGCCGAGTATGCTCGTCAAGGCATACACGTTGTACACGTGTTAATCGATGGTGCAGTCGATGCCCCAGACACCCTTGGTAAGATGCTCGGCGCCGAGGTATTTGAGGAGCTACGCGCTAAACACGGTGGCGACAAGGACGGCCTGCTCCTGCCAGAAAAAATAGCCCATACCTATTTTCATTTGGCTCAGCAACACCGTTCAGCGTGGACCCATGAATTAGATCTCCGTGCCCACACCGATCTAGCCTGGTGGAACCATTAACCCCTTATCACCCCTGCGGAGAACTCCATGGCTACACTTGAATTCGTCTTTGATTTTGCAAGCCCCAACGCCTACTACGTGCACAAGGTATTACCCGACCTTATTGACCGAACCGGCGCCGAGCTCGTTATTCTGCCAACACTTTTGGGCGGCTTGTTTAAAATTACTGGCAACCAAGCACCCTTCATAACCTTCAGTGACGTTAAAGGAAAAATGGCTTACGAAATGCTTGAAAATGAGCGTTTCCAAGCCAAACACCAGCTTAACGACTTTGTATTCAACAGTCACTTTCCCATCAATACCGTGATGATCATGCGCGGGTTGGTAGCCGCACGTGAGCTGAATGTGCAGGCCCAGTACATCGATGTCGTCATGTCTGCCATGTGGGAGCAGGACATGAACATGGGTGACCCCGACACTGTGTTGCGCGTGTGGCAAGAAGGCGGTCTCGATGCCAATGAGCTCGGCAAGCTGATTCAAACCGACAGTATCAAAGATGCTTTAAAACACTCGACGCAAGCCGTGGCTGATCGGGGCGCTTTCGGCATACCCACGTTTTTTGTGGGTGAGGACATGTTTTTCGGCAAGGAGCGATTGAATCAGGTTGAGGATGCACTCAGCAGCGCGCAGGGGTAATCGCTATTGCCTGAACGCTCAAAACATCCATTCCCCGCCGCCGGCGGCAGCAGGAAGGCACCACCTTCAGGGAGATTAAGAGTCGTTTGCTAGGACTTTAAACCGTAGACGGGGGACACGCTTCAGCGGTTCTCACCCAATTTCAATCCACAAACAAAAAACCCCCACGCTTTCGCGTGAGGGTTGTTTGTTTGGTGGAGCTAAGCGGGATCGAACCGCTGACCTCAACACTGCCAGTGTTGCGCTCTCCCAGCTGAGCTATAGCCCCACAAGTCTTGTCTGGGACGACAAGGGATGCGCATGCTATTAAGATCATCCCGTTCTGTCAACTTTCACGGGCTCCGCCAGCCAACAGGTGCTTTTCCCCCGAATGAGCGTATCCTTGGATCTGTAATCTAACTACGAGCCTGCAATCAGGCGCTGGGAGTGACTATGTACTCACGCGTATTACTTGTACTATCGGGGGCCGTTTTTCTGGGCTACGGCGTCTTATCCTGGGTAAACCCCGAACTGCCCGCAGAGTATGCGGGACTCTTCATTGCTACCCACGATGGCTATGCAGAAATGGCCTCAGTTTACGGCGGTTTGCAGAGTGGCTTTGGTGCCATCCTGATCGCCTCAGGCTTTTTAAAGCCCTACGAGCGTGCTGGCTTATGGCTCATTCTGATCTGCGTGGGCGCGGTCGCGGTGGCTCGCGGCAGTGTGGCGCTTGGAGACCTCGATTCTAGCTTCCAGGTGGCCAACAGCTCTTTGGGTATCGACATGAGCTCGAGTTTCACTGCCTACACCTGGGGTGCTTTAGCTTTCGAGACTTTTGCCGCGCTCTGGGCGGGTCTCGCCCTGCTAACAACTCGTAAAAAATAGGTCTCGTAGTCACGTCGCTGCATTAACCCAGTAACTCGAGGTAGCAGCCTATGCTGCACAGATGGCAGGTTGATTGCTTCGATAGGTCAGTCGAGCGCGGCGTACTCTTTCTCGAGCCGTTTTGCGGCTTTCTTCGAAACGCCCCCCAACACATCGATCCCATGACGTAACCGGGCTCGGGTAATATCCGCGCCCAAAATCGACATGGAATCTGGCATGGAATAGGCCGCGTTACTGCCGGCGATGGCAATAAACAATGGCGCAAACAAATCCTTTGGTTTTAGCGCCATGCTAGTCGCGAGGGATTTCAAGCAATCAAACAGTGCGCCTCGCTCCCACTTTTGCTGTGCCTCCAAACGCCACAACACAAATTGCAGTCGCCTCACGGTCTCCTCCGAAGACTCCGTTAGGTCAGAAAAAGAAGCCTCTGTGACGGCCACTTCCCCCGACAACAAATACGCGGATAGTGGAATGAGATCCGACAGCACCTCCATCCGGCCCTGGGCATGAGGCAGGATTTGCATCAGTTTGTCTTTATTCAATGCCCAGTCGCGAAGGCGCTGGGCGAGTGATTCAAGATCCAAATCCTCACGAATCCACAGCCCATTCAACCATTTCAATTTCTCGGTGTCGAAAATCGGCCCGCCCAAGGACACGCGGGAAATATCAAATGCTGATTCCATGTCTGCCAGCGAAAACTTCTCGCGCTCATCGGGCATGGACCAGCCCATCCGTCCGAGGTAGTTAAGCAGCGCCTCGGGCAAGTAGCCCATCTGTTGGTAATAAAAAATGCTCGTTGGATTCTTGCGTTTTGAAAGCTTTGACTTATCGGGATTGCGCAGTAGCGGCAGGTGGCACAGTACAGGCATCTCCCAGCCAAAGTAGCCGTAAAGTAGCTGATGCTTTGGCGCCGAGTTGATCCACTCTTCCCCACGAATGACATGGGTGATTTCCATTAAGTGATCGTCGACCACATTCGCCAAATGATAGGTGGGCATCCCATCTGACTTCAGGAGGATTTGGGCATCCACCATGCCCCAATCGAGTTCGATTTTCCCCCGCAACATGTCCTCGACAACGCACACGCCCTCTTCCTCGGGGACCATCATGCGAATCACAAAGGCATCCCCGCGCTCCTTTCGACGCGCCTGTTCATCATCAGGTAGCGTTAGGTCTGACGGCTTCAGTGCGGTGCTGTTACCCGCCTCTCGACGGGCCTCTCGCAGCGCGTCGAGTTCTTCCGCGGTGCGATAACAGACGAAGGCGTGACCCGCCTCAACTAACTGCCATGCATAGTCTGCGTAGGACTCCCCGCGCTCACTCTGACGATAAGGGCCATGAGGGCCGCCTACGTCGGGACCCTCGTCCCAGGAAAGGCCAAGCCAAGTCAGCGAATCTAAAATGGCTTGCTCCGCTTCGGGCGTGCTTCGTGCCCGATCGGTATCCTCGATGCGCAAGATGAACTGCCCCCCATGAGCGCGGGCAAAACAGCGATTGAACAACGCCATATACGCTGTACCAACATGAGGATCCCCGGTAGGTGACGGGGCGACGCGGGTGCGCACGCTCATTGGCTTGGTGCTCCAAAATACGGTGGACTCCGGAGTTTACCAAAGCCCGCCCACCGAAGTAGCAGTAGCGCCTAAATTGGTACTAATAGAGCCATCCGACAGGATCATCTGCAATCCAAGTTAACGGAAGGCATGTCACCCTCGCCGCCCTTCGCTCAACCCGGGCAATTTGTCTGAAATCACTCTCACTGGCGCGAGAATTTCGGTAGGATTAGCGCTGGTTATCAATGGACTGACCCAACGTGCTGTTAACTCCCACAGATTTAATTTTTCGCCGGTTCTTTATCGCTGCGCTCGCGCTTCTGCTGGTCGCCTGCGGCCGCGGTGAGAGCAATGTGGTTCAGGGTAACCGTGACGGAGTGCTTCATTACGGCAACGGTGCGGAACCCCAGGGCCTCGATCCCCACGTCGTGACCGGCGTCCCCGAAAATCACATCATTCGGGCATTGTTTGAAGGCCTCGCCGTAAAAAACCCGCAAACCCTGGAACCCGAACCCGGTGTCGCCGAGCGCTGGGAATTTAGCGATGGCGGTCGGGTTATCACCTTTTTTCTAAACCCCGAGGCCAAATGGTCCAATGGCGAGCAGGTTACCGCCAGCGACTACGTCTGGAGTTGGAACCGCGCCCTGCATCCGGGTACCGGTAACGAATATTCCTACATGCTTTTCCCGCTGGTAAATGCCGAGGCCTACCTCAAAGGAGAGATTTCCGATTTTAATGAGGTCGGCGTCAAGGCGCTTGATGACACAACGCTGGAAGTCACCCTCAACGCCCCAACGCCTTATTTTGTGCAACTGATGGATCACTACAGCACCTTTGCGGTGCATCCAGAAACACTCTTGCAGTTCGGGGAAATGACCGACCGCTACACTCCCTGGACTCGGGTCGGCAACATCGTCAGTAACGGCGCTTTCACCCTGACCGAGTGGTCTTTGAATCGGCGTATTGTGGTTGAGAAAAGCGAGCACTACTGGGACAGGGATAAGGTCGCACTCAACTCGGTGGTTTTTTACCCCACTGAAAATGTCGTGAGCGAGGAACGCATGTTCCGGGTCGAGCAACTGCACTACACCCAAGTTGTGCCCCTAGACAAAATCCCCGCCTATCGCCAAATGCCCGACACGCCGTATGTACAGGCCCCCTACTTAGGCACCTACTACTATTTGATTAACACCAAACGCCCGCCCGTTGATGACGCGCGGGTCCGCAAGGCCTTATCGATGGCACTCGATCGAGAGACGCTGGTCAGAACTGTTTTACAAGAGACAGCGGTGGCCGCTTACTCCATCACACCACCCGATACCCTCGGTTACTTTCCACCAAAACTCTTTGACTACGACCCCGAAGAAGCGCGGCGACTGCTCGCCGAGGGTGGCTATCCTAACGGCGAGGGCTGGCCAGGTCTTGAAATTCTCTACAACACGCAGGAAGCCCATCGAAAAATTGCGGTGGCGATCCAGCAGATGTGGAAGAAGGAGTTAAACATTGATGTCACTCTGTCCAATCAGGAATGGAAGGTGTATCTGGATTCCGTCACCCAAATCGATTTCCAGGTGGCTAGACGCGGCTGGATTGGCGACTACGTTGACGCCAATAACTTTCTTGATCTTTTCATTACCGAAGGCGGCAACAATAATACTCACTATAGCGATCCGGTCTACGACGATCTAATCCTATATCGCGCGCCCAAAGCAGAAACACGTGAAGAACGTTACCGCCTGTTTGCGGAGGCTGAAACCATGCTGATGGAAGAGATGCCAATCATCCCCATCTATACCTACACCAGCAAACACCTGATCCACCCGAGCGTCGAAGGCCTCTATTCGAACTTGATGGACTCGCTTAACCTGAAGTATGTACGCTTGGTGCCAGGACGGCGCTTGCCGGGGAAGGACAAGTAATGCTGCGCTTTATGTTGATCCGGATTCTCCAAGCATTACCCGTCATTTTTGTGGTCATTACCGCCACGTTTTTTCTGGTCCGCTCAGCACCCGGCGGCCCCTTCGATCAGGAAAAGGTCGTTATCCCCGAGGTAAAAAAGGCGCTTGAGGCACAGTACAAGCTCGACTTGCCACTGCACGAACAATATTTCGCGTATCTGGGGGACTTGGCACAGGGCGATTTGGGGCCCTCATTTAAATACCCCGGCCGTAGCGTCAACGAGATTTTGTTCTCGGGATTGCCCGTGACGGCTGAGCTGGGGTTCTATGCTCTGCTGATTGCCCTGTGCATTGGTGTAACCGCAGGCGTCTTCGCCTCGCTGAGACCCAATACAGCGCAGGATTATATTCCCATGAGCCTGGCTATGATCGGGATTTGCATGCCCTCGTTTTTACTGGGGCCTTTGTTAGTGCTGGTTTTTGGGATCTGGCTCGACTGGCTACCCATTACCGGTTGGGGCGATATCCCGGGCGATAAAATCCTACCCTCTATCACCCTCGGTTCGGCTTATGCCGCGTACATCGCACGCCTCTCTCGTGCCGGCATGCTGGAGATTCTCTCCCAAGACTATATTCGCACTGCGCGGGCAAAAGGCCTACCCGAATGGCTGGTCGTCACGCGCCACGCACTTCGGGGCGGGCTCATTCCCGTCATTGCGTTCTTAGGGCCCGCCTTTGCCGGTTTGCTTGCTGGCTCCTTCGTGGTGGAAACCATCTTTCAAATCCCAGGACTCGGACGTTTTTATGTACAGGCGGCGTTCAATCGCGACTACACCATGATTTTGGGAACGACCGTCTTTCTTTCAACCTTGATCGTGTTCTTTAATTTGGTCAGTGATATCACCGCTGCGTGGCTCAATCCGCGTCTTCGCGCCCAGTTCAAGGGAGGAAGCCGATGAGCACCGAAACCTCGCTTAGCCTGACCGATGCCGAGCAGGGTTCTTCGCTCTGGCACGACGCTTGGATACGCCTCAGCAAAAACAAAATGGCCGTTGGCGGCGGATGTATTCTTCTGACATTCATTTTGGTCGCGCTGCTCACACCGTGGATCGCCCCCTACAGCTATGAAGCGCAGAATCTCGATTTGGGCGCCAGTCCCCCGTCGCTTTCTCATTGGCTGGGTACCGATATTTTCGGCCGGGATGTGCTCACCCAAATTATGTATGGGGGGAGAGTCTCCCTCGCCGTCGGCTTTATTGCGACAGGAGTCGCACTCATCATCGGCGTCACATGGGGAGCCGTCGCGGGCTACGTTGGCGGGCGGATCGATGCGGTCATGATGCGGCTTGTGGATATTCTTTATGCGCTGCCCTTTATGATTTTTATCGTGCTCCTGATGGTGATATTTGGACGCAACGTGCTGCTCTTGTTCCTCGCGATCGGCGCGGTGGAATGGTTAACCATGGCAAGGATCATGCGCTCGCAAGTCCAATCCCTTCGCCAGCAGGAATTTGTCGAAGCCGCAGTGTCTCTGGGACTCTCCCCCGCAACGATCATCAGACGTCATGTGATTCCCAATGCACTCGGCCCAATCATCGTCTATACCACCTTGACCATCCCCTCGGTCATGCTACTCGAAGCATTCCTGAGTTTCCTCGGGCTGGGTATTCAGCCTCCGCAAACTTCCTGGGGCCTGCTGATCAGCTACGGGGCCGAAACGATGGAGGAGTACCCCTGGCTTCTATTGTTCCCTGGGCTTGCCCTCACCATTACCCTGTTTTCGCTGAACTTTCTCGGTGATGGTTTGCGCGACGCCCTCGATGTCAGAGGATCAAAGGACTGATCATGAGCTTACTTAAAGTTGATAACTTATCGGTGAGTTTTCACACCCGCAATGGCAGTCATCAGGCGGTCAAAAACGTTAGCTTCACAGTGGAGCCAAGGGAAATTACCGCCATTATTGGTGAATCAGGCTCGGGCAAATCGGTATCCTGTTATGCCATGCTGGGACTCGTGCCCACACCACCCGGCCGGATTGATGGCGGGAGTGCCCTGTTCGAGGGCGCAGACCTGCTGGCGCTCGGCGAACGGGAGCTGCGGGCCATTCGCGGGCGTGATATTGCCATGATCTTTCAGGATCCGATGACCTGCCTTAACCCTTTTATGGCCATTGGGCAGCAGCTGATTGAGCCACTGCGATTGCACAAGGGGCTCAGCGCCAAAGACGCCAAGATCCGGGCTATCGAATTACTCGACGAGGTCGGTATCCGCAGTCCTGCTGACACCTTTGACAGCTACCCGCACGAATTTTCTGGCGGTATGCGCCAACGGGTGATGATCGCGATGGCGCTCATCAACGAGCCCAAACTATTGATTGCTGATGAACCCACCACCGCTCTGGACGTCACGATTCAAGCGCAAATACTTCGGCTGATTGCAGATCTTCAAAAAAATCGCGACATCGGCGTTCTTTTTATCTCCCACGACCTCGCGGTGGTCGCCGATATCGCCGATCAAATCATCGTGATGGAACAAGGCGTCATGGTGGAACACGGCTCGCCTGACGCTATCTTCAATCACGCACAACATCCCTACACACAAAAGCTGCTTGCTGCGATTCCCTCAGGCCATCGCACCGCTGAACGCATTAAGCCGGACCCGCTGATTGCAGTGACTCATCTGAGAACGTGGTTCTATCCGAGCAACGCTCGAGAACCTGTAAAAGCTGTGGATGATGTATCACTGGAGATTCATCGCGGCGAAGTCCTCGGGCTTGTGGGCGAAAGTGGTAGCGGCAAGTCGACGCTGGGGCGGTCGCTACTTCGACTCGCTCCCATCACCGAGGGATCAGTGGTGTTTGATGGAACCGATTTGACGCAACTTGAAGGCAATCCACTTAAAGCATTTCGTCGCCGCATGCAGATGATTTTTCAAGACCCCTTTGCCTCGCTGAATCCGCGCATGACGGTCTATGACACGCTGGCCGAGCCCCTACTGCTCCACAAAATTTGCGACCGCAAGAATCTCGATGCAGCGATCGCGACGCTGATGGATGATGTAGGGCTGGCGAGAGCCTTCATTCGAAAATACCCCCATGAATTTTCGGGCGGCCAACGTCAGCGGATCGCCATTGGTAGAGCGTTGGCCACCAAACCGGAATTCATTGTTGCGGATGAGCCAGTATCGGCGCTGGACGTTACCATTCAGGCACAGATCCTGGAGTTACTGGTTGCGCTCGGCCGTGAGCATGGATTGACGATGCTGTTTGTTTCTCATGATATGGCCGTCATTCGACAAATTGCCGATCGGGTAATGGTGATGTACCAGGGCAAACTCGTTGAGCAAGGAGATACGGAGGAGATCTTTGGACACCCAAGAGAGGCCTATACGCAGTCGCTGCTTGCGAGCATTCCTGGCGTAGCCCTCTCCGCCTAATCAGTCCTTGATAATCGCTTGCTGTCTCAGAGGGTAAAGCCTCCATCGATGGTCACGAGCTGTCCCGTCACGTAGTCAGAACCCTGAATGATCGACATGATGCTATCCGCCACATCCGCCGGCTGCACCACGTGCTGCAGGGGCGCTTGGGCCTTGAACTGATCTTTCAGTGCCTCGTAGCGCTCCGCGTCACTGCCTCCCCAGGTTGAGAACGCCCAGTCTCCATCGATCAAACCTGGTAATACCGCGTTGACGCGGATGTTGTCCCTGCCAAAGGCCTTGGCCAGAGATCGAGTCAAGCTATTCATACCCGCCTTGGAGGCACAATAGGCAATGGAGCTGCCGCTCGCACTCTGGCTGGCAATACTCGATGTCATCACAATTTCACCACCGCCGGCTTTTTGCAGATGCGGAATCGCCGCACGGGACATAAAGAAAGCGCCCATTAAATTTACCCGCAGCGTCCGTTCCCAAATCTCTGCGCTGAGGCCCGCTAAATCATGGTGAGGAACGAAGGTTGTACAGCCGGCGTTATTCACTAAAACGTCGATACCACCGAACTCGGTAATGGCCGCCGCCACGATACGAGCACAAGCAGCGTCGTCACTGACATCACCCTGAACCGTACTAGCACGCCCTCCCGCCGATACAATGGCATCCTGTGTCTCGATTGCACCTTGTTCGGATGTGTTGTAGTTGATGACAACACTGGCTCCCGCACTCGCTAGTTTCATGGCCAGTGCCGCACCCACCCCGGAGCTTGCACCTGTGATCACGGCAACTTTGCCACTGACGTTCATCGCTTTACTCCTTGCAAAAGAAATCCATCCTACAAAGCTTATCGGCTCGGGCCGGCGCACTGTTGCAAATCTGTCCCGGCGGACACCTGTAACCGCTATGTCGACGCGTCTCGATGTGTTGGCACATAATCCAATCCATTGCTACGCAAACTGTCTTTGACCCACTCGACAGATCAGCGGGTCGCTCTCAGTTACCGCAAAATCTCGACTAAGGATTGTACTGACCGTGCGCCAACAACTTTCCATCGCGTCAGGAGTCAAGGTCACCCGCGCCCACCCCCGATGTTCTGACTCCATTGCCACCAGCTCGCTGCTGCTCGCCAACAGCAAAGCTTGAAGCTGCTCGGCGGGTAGGGGAAAGTAATTTTCAATCCCCGGACTGGAGATACCCGGACAGCCAACCTCAACGCCCACAGGAACCCCTTCG
>Ga0255772_10004834_pt1 | contig 12595 bp, 10 predicted proteins | sample 071ome_34_FD_179970 | JGI IMG/M metagenome (GOLD analysis project Ga0255772, IMG submission 179970) | Coastal salt marsh microbial communities from the Groves Creek Marsh, Skidaway Island, Georgia - 071411BT metaG (version 2) | ecosystem: Environmental > Aquatic > Marine > Intertidal zone >...
TTTTAGCAACTACGCCTTTATAATTACCAGCATACGCATCACCAACATTTACATACCCCTTTGGGGGTTCGTCATCACCTATATATTGTACACCAAGGCTCAAATAGAAATCTTTTCCGTTTCCTCCGTGATGTTCGTATTCATCAGCAGTAGTATACTGCATATACATATCTTCGTCATCAATGGCTTTTAGTGGAACATTTGGGTATACTGATTTCCAGGCTTTAATAACAACAGGATGTATTTCATCGTAGTATTCTACGATGTCGTCATCATCGTCAAAGTTTTCTAAATTTATTAGACCCTTTTGAACACTTTCGTCAGCAGGTACTTCATCAGTATACTTGACATCTTCTGGATCTGCTATAACAGCATTGATCATTGTGGCACCCATTTTCATACTTGCGAAATATCTGTGGTGTCCGTCCACTATCAGATACTTGTTGCCTTTGGGTATTGCCACAATAGGGTTTAACTTTTTACCTGCCTGAATTTTGTCCATGAACTTTTGCATAGTTTTAGCACTGGCTGGATCCAGCATTTTATCTGCAGGTTCCCAGGGCACAAACTTGTCTATGGGAATATATTTGGAAGGTTGTTTTCTGTAATAATGTTTGTCCACGTCAGCACCAAACCATTCTGGATTAGTGTACATGGTTATTTCCTTGCCTTCAAATATATTGAAAAATTCAAATAGTTTCATTACTTGAATCCAAACGCCAACTTACCGCCAACTCTTGAGCTATAATAATTTTTACCGCCGTCCATCAAAATTCTGCCTTCGAAGTTTGGTGGATAAACTGCTTTAAATTCACCAAGAATCGCGTCTTCACCTTTCTTGCCCATCTTGGTATATATTTGAACAATAGAACTTTGATTTAGTAGGGCAAGTGCACCTTTTGTAAATTCTGGATTTTCATTAATTTTCGCTGCAACAGTTTTTGCAATAGCGGATAGTATAGCATAGCCTGCGTTAAAGCCTGTTGTTTCTAATTGAACTTTGAATGGGCTAAGAATCTGAAGTGCTTGTTTAGATATGCCCTTGAGATCTGCTTTTCCGTTTGCCATATAGGTATTGATTTCTTTTTGTAAGTTTTGATCTACTCCGTCTATACCCAGGTATTCCCCTATTACAACAGGACCGTCTTTGGCGGATTGTTCATGGACCATGGTTACAATGTCCACAGTAAATTTATGTGCGTCTAATAGTTCTGTGTTGCCCTCGCCTTCTGCTTTCTTTGCAGCATCATATAAGTTCTTTGCACTTGCTTTGGCACCACTGCCGCCTTTTGTTGATATTCCTATTTCTTGGCCGTTAGGGGCAATCATAAAACTGTCACACAAGGCCGCATTCATAGCCATAGGAAACATTACTCTACATTCTCTCCACTCGGCACCGTCTGCTAATACTCGACGAGCTTCCTCTGCATCTCCTCTGATAACTCCACCCATTAATGCAACTGGTTGCATGATCTCTCCAAAGTAATCTCGAATTGCTTCTTGCTGTGACCACATTCCCTGGAAAATAACTGAACCCTGTCCTTGATTTAGGTTGTTAAGTGTATCCACAAACATTTCTTTAACATCGTCAGGTGAATTGGACTCTACTGTTTTGATAATTTCTTCTGCACTGTTAAAAATATTTTCTGTTTTAATAAGATGTTGCGGATCATATCCTGCTTGAAGTTTTTGGGCACCTTTTGTTGCAAGTTTCCAACCTGCAGGTACTTGGTTATTACTCCATGTACCCAACATATCATGCTTACTAAATTGTAAGTATTTCCCCCAGTGTACATGTCCACCGTCTGCGTCATCTAATGTAGCAATGCCAAATGCGAGCATACCTTTGTTTGGATTATTAACCCACTCAATCTTGCTGTTATACTCTGCTTCAATCTTTGCAATTACTTCATCACGTTGCTCTGGAGATTCATAACGTTGTGTTTGAGGGTCGGGATATGCAGTTATATCTACTATGGCATATTCTCTACCATCAGTATGCACAAACTTGTCACCAGCATTACGGCCAAATAATCCTTTTGCTTCTGCTAACTTGCTTTCAGCAATTAAGGCCTTAACTTTGGGGTGTAATTGTTTTTTTGCAAAGTTTCTAAATATGGGTCTGAGATCTACATTATTTCCTGCCTGTGCAATACGCTCACGAAAAGCATGTATCATTTCTGGATCTGGTACCACAAAGTATGCATTCATTTGTCCTTTCAAATCACTTCCCAGTAATGGCTCGCTTACAATTTTTTCGTAATCTCTTTTGGCATTGTGAATAGGAACAGCGCCTTCTGCTACACCCTCTTTGGCCATTTTGGTTGCTGTTGCATACATAACTGCTTTAGCATCTTTACCGTAACGCTTCTTAAAGTCTTTGGCATTTTTCTTCATGCCTTTTACATACTTTTCTTTGTCTTTTTCTTCGCCCTTGGTAAGAGGTCTTTCAGATACTTTCTTTTTCTTGCCAGCACAGTGAGCCTTTTGGCTAAAGCCTTTTGGATTGGAACAGTTGATACTGTCCTTATACTTTTTACTCCATGCTTCGTCGATTTTTTTCTTATCCACTTTGGCAAGTATACGCAACTGCTCTGCTAATGGTAGTTTATCAAATTTATCAAATGTATTCATATTTTCACTCTGGCTTTTTGCTTTTACAAGAGCTTGGCTGATCCCCATTGGCGCTCTTTGATCATCATCAACATTGTTTATCATAATGGTCAGCATTTTTTCTTTTGTTGCTGCATCGACCTGCGTTTCATTGTTTAAGAACGCAACCAAATCTTGCTTTTCGTTACCTTTAACATAATTGCCAATACCATTGTTCATCATGTAATCAAACATGGTGAAATTTACTCTGGCTTTGCCAAAATCCTGAAGTACTTGACTATCAGGTGCGGCGGCTTTTTCTTGGTCTCTGTTTATACGCCATGTCACTGCGGCGCTTGGCTCAAATGGCTCGCCATCTGGTCCGGTGAGATCTGCTCTGGGTATTAGCGGTCCAAATTTTCCTACGCCTTCTCTGCCGTCACCTAAATTCTTTGTGAACTCAACATTTTGTTGTGTGAGTTTGGTTCTTACTCTCTGATTGTCATCATTGATGTCCACATATTTGTCATCGAGATCTTGAAAATCTATTTTGTATGTGCTTTCAAATTTTCTCAGCACTGCTCTGGCTTTTTCCCAACGCCAAGTATCTTTATACTGCTCTGGGTTTGACAACATTTTTGATGCTTCTAATGCAGTGAAGTAGTGTATGGTGGGCATTATCAACAGTTCACCATAATCAGTGCGGTGTATGTTGCTGGTTTGCTGAAGAGCTCTTGCAACGCCTTCTGGCGCCATGTGCTCTATGCCTTGTGCAAAACCTTTTTCTGCAAATATATATCCACCAAAATCAAATGCATCTACTTTGAATGTTCGTGGTCCATATTTTTTCTTGAATTTTGCCTGCTTCTTGTCTAACTGTTTCTTGTTGGCAATCTCACTGCTCTGGCTATCGAATCCGTGACTCTGTGCTACTTTGTCAAAACCAGTTAAAAATTCTTTAATAGCATCTGTACGCTTTTTAATTAAATCTGGCACTGAACCTATTTTATAAAACCCGTCGTTTTCTCTGTCCTTGACTGTATAGTATCTGTCATAGCATCTGCGAAGATAATTTTGAATGCGATCACGCAACTGATGTGCCACAGGATCTTCAAATGGTGTCGGTCTGTCGATCTTTTCCACAGTATCCAGCAACTCTTCTGCGTTTCTTTCCAGCATACCAAAATACATTTCACCATCTCTGTGATTGACGTGATCGGTACCTGCGAGATCATCGTATATATGGTGCATATATTCATCTGAAGTGCTAACATCCTTTACAAGAGCTCTTACCAAGTTGGCAATTTCTCTCATGCTGTCAATGTATTCGCCAGGATTCTCTTCTCTGATATCTTCCAAGTGTTCCCAACGAGCTCGCATTTTGATCAGCATTTTGCTGAGTGCATTATCTATGTAACTATCATCATGTGTGCGTCTTGGATCATGCTTTGAACTTACAGGATGGTTCCACTCTGGGTACTGTTTAAGATGGTCAATGAATGCTTTTAGTTTTTTGGAGTCTGCTGGATTGCCAGGCGTAAACATTGCTTGCTCTCCGTACCTACCTTGTGTAACTGATTTGTGGAATTCTTTGTACTCTCTGCCTCTACTACCGCTGTTTGCCTGATCCAGCCATGCCGCGGCATAGTCTGTGGTTGTGTTTGCGGCATCTGCTAACAGTTTTGCAAACTTTATTGCTTGTTGGCCGTCTTGTAATTTGCCACTGTGTACAGCATTCCACATGCCTGTGATCATTTTTTCCACTTGATTGGCACTTAGGTATTCCGGTTCCTGGACAACATCTTTTTTAAACAGTTTGTCCACACCATTTTTAATTCTACCCAATATCTGTTTGGGTGTTAAATTACTTCTACGGTCACCGGTGTCTATGCTATTAGCATCTATTAAATTACTTAATTTCTCATAATCTAATTCAAAGTCTTTAAGTGCTGACCTCAATGTGCCAATGCTTTTTGCATTTGGTGTTGCACGGTTATGTCCTTGGCTAAGATCATATCCTGCTTGTGCAATGGCACCTGCAAAATATTTTTGTGCTTTGTTCAATAAATCTTGTAATCTGTCAGCATCAGGACCATCAGTTTCAACATCTTCATTTTGTTTATTTTTTAGTTGTTTATATTCTGCAAGTAGATTATACGCCGCGGCAAGATATCTCAGATGCTCAACATAATTGTCTTTGCTGAAGTAGTCTTTAAGTACATCAACTGCTGGTGCTTCTACATCAGGATTGATTCTGTCTTTAACTCGTTCTTCGTCATCTGCACTGATTTTGCCTACGTTGTTGATCAGCCTGTACAGTGCTTTTGCATAGTCACGATTGTAAAGTTTATCACTGTACGCGGCTTGCATTGTTACAGCATAACGCATAACTGCTTTTGCCGCTGTGTTGAAATCTCTGTGATAGTCATTACCGCCACCAATTCTGAATTCGATCAGTTGATTATCCGTATTCCTGTCTCGTTGATCCTTGAAATTAATACTGCTGAACTTGTCTCTGTTGATACCTGAACTTAAAATATCTTCAATTTGTTGAATAGTTTTAGCGTCTGGATTAGATTTCAATCTGTTACCTAACTTTTCTAAATTTTTGTATTGGCTTTTGGCATAACTGTTGTTTTCTCTGCCAAATGTGCTGAGCAAATATTTGTCTCCTAACAACACTGCTAACTTAACTGGATTTAATTGCACCCAATCATCATTGTCCAAACTCATGGTCACATGCAAGCCAGTTGAACTGTTGGTGTCTACATCCTGATTTTCTAACCAAGCAAATAGGCTTTTCATTTCTTCCAGCATTTTTCTGGGTGTTCTGTAAACTGGTGAAATGATTTCAGAACCCGTGCCGCTTGTTTGGATACTGCTGTCTGCTTCCACACGCCAATAGTCCTGATCTGTATCGCCAGCATTACTGTGATAATCTCCTGCTTTAACATCTTGATATTGACTGTTTTCGTCTGTCCAACTGGTCAGATATTCTGCAACTTCTTCTTGGCCGCCGCCTTCGCCTCCGTCTGGATTACTCAAATAAATATCATGCTCATATAAACAACTAGCCCAACTACCGTATTCATTGCTTGCCCAACGGTCCATATCATATTCGTCTTGGGCTCTTGAAATAGCATCGTCCCATGCTTCGCCATTGTCTCGGATATCTTCTCTTAACCAATCTTTGTATTCGTCTAATTTCTCTTCTTCCACATACTGACGACCCCAATTTGATAAATCCCAATCTTCATATTCTTCCAGTTCTGCTTTTGCAGCATCTACATATACCCAGTCGCTAAACATGTCGCCCTGGTTAATTATGTTTCTGAGATTATCAAGTTTATCATCTTTGTATTCTTCTATGTCATCTTCGCTAAGTTCATCTTCTATGTACTTGTTGAGATAATATTCATCTTCTTCACGGTCAGCAACCATTTCATCGATGATGTCACTTTCAAGGTCCATTGCTGGGCCTTCCACTATCCATTCATTGTAACTATCTTCAACTCTTGCGGCGGCATTGCTACCTTCCTGATCTCTGATAAAATCTGAAATATCATACCAAGAGTACTCGTACAGCCATTCTGAATCTTCGTCATCACCGCCACCATACACACTATCCCAGGATGTTTCTGCTTCAAAGCCGCACTTGATAGGTAAATCTAGTGATTGTTTAATTAATGTAGGATCGTTAAAATTGATTTCAAACAATAGTTCGGAACCTTGTTCACGTAATTTAACTTGTCTAACAAGGCGCTTTATTCTTTTGTTTAAACGATGACGTTTTTTGGACTTCTTGTCCATGATATCTTTGATACTGTTTTCTTCTAATTCTGGAACCTCTAATTCGTCTTCTGGTTCCAGTTGTACATATTTGCCTGTTTTATCTTTTGCTACCACTGTTTCAGGTTTGTTACTGTTACCACCTGCACCGCCTACAATGGTTATTTCGTTGTTGTTTTTATCCAGTGCTGTTGTGCCCGGTTCTAAATCTTTTGCTGGTTCTCTGGGAGGTTCTGGATTTTCTTCAGGTGCTTTTCCAGTTAATGCTGTGCTAACTGAAGGTTTCATCATTTGACTTTGGCTAGGCTTGGTTAAACTTTTTTGTGCATCAGCCTGAGCGTCCCATCCTGCTCCACCATCTTTTTGTTTTATTTTTGAGTTAGCCTTTGCCGCTGAGCCTGACTGTTGTTGGCCCACAGGAGTAGGGTACTCAGACAATGTTTTGGAGCCATACTTTTTAATGAATGATTCTATAGTATTCAGATTTTTTGCTTTCATCTTCTGTTTAACATTCTCAATCTTTTACTTGCCGGATTTAGTCTTTTAGTTCTTTGTGCTTTTCTGGCTATTCTTTTTCCAAACTTGGATTTAGTTCGTTTAAGTGTTAAACGTTTTTTCAAATTTATAGGGGCACTACACTGACTTGCTGTGCTAACTACACGGCCTTTTCGTCTACCTGAAGTACAACGTACCGCACGTTTAATTTTATTGCCTGTGCGTTTCCACACCATTCGTGCTTCGTTGATAGTTTCCTCTGTAAATTGTTCCAATCTCATTAAGTTAACACTCTAAATAATAATCCGCCTAATGTTGCAATTAATGTTGTAACAGTAACACCCACAATAGCAACTATCCAGCCTTCTAATTTATCTAAACGTTTTTTTGTGTCCTCTTTAAACTCACGTAATTCTGTTGTGATACCTTCAATACGCAACATGTCTGCAATAATATGTGCTTCTAAATTGCCACTTTCAGTATATGTCTGAGTCTCTGGTCTGGGACTTAGTTCTGTCTTTTTTCTGGGCATGTTATAATAAATCCTGTTTTGTAAATTCCATATTGATGGAATTTTTAGTATCTATGGTACCTGCATTTAAAACGATACCATCCAACTCATCTACTAATGTTTGTATTGTATGCACACCTTCACGTTCAAATGCAAATTTAAAAATCCAACCTGCTCCTGACATACTTGGTGCACCATAATTTTCCAATACATTAGAACCTATCCCATTTAGCCTTACTGGATTATTCATAACCACTGGCATGGCTCTTAATCCGATTACTTGAACTAAACTTTCAAAATCCTTTTGAGTGTTATCTGTATAATCGCCTGTTTGAGTAATATCTAAATTTGTAAATAGTGTGTAAAATTCTATATTGCCAGTTACAACCTCTTGGCTGGACATGGCTCCTGATCTGTTTATACTCATTTGTGTGTCTCCAATGCTAATATTTATCTGAATTCGGAAAAAACTAAAAAACTATTGACATAAAGAATAAATATAGCAATGATAGATACCTTTTACGATATTAAGAACGACATCATTTATGCAGTGCCACTACGCTGTGGTACTTCCTTTTTTAGGGATAGAATACTGCGTATAGGACCTGACTTTCGAAATCCTGCAGATACCACACTAAATGTAGGTGTAAATCCTGACGTGATACAATGTACAAATTTAGAAGAACCATATGTAAGTATTGCAGGTGGACCTTTTTCAGAAAATGTGGGGGCATGGATTTATACTCTATGCACTACGCAAGAAAAGTTTAAAAATACCAGAGTATGGATATTGTACAGAGACCCTATAGTAAGGTATAAATCTGGTCTTGTAATGGCTTTACAAAGTTATTACAATGCGAATACCATGGATTTAAATGTAGCTAGTGACGAAGAGTTACAACCCATAATAAACAGTGCCAAACGTGTTATTATTGATTCAACTCTTCCTGCATATAATTTAGCAGATTCACACACAACTCCAGTAATGCATTTACAATTATTATTATACACAATGCTTCCAGGTAGATGTAAATTTATACATCTTAAAGAACTAAACGCTCTGGCTACAGAATTATATGATGTTAAACTTGATATGGATATCCACAATAAAACGGTTCCTAATTTTGATGCTATACACTATTACCGCAGCAACCATTCAGAAATAGCCACCGATTTTGCACAAAGATTATTTGACATGTTATCTGGCGATGATGTGTTGTTCGGTTTTCCAAGAACAGAGACATATACCTTTAGAGATTGGCTAACACCAGATATAGCGACTTATAACGGTATTAGAAATGATCCTGAAATGTCACAGGAAGACGCTGAAAAACTTTTTGTTTCTGCACTTTATTCACATGATCTCACAGTAGTCAGATCTAGATCTATCATAAAGTTTTATAGGTATTGTCTAAGAACGATGCCTGAAGGATTAGTTAAATCAGCATTAGGAAAACAAATTGCTAATCTGGGTAATAATTTAAAAGAATACATTTTCACAGACTGATGAAAAAGCCTGCATTGCAGGCTTCCTCAAATAATTTTAACTAGACTTAGAAAGTTACGTCACTGATTGTGTAACCTGTGATTGTAGCGTTACCGTTAGCTAGGTCAGCGCCTTCGATGATCATGTTAACTTCTGTGCTAACGCCTGCACTGAATGCACCAATAACTGAAAGTGAACTTGTTAGTTGGATTTCTTCAACTAGTACGTCTAGATCAGATTGGCTAATTGCGCCGCCTTTGTCAAAATTCTTTAAAAAGATATCACGACCGAATGCTTCAAAACTTTGAGCTTCTCCGTTTACTTTAACTTGTGCCATTTTAATTCTCCTAAATATTTTTCGAACTGTTCACAGCGAACATGTCCTGTTACTTTTATTTATCTTTTTGAAAGCAAAAAAAATCCCGCTTTAGCGGGATTTTTATATAGTTAAATTAACTATTAACTAAATGTTGCGATTAATGTAGTACCAGTAATGCTTGGTGTTGCGCCGGCGCCCTGTACTGCAATGTGCGAACCTGAACTTAAACCTTCAACTGCTACAACTACAAAACCTTCGTTTTGTGCTTCTGTGCATGCTTCTTCAACTGTTACCGCTGTTACATCATCAACTTCTAGGATATGAGTTGTTCCTACGAAGCCGTTTGCAGCTCTTACTGCTGCATTTGGGTTTGCTTGTGCCATTTTAATTCTCCCGAAATAAGTTTGTTACTTTTATTTATCTAATTCGCTATTTTCTGCTTACTTTAGTAAACTTGTCAGCAATATCAGTGCCTTTTTTAAACTTTTTTTGTACCCAACCAAGAGCGCCTTTAAATTTTGTGGGCACTATGTCAGGTTCTTTAAAAATTGAGTCTTTTTTAACAGGTTTTTTATTTGCCTTGGGCTTTTCAGGTGTTGGCGTATTAGGCTCTTGTGCCTTTTTCTTTTTGTCTGCCAAATGCTTCTCGATTTCTGCATCAACCATATCATCAATTGCTTTACGTTCTTCTCTGGGCCTTGATTGTGCAGCTGCTCTTGCTTTGGCTACCAAATTTTGAAAGTTTATGCCTTCATAGCCGCTGATGTACTGACCAATAATAGGATTACCGTTCGAATCTGTTTTAAATAATTTTTCAGCAACTTCTTTTTCTATATCAATTACTTCTACATCGTCGAAAAATTTTGTAATTTCGTCTATTCTCATTTCTTTTTACCAGCAGCCCAATAACCTGCAATGGCTCCTATACCTGTGCCAACATTCTTGGCAGTTTTATTACTACTTTTATTTATTTTATCTGCAGCATAACGTCCTGCTATTGCACCAGCAACAGCACCTGCAATCTTTTTACCTGTATCGCTTTTGGGTTTGTCAATGTTTCTGAACTTAACTTTCTTGAGCATGGGCTCTAAGCCATAGGTTATTTCCATATATCTACCTGATCCGGCGCCACGTCGTCTGAGCTCTTGTATAACTTGTGCCACTATGCGTTGCTTTCCAGTATAGTTGAGCTTGGGCCAGTCCACGATCATGCGTCTCCAAGCACGATAACGAGCGTCAGTAACTTTTAATTGCTTTTCTAATCTGTACAAATACGTAATTGCTTCTGCTCTGGTATCTTTTGCTTTTTGTATTTTACGCATAAACATAATGTGATGACGCTTTTGAAACTGTAAACCTTCCAGATGCTTTTTGCTTGATGCAGCATTTTTCAATTTAACATGGTCATTCATAGGATGTGCTATCTGATATGCCAACATATATGCATCAGTAGCATGTGTTCTGAACAAACTGTATGTGCCAAACTTTGCTGTGTCTCCAGCGTATTTACGTGCAAACTCAGCCTGATCATCATCTTGTGCTAACATATAAGTCAGCATGGTGTCCAGATATAACAAATGTGCTATATCTTCTCCGCTAAATGCACTAAACTGTCTACTTGCTCTAAACAGTCTGGCTTCGCACAATTCCTGATCAATCAGTTGGAAGTCCATTTATTCTCCTGGCTTACCACTACCAAAGTTTAATCTACTGAATTCCAATCTATCAACTAGTTTAAGGGCACTTCCCATTCTGTCTACTGCAACAAAGCCTTCTTCACCTGTTACTGCGTAACCACCGTCTGTTGCTACAAACGTATCTATTTGTTTAATTTGCTCAAGTTTCTTAATCAGTTTAACTTTTGCTTCAATAATTTTTAAATACAAATCATACACTGCAACAATCTGTGGAACATGTTGTTTAATAAATTCCACACCCTGTATCATTTTTTCTGTTTTAGCATCTATGCTTTTTTGTGTGGACACTTTGGCGATTTCTTTTTTCATATAGTCAGTATATTTTGTTACAAAATCTTGAGCAAACTTTGTAGGGTTATCAAAATGTCCTTGTCTAACCTGGTTGTTTGCATGTGCTTTTAGTTGTGGCAAAAATACCTTTTCGCCCATGATGTCAGCACCAGTTGCTAACCAACTAAAAGTTTCCTGATCTATACCTTTAAGATAACTGTCAGCATCTGATATTGCTTTTAAAATATCGTTGCTTTCTTCTTTGGTAAGTGTAACAGTACCACTTAAATCTTTAATTATGGCATCACGGTGCCACACGCCACTGGCTTGTCCTAACACACTGCTGTCGAATCCAAATTTTGCATCAGTGTCTTGCAGTGTAGGACCACCCACATATTCTGTGTGGAATACTATTCCGATATCTGCAGCTAACATTTGCTTTGCTAAATCACTGCCTACTGGAACAGCATAAGTGATTGTATTTGGTTTGAATACTATGTAATTTTCGCCATCTATTTTGGCATTCTTGATTGTGCTTTTATCAAAAAGGAAATCACCCTGTGCAACGGTATCCCAATTGAGTTTACTGAGCGTTTTAAGTGCAAGACTTAATTTATCACGTAATCCTTGTGCACTTTCCACTTCGCCTTTTTTAACTTTGTCTGGATGGTTGCTGTTAATATCGGCATCTGAGAAATTTAATTTGGGTCCAGTTTTAGCAAACACACCTTTGGTACCCACAAAAAACTTACCTGTTTCTGGATCTTTACCACAAATAATAGCAGGAGCACCGTCCCATTTGGTTGTCATACTGATTGGACTTTTTGCATTACCTTCCAGCATTTGATGTAGACTGTACAAATAGTCTACAGCCTGTTCTGCACCTGCATAACCTTTATTGAAGATGTTATCCTCAAGATGCTCTAGGTGTGTATTTTTACCACCTGCATCTTCTGCTAGCCGTACGTTGATATCTATAAAAAAATCACTGAGCTTCATTAATGGCGTCCGTATCAAATTCTACACTAGCCATTACTCTATTACCTCTGGCTTGGCGTTTCTGCTTCATCTTTCTAATTTTTGCCATTGTATCTGCGCCACCTGCTGGCTTTGCTTGAGCTGCAGGGTCTGCTGCAGGAGCTGCAGGAGCTGCTGGTGGTTGAGCAGCTGGCTTCTCTGGTGCTGGTGCTGGTGGTTGAGCAGCTGGCTTCTCTGGTGCTGGTGCTGAGGCTTTATCAGCTGCAACATCTGCTTTAGCCTGCTTCATTGCAGCAACATTCTTCTCACCTTGGCTGGCGCCTGCTGGAGCCGCTGGCTTACCTGGTGCTGCTGGTTGTGCTGGCTCTGCTGGCTTACCTGGTGCTGCTGGTTGTGCTGGCTCTGCTGGCTTACCTGGTGCTGCTGGTTGTGCTGGTGCTCCAGCCGCACCGCCTGCT
>Ga0255772_10004840_pt1 | contig 12584 bp, 8 predicted proteins | sample 071ome_34_FD_179970 | JGI IMG/M metagenome (GOLD analysis project Ga0255772, IMG submission 179970) | Coastal salt marsh microbial communities from the Groves Creek Marsh, Skidaway Island, Georgia - 071411BT metaG (version 2) | ecosystem: Environmental > Aquatic > Marine > Intertidal zone > Salt...
CGGCGCCATGGCGTGGTGGTGCATCCTGTTGATGTCACCCGAAGCGAATGGGACTGCACTATTGAACGACATGCCGCACAGCTGACCCTGCGTTTGGGGCTGCGGCTGGTAAAGCACTTGAGTCATTCGGGCGCACGGCGGCTGACCCAGGCTCGAGAGCAACAGGCGTTTACCCATCTTGAAGACCTCACCCACCGCGCCCAACTGGATAAAGGCGATCTGCAAGCGTTGGCCGGTGCCGATGCACTAGCGACATTAATTCAGGGGCATCGTCGGCAGGCCAGCTGGGCCGCGAGCGGTATCGAAAAAGGCTCTCCCGTCTTTCCTGCCCCCGCCATAAAAGAAGCCATGCCGATGCTGCGGGCGCCGCACGCGGGAGAATCCGTTTGCGCCGATTACGCCAGCATCGGGCTGACGCTGGGACCGCATCCGCTAGCGCTTTTGCGTGAGCATCTGAAAAAACGCGGTCTGCTCAATAGTGCTACCGTCCGCCAAAAAGCCGATCGCTGTTTTATCCACACCGCGGGGATTGTCACGAGCCGTCAGCGACCCTCAAGCGCCAATAACGTAACCTTTGTCACCCTTGAAGATGAAACCGGTCACATGAATCTGATCGTTTGGGAAAAACTCGCCGAGCGCCAGCACCAGACGCTGGTCGGCTCACAGTTGCTGGGTGTGTATGGGCAAGTACAGCGCGAGGGCGACGTGATTCACATCGTGGCGCATCGCCTTAAGGACTATTCACCCCTTTTGGGTAGCCTGATGACCCGAAGCCGCGACTTCCATTAGGCCTGGCAGCTGGCCGGGTCATTTTGATCCGTAGACGCGCCCGATTAATCGAGCGCTGATTTGATTCCGTTTGCCGCGCAAGCCGCCTGAACGGTATTGCGCAAAAGACAGGCAATGGTCATGGGCCCGACGCCGCCCGGCACGGGGGTAATCGCACCGGCAACCGCCTCTGCAGAGGCGTAATCCACGTCTCCTACGAGTCGCGTCTTTCCCGCGTCGCCTTCTACGCGGTTTATACCCACATCGATAACCACAGCGCCCGGTTTCACCCAATCCCCGGGGATCATCTCGGCGCGTCCCACTGCCGCTACGAGAATATCGGCGGCGCGGCAAACCTCAGGCAGGTCTTTGGTTCGCGAATGCGCCACCGTAACGGTACAGCTTTCAGCCAACAAAAGAGCCGCCATCGGCTTGCCCACGATATTGGACCGACCCACCACCACGGCGTTTTTGCCAGATAAATCACCCAATTCGTCTTTTAAGAGCATAAGACAACCAAACGGCGTGCACGGCACAAGCCCCGCTGCGCCGGTCGAAAGCCGGCCCACATTCACAAGATGAAAACCATCCACGTCTTTGTCGGGATCAATAGCGTTGATCACCGCATGCGAATCGATCTGCGCCGGAAGCGGCAGCTGGACCAGAATACCGTGCACATCGGGATCGGCATTCAGCTGATCAATCAGCGTCAGCAGTTCGGTCTCACTCGTCGTGTCAGGTAGTTTATGCTCAAATGAGCGCATGCCGGCCTCGAGTGTCTGTTTGCCCTTGTTGCGCACATACACCTGACTTGCCGGATCCTCACCCACCAGCACTACGGCAAGGCCAGGTATCAGTCCGTGATCCTTTTGAAGATCGGCAACTACCTGCCCGACCCGCTCACGCAACTTCTCGGCAAATGCCTTGCCGTCAATTTTTTTCGCCATGGAGTCTGCCTTGATGACTGTTGTAAAAGAGCGCGCCATGAGCGCGCTATCGGATCAGGCCGCGCTAACCTGCACGGCGCAGTATTTCACTTCTGCAATCTTGCCCACCGGATCGAGTGCCGCATTGGTCAGCAAATTGGCCGCCGCTTCGTGATAACAGAACGGAATGAATACCTCCCCGGGGCGCATGCCACTGTCGGCGCGGGCAAGCGCGACGACTTCGCCGCGACGTGAGGCCACCTTGATGGCGCCACCTTCGCTTACGCCGAGCTTCTTGAGATCCTCAGGGTGGGCACTCACGACGGGCTCGGGCTCGATGGCGCTTAGGACCTGCGAGCGTCGAGTCATAGAGCCCGTGTGCCAATGCTCGAGCTGCCGACCAGTAATCAGGACAAACGGAAACTCCGTATCCGGCAGCTCATTGGCGCTTAAAAGGCTCGCCGGTACAAATTTGCCGCGTCCGTCTGCCGTGGGAAAGTTCTCCTTGAACACCACGCCCTGCCCCGGATCATGATCACCGGCACAAGGGTAGGTAATGCTGTGCTGCGTCTCCAGACGATCCCAGGTCATGCCGGCAATGCTCGGCATGGCGCCGCGCATCTCCTCAAAGACATCTTTGGCATGCGGATAATTCCAGTCGAGCCCAAGGCGCTTGGCAATCTCCTGAATGATCCATAGGTCCTGGCGCACGTCGCCCGGGCAATCGAGCGCCTGACGCCCGAGCTGCACACGTCGATCGGTGTTTGAGAAGGTGCCTGTTTTTTCAGGAAACGCGGAGGCCGGCAACAACACATCGGCAAAGGCGGCAGTCTCCGTAAGAAAGATATCCTGAAGCACCAGATGATCAAGCGCTGCCAACCCGGCCCGGGCATGATTCAGATCGGGATCTGACATCGCTGGGTTTTCGCCCATGATGTACATGCCGCGGATCTCGCCATCGTAGGCTTTATCCATGATCTCAACGACTGTGAGCCCAGGATTAGGATCCAACTCGGCGTGCCAGTACTTGGCAAAGAAATCATGGGCTTCTTTGTTGTCTACACGACGGTAGTCGGGGAACATCATGGGAATAAGCCCCGCGTCCGAGGCGCCCTGCACGTTGTTCTGACCGCGCAAGGGATGCAGGCCCGTACCGGGCCGACCGATGTTACCGGTCATCAAAGACAGGGCAATCAGGCAACGTGCGTTATCCGTACCGTGCACGTGCTGGCTGACACCCATGCCCCAAAAAATAATCGACGCTTTGGAACGGGCATACACGCGGGCGCAAGCCCGGATCACGTCCGCCTCAATGCCGCAAATAGGCGCCATTTCCTCGGGGCTGAATTCCTTGACGCGTTCGCGAAGCTCCTCAAAGTTATGGGTGCGCGTGGCAATAAACTGCTCATCGACCAGATCCTCATCGATGATCGTGTGGATCATGGCATTCAGAAGCGCGACGTCGGTATCGGCACGAAACTGCAGGAAACGATCGGCATGGCGCGCAAGCTCGGTGCGCCGCGGATCCATGACGATCAGCGTGGCGCCTTTTCGGGCCGCGTTTTTAATAAAGGTCGCCGCCACCGGATGATTGCCGGTCGGATTGGCGCCAATCACGACGATCACTTCGGCGTGAGCGGCGTCTTCAACCTGATTGGAGACCGCGCCTGAACCGATGCCCTCGAGAAGTGCGGCTACCGACGAGGCATGACACAGTCTGGTGCAGTGATCGACATTGTTGGTGCCAAAGCCTGCGCGCACGAGTTTTTGAAACAGGTACGCCTCTTCGTTACTACCCTTTGCAGAACCGAAACCGGCGAGCCCCTTGGCGCCGAGCTTCTGCTTGACGGCATTAAGCCCTTGCGCGGAGAAATCAAGCGCTTCTTCCCATGTAGCGGGCCGAAACATCTTGGATGGATCTGCCGGGTCAAAAAATTCATTCAATCCTTTGGGGACGCCCTCTTTTCGGATCATCGGCTGCGTCAGACGCTCCGGGTGGCTGACGTAGTCAAATCCATAGCGGCCCTTAACGCACAACCGTCCGTGGTTCGCCGGCCCGTTTCGGCCAGTGACATATTGAATGCGGTTACCCTTCACGTGATAGGTCAGCAGGCACCCGACACCGCAATACGGACAGACCGAATCGACTTTTTTGTCGATGGCTTCAAGGCCCACGTTGTTGGCGGGCATTAGCGCACCCGTCGGACACGCCTGTACACACTCGCCGCAGCCCACACAGGAACTGGCGCCCATATCGTCACCCAGATCAAACACGATTTGGGCATGAGCACCGCGAAAGGCAAGACCGATCACATCGTTGTTCTGCTCTTCGCGGCAGGCTCGAACGCAGCGCGTGCACTGGATACAGCTTTCCAGATTGACCGCGATTGCCGGATGGGAGGTATCCGCCTGAGGCTGATGCCGACCACCAAACCGGCTGCCGCTGATCTCGTGTTTTTCACACCAGTGATCGAGCTCTGACTTATTAGAGTGGCTCGCCGTGCCGACTTCACCGCGCAACAGTTCAAGCACGAGCGACTGAGAGCGACGAGCACGCTCGTTATCTGACGATACCTTCATACCCTCAGACGGGTAACGACAACAGGACGGAGCCAGCACCCGCTCACCGTCAATTTCAACCACACAGGCCCGGCAGTTACCCGCAGTGGCAAGACCATCGGAGTAACACAGATGAGGAATTTCCACCCCCTGCCGCCGGGCCGCCTGCAAGATCGTCTCGCCCTGCAGGGCTTCGACCGACTGATTGTTAAGAGTGAACGTTACGCCTTGTGGGCTCGCTTGCGTCATGGTCATTCGCTCGTTATCTCGTGCGGGAAATATTTAATCGTACAGCGGATCGGGTTGGGCGCCGCCTGTCCGAGACCGCAAATGGAGGCATCCTCCATCACGGTGGCCAACTCCTCAAGAAGCGTGGTATCCCAGGTCGGGTTTTCCATCAGTTGGGCCGCTCGGTCACAGCCCACACGGCACGGCGTGCATTGGCCGCAGGATTCGTGGGCAAAAAATTTCATGGTGTTGCGTGCGACGTCGCGAATACGGTCGTGGTTCGAGAGCACTACCACCGCGGCCGATCCAATAAAGCAGCCATGCGCCTGGAGCGTGTCGAAATCGAGTGGCTCATCCGCTAACGATGCCGGGAGGATGCCGCCGGATGCCCCGCCGGGGAAGTAGCCGTACAGCTCGTGACCGTCGGGCATACCGCCGCAGTACTCGTCGATGAGTTCACGCACACTGATGCCCGCGGGCGCCAGATGAACGCCGGGCTTGTTGACGCGCCCGCTGACCGAGAACGAGCGCAAGCCTTTACGGCCACGCCGTCCTTGAGAGGAGAACCACTCGGGGCCTTTCTCGGTGATATCCCGAACCCAGTAAAGCGTCTCGCAGTTGTGCTCAAGCGTAGGCCGACCGAAAGGCCCACCTGGGCCACATACGGCGGCCGAAGCCGCGGCAGGCCCCGCTTGCCTTCGATGGATTCGATCATGGCGGATTCTTCGCCACAAATGTAGGCACCCGCGCCACGGCGAATAATAATTTTTGGAAGCGGGCAATCAAAGGCGCTCTGCAGTTCGCGCACGGCCTCGTTGAGGATTTCGATCACGCCGGGATACTCATCCCGGACATAGAGATAGCAAGTGTCGATACCGACCACCTTTGCAGCTACCACCACCCCTTCGAGGAAGCGATGCGGGTCACGCTCGAGGTAGTACCGATCCTTAAACGTTCCGGGCTCACCTTCATCAATATTGACGGCCATCAGCCGCGGCGAGGGTTGTTCGCGCAGAATGCGCCACTTGCGCCCGGCCGGAAATCCAGCGCCACCCAGGCCTCTAAGACCCGACGACTCCAGACCGTCGACAATTCTTTCGGCCAGCGCCGGATCATCATGGCACTGCCGCGCCAACACGTAGCCCCCCTGCTCTGCGTAGTCCGCATAACGCACCCAATCGGCTGGTGTGTTGGGTCCGGTATCTCCGGCATTCACATGCCCAATAACCGTGTCGGCACTCGCATGGCCGACCGGGTACTGCCCGACTACCGCCACCGGCGCCTGCTCACAGCGTCCCACACAGGGCACCCGTTGAATACGCACCGACGAACCGATTTTGGACTCAAGGCTTGCAATCAGAGTTTCGGCACCGGCCATGGCGCAAGAGACCGAATCGCATACGCGTACGGTGAGCTCGGGCGGTGCGGTCTCGCCTGAGCGCACGACATCAAAGTGGTGATAAAACGTAGCCACTTCATAAACTTCTGCCGGCGCCAGTTTGAGTAAATCAGCCAACGCCACCAGATGTCGGTCGGGAAGATGTTTAAAGTGATCCTGGATCCGGTGCAAACACTCGATCAGGTTATCGCGCTCTAATGCGAGACCTTCCACCAGCGAGGCGACCTCCTCCCTGGCAGAGGCATCCACCGCGCGGCCTTTGCCAGCCGCTCTCAACCGGGCGGGCTGCCCTTGGGTTTTTTTCATAATTACTGCCGGAGTACGATAACGACGGAGAGAGTTTACCTTGATGTGCCGACTAATTTGATAGGCTTTACGGATGGGCTCATCGGGAACGACGCAGATAAGACGGATCGTTTCGCCTTTAAAAACCGTGGACTGCCTGAGTCGGGCGTCGGGCATGTTTGACTCCTAAGCAAAGGTCAACCTTTGGTCCCATAATTAGCCCTTCTTTCGCCCTTACGCCCTTACGCCTTTACGCCCTTACGGCCATTTTGATTGCTACCCAACATGCTGGAAGCCCGAAAAGTCACCTGCGTTAAGGGTCAACGCCTACTGTTTGATCAGATCGATCTATCGGTCCGGCCCGGCGAGATCTGGCAGATCGCCGGAAGCAACGGCGCCGGCAAGACCAGTCTGTTGCGGATTCTCTGTGGCCTCAGCAGGCCTGAGGAAGGCGAGATTTTCTGGGATGGCGCACCGGTGGCGTCCACTCTGACGACTTTCCGCGCCTCACTGGCATTCTTGGGTCATGCCCCCGGGGTCAAACTGGATCTGAGCGCGCGCGAAAACCTCGAGTTCTCTAACGCATTGGGTATGAACGCGCCCCCCTGCTCCATCGACGAGGCGTTAAATGAAGTGGGGTTGGTAAAAAGTGCGGATCTACTCTGTCGATACCTGTCTGAGGGGCAGCGCCGACGAGTGGCGATCGCTCGCCTGTACTTAAGCGCTGCACGACTGTGGATTCTCGATGAACCGCTAGCCGCCATTGACCATAGCGGTATCGAGAGGTTTTCTGATCGACTGGAGATTCATCTATCGGAAGGCGGGCTTGTCGTCCTGACCAGTCATCAACCTCTCGCGCTTCGCCATCATACAGCGAAGACGCTCGCGCTCGGGCAGGCACGATGAGCGGCCTCGCCTCGATATTCAGCGCCGTCGTCAAGCGCGACTTGCGGCTGGTGGCTCGCCGAATGAGCGAGATGGCCCACCCGGTTCTATTCTTTATTATTGTGGTGTCGCTCTTTCCGTTTGGTGTGGGCTCGGATCCGCTGCAACTCGCAAAAATTGGCTCCGGCATTATCTGGGTCGGCGCCTTGCTTGCGACGCTGCTTGCCCTTGAGGGTCTTTTTCGTTCTGACTATGACGATGGCTCGCTCGAGCAGATAATCCTGAGCGGGCAACCTCTGACCGTGCTGGTACTGGCCAAGGTGTTTGTGCATTGGTGCGCGACCGGACTGCCTCTGATCGTGGTCACGCCGCTATTGGGCGTTTTCCTGGATCTGGACGGACAGGTCCTCATCGCGCTCCTGGCGTCGCTGGCGTTGGGCACCCCCACACTCAGCCTGATCGGCGCCGTCGGGATTGCGCTGACTGTCAGCATCAAACGCAGCGGGCTGCTACTGACGCTGCTTGTCCTGCCGCTTTATATCCCCGTTCTGATATTCGGCGCCGGCGTGGCGGTGGCTGCCCAGGCTGGCCTACCCACCGCTGGGCACTTTTATCTGCTGGGCGCCATGTCGGTACTGTCGTTAGTGCTGGCCCCTATCGCTGCGGCGGCCGCGCTTCGGATCAGCGTCAGCTGACCCGCCAGGGCCGATCGCCTTACCCACAGACCGGGAGCAACGGAACTACTCGTCGGTGACACAGCCCTCGCTGGCGGTTTTGACGTTCTTGATGTATTTGAAGAGCGTGCCGCGAGTGGCCTTGTATGGAGGCATGGTCCAACTCGCGCGACGCTTTTCCATTTCTTCCACACTAAGATCCACATCGATCGTATTGGCATCGGCATCCAGACGGATCACATCGCCATTTTGTATCAGACCGATCGGTCCGCCCTCCTGAGCTTCAGGCACCACGTGGCCAATAATGAAACCGTGCGATCCACCCGAAAACCGCCCGTCAGTAATCAAGGCCACATCTGATCCGAGTCCGGCGCCCATGATCGCGGACGTGGGCGTGAGCATCTCAGGCATTCCCGGTCCACCTTTGGGTCCGGAGTAGCGAATCACGATGACATCGCCCTTCTGGATCTCTCCGTCCTCAAGCGATTTGAGCATCGCCTCTTCGTCGTCATACACCCGCGCGGGGCCGCTGAACTGACGCCCCTCCTTTCCTGTGATCTTGGCCACCGCTCCGCCAGGGGCCAAATTGCCTTTGAGAATCCGGATATGACCCGTCTCCTTAATCGGATCACTGAGCGGGTGGATCACATCCTGACCGGCGGTCAAATCCGGTAGCTGCGCGAGATTTTCGTTGATGGTCTTGCCCGTCACCGTCATGCACTCGCCATGCATCAAACCCTCTTTAATGAGGTAGCGCATCACGGCAGGAATACCCCCTACGTTGTGCAAATCCTCCATGACGTACTGGCCACTCGGCTTGAGATCCGCGATGAACGGGATGCGATCACTGATGGACTGAAAATCATCGATCCCAAGATCCACATCGACAGCGCGCGCCATCGCGATCAAATGCAGCACGGCATTGGTGGATCCACCCAGTGCCGAAACCACCACCATGGCATTTTCGAATGCCTCCCGGGTCATGATGTCCCGTGGTCGCAGGTCGATCTCGAGCAGATGACGGACCGCATGACCGACACGGAAGCACTCGTCCATCTTCTCCGGGGTAACCGCCGGGGTGGACGAACTGTAAGGCAGTGACATCCCCATCGCTTCGATCGCGCTCGCCATGGTATTTGCGGTATACATCCCGCCACAGGCGCCCGCGCCTGGGCAGGCGTTATTGACGATGTCCTGACGCTCATCGTCGTCGATGGTGTTGGCGATGTACTGGCCGTAACTTTGGAACGCGGACACGATATCAATCACCTGCTTGCCCGCCGTGTGGCCCGGTTTGATCGTCCCGCCGTACACCATAAGGCCCGGCCGATTCACCCGGCCCATCGCCATCAGGCAGCCCGGCATGTTTTTATCGCAGCCCGGCACAGTCACCAGCGCGTCGTACCACTGGCCACCCATCACCGTTTCGATGGAATCGGCAATAATGTCCCGAGACTGCAGGGAGTAGCGCATCCCCGTGGTGCCCATCGATATACCGTCGCTTACGCCAATCGTGTTGAACCGCATGCTGACCAGACCGGCGTCGGTTACACCATCACCAATCCGGGCCGCAAGGTCATTGAGGTGCATGTTGCAGGTATTGCCCTGCCACCACATGCTGGCGATGCCCACCTGCGCCTTGTCCATATCCTCGCGGGTCATGCCCGTGCCATAGAGCATCGCCTGGGAAGCGCCTTGCGAGCGCGGCTGCGTGATTCGGGAACTGACTTTATTCAACTTGTCACTCATGACGATTCTCCTTGAGCGAGCGTTGCCCGCAAAGGTTTAGTTACTTGGTGCTGCGTTCAAACGACCAGCGGTCTAGGAATTATCCGCGATCATGCGGTATCGTTGCTCACCTAAGCCCGTAATACCGAGGTGCAACTCATCCTGATCAGATAAAAACAAGGGGGGTTTATGCCCCAGGCCCACTCCGGCCGGTGTTCCGGTTGCCACCACATCACCCACATCGAGGCTCATACATTGGCTGAGATAGGCTATTAGCTCGCGAACCGGGAACACCATATCGGAGGTGTTGCCCTGCTGCATCCGCTTGCCATTTAGATCCAGCCATAGATCGAGTGCTTGTGGATCGTTTACCTCATCCGGTGTCACCAGCCATGGACCGATCGGACCATAACTGTCGGCGGATTTTCCCTTCGACCAGTTACCGCCGCGCTCAAGCTGCCATTCTCGCTCGGACAAATCGTTGATGAGGCAGTATCCCGCGACACAATCAAGCGCCTCATCGGGCGTGATGTATTTGACCGGTTTGCCGATCACAACGCCCAGTTCGACTTCCCAATCACTCTTGGTGGATCCGCGCACCATCCGTACATCGTCATGGGGCCCGCTGATCGAACTGGTCGCCTTCATGAACACCACAGGCTCCGTTGGCACCGGCATGCCGGTTTCTTTGGAATGATCGTGATAATTAAGTCCGATGCACACAAACTTGCCGGGGCGGGCGACGCACGGCCCCAAGCGCTGTCCCTCTGGGGCGATGGGCAAGCGGTCCAAATCCAGCGCCGCAATGCGGGCCAATGTCTGCGCATCCAAAGTCGATGAATCAATATCGTTGATCTGGCCGCTCAGGTCGCGTACGACTCCGTCGCGATCCAGCAGACCGGGTTTTTCCTGACCGATGGGTCCAAAGCGAACAAGCTTCATGATCTTTCCTTTGTATTCATCTTCGTCTTCATTTTCCTCTTCTTCTTTTTAGCAAGACACCTGACAGGGTCCTCCCTCTGAATAAACACGGCGCTATCGTGTATGCGCCCTGGCGATCCGTTCGCGAATATCCGCGCGCAGTTTCTCGGCCAGCGTCATGATCTGCGGGTCCTTGGCTGGCGGCTTAATCGGAGAGGCGCCGCCCATCAGGTGATTGAACTGCAGCTGCAAAAACGTGGTCATATCGATTGCCATCTGCGGCGACTCCCGTGTACCGCCGATCTGCAAGGGCAAGACCAGCAAGCCGGAATTTAGAGGCGGGGGGAGCATTTTGGCAACGTCTGAGCCAGCCAAAGAAAGCAGCAGGCGGTAGCTGATCCCTTCTGAGTCAAAATCATATCGACCGTATCCGCGGGTATCCAGATTTGCAATCTGCATTGCCAGATCCTTGTTGACCGCCGTCCCATTTTCAATTTTCGCGGTGGCCACCAACGCGGTGATGGGCGTCGAGGCCTGATCTCCATGCCAACTGTCGTCGCTGGTGTCCTGGCGAGCGAGTTGCCCGATCAACTTTTCAACATCAATACCCTTGATGCGGCCCGACTGACTTTCGAGCAGGATAGCGCCCTGCAAGGACTCCATACCGCTTCCCAGATCCGGTCCGGCAAAGCTCAGCACTATATCCAGATTGGCTGTCGCCTCCACCACATCGGTCAAATTCAGATCGGCGAGTGCGGAGCCCACAGCAACATTCTCAAGACGTTGAATTGATCCCAGAGACACTCCCTCAGGGCTCGTCAACATGATGCTATCGATACTCGCTGACCCACCGTAAAGCCGCGCCGTAATCGGCGACGAAACGACTACGCCGGCTCGGGATCGCAGAGGAATGGCGACATCGGTCATCAGAATCCCGCCAGAGCGTAAAGAGCCGATCTGTAGTTGGCCGAGAGCATCAATCGACGCCAGGGCGAATGCCGGAAGATTCAAAAGAATCAGCCCATCGAAGAAGCTTTGTTGCTCAATCGGCAACATATGGGACATCTCAAGCGCTGGAATTTCAAGATCAAACGCCAACGCCGGCGCCGCACGCCAATTGCTAACGCTCGCTACACCTCTAATCGGCGTACGGGCTAAAACCAGATCGAGATCACTCAGTGTGAGCCGCTCTTCGTTGAATTCAAAGCGTCCGGTGCCCGCCGCATGCCGGAAAGCCCGTGGCACGAAAAGACTCCAATCGATATCGAGACCTGAGGTCAAACTGCGGATATCCACCTCGGACACGTCAAAGTCTCCCTCCGCCTTGAAGCCTTCTCCCCTAAAGGCCTTACGCAGGTTATGAAGACTTATCGAAAGCGCAAAGCGATTGATCATCATGGGCTGAGACGGAGCCACGCCGGAGATCGAGACGACGGCGGCGGATTCCAGGGTCAGACGCAATCCGATCCCGCCCCCGGAGGGAAATCCCAGCGAAAAATCGATAGGCCCATCAAGAGCGATCTCATAACCGGTCTGCGCATTAATCCAACCCGCAATACGGTCCCGATGATCGGAGGGATCAAAAAGCACCAACACCCAAAGCAGGGCTGCGCTCGTGATGATGATCAGCGTTGCCGCTATCCCCAGCGCTATTTTGCTTAAGCGACTCAAGGTGCAACGCCTTCAACCGCGTTGCTCTCGATCGCTTCCTGCGAGGCGTGCACCGCCTTGACTGCCTGCTCGGCCGCCTCAACCGCCTCGAGTCCCGCACCGAATCGGAAAGCCTGTTCGGAAAGGGTTCGACGCCACAAGCGCGCGCCTGGCTGCCCCTGAAAAAGACCCAGCAGATGCTTTGCCATGCGTTTCAGCGGAACCCCCCGCTCGAGTCGCGGCGCCATGTAGTGCTTGTACTGATCGAGAACCTCCCAGCGGGCGATGGCCCGCGGCGCCTGATCAAAAAGCTCCGTATCCACGCTGCAAAGACTCCATGGATTCTGATACGCCTCACGACCCACCATCACTCCATCAACAAAAGCCAGATGCTGATGCGCCTCAGCAACCGAGCGGATTCCGCCATTGACCACCATAGTGATCTGGGGAAATGAACGCTTGAGCGCATAAACCCGATCGTAGTGCAGCGGCGGAATCTCCCGGTTCTGTTTAGGGCTCAGACCGGAAAGCCATGCCTTGCGTGCATGAACAATCACCACC
>Ga0255772_10004844_pt1 | contig 12583 bp, 21 predicted proteins | sample 071ome_34_FD_179970 | JGI IMG/M metagenome (GOLD analysis project Ga0255772, IMG submission 179970) | Coastal salt marsh microbial communities from the Groves Creek Marsh, Skidaway Island, Georgia - 071411BT metaG (version 2) | ecosystem: Environmental > Aquatic > Marine > Intertidal zone >...
AAGACTGGTGGAGCAATGTCTTCCCGTGGAAAAGCAATCGCTATCCGTGGTAAGAAAAAAGACAAGGGCGCTAAACCTAAATTCAAGAGTGAACCTACTCCAGTCGATAAGATCAAAGGTCAACTGGCAAAGAAGAGAGCACCTAAACCTGATATCGGTTCAAGGTTCGATTGATGCTAAATATTGATTAGGACTATCTCTGGTAACTAATCATGCTAGCATTTCTTCTACCCCTGGCATCTAAAATTATTTCTGATGCCGTCGCTAAGATTCCCGATAACGAGGAACTGGGCGAAAAGCTGATTGAGATCTGCATCGTCATTCTGAAGAAGGCAGTTACTCTGACCAAAACTGATATGGATGACAAACTTCTTGCTGTTGTTGAACAAGCAATCAACAAGAGAGCAGAGGCTTGATCAAAAGGAGACTTCGGTCTCCTTTTTTTATAAATATATAAAGAATAACTGTATTTTTCTTTTAGGAGACCAATGGCAATTCTCGGAAAAATTGATGCCAAGGCATTAGCAACTGACGTAGCTGTAGTAAATGGTGATGCAACTGTCACTACGACTGGAGATTTTAATGATGACACTACTGCAGATTATATTGTTGGTGGTGATATTTTAGAACTGGATTCTGTTCCTTATATTGTAAGATCTGTAGCAAGTAACGGTCTTACCTTAGAACTTCATACGACTTATGCTGGTTCTACTGCAACTATTGCAGCAGCATCTGCTGTTCGTAGAACTGCACCTAAGGCAGTTGCAGAATATGTAATCAAAGGTGGCGACTCTGCATCCTACGATTTGGTATTTGCTGATGCCACTGAAGCATCTATCGCATCAAACAAGACTCGCGGTATCTGGGGTCCTGGTTGGTGGCTGTATCGCACCCATGTAGATGCTGCAGGGACCACACGTCATAAAGCTGAGTGTATTGCACCTCTGACTATTACTGCTGCTGTTGCTGGTGACGATGCTGATGATACAATCGTAGCAGACGTTCTTGAGACCATCACAATCACTGCTCAACCTGCAGACGTTGGCGATGGTGCCACAACTCTGGAACTTCCTTCTGGTGCTGCAACAACCTTCGCTGTCACTGTAACAGTCGATCAGTCTGGTACTCCTGCTTATGTCTGGCAGCGTAAGCTTCCTGGAACTACTCGCTGGGTCAACATCGGTGCTGCTACTGATGGTGGTGCATATACGGACTACACACTCGCAACTCTGTCGGTTGACACAACAACCGCTGGATGGGGTGCTCCTGGTTCTGAGGATGATTCTGTTACTGCATACGATGGTATTCAGTTCAGAGTCAAGATTACTACTAGCAAGGGTGCAGAAGAGGTTATCTCCGATGCAGCAACTCTGAGACTTGTCAACGCAGCATGATAAATGATATTTGATGAATTGAATGAAGACAACTTCACCTTCTTCGCCATTCAAAATTATAATAATCCCCACGCTTCAACTAAAGATGACTTTACTGAGGATCTGAAAAGATTTAGATATGTTCAAAGGCATCTAAAAAAGTATGATGAGTGTGGGGAAATCAAAGTACATTTACTTATCAATCATATAATTGTTTTGTATAATGTTTTTGGTGAAGCAGCAACTCCTATGCTTTTTTATAAATCAAAGAGTAGTTATTGGTCTGCGATCAAAACTATCTTGTTGTATATCTCTAGATATCCTTCAAGAGAAACTGATAGTCTAAAGAAAATACAGGTAGATTATAATCTTTACAAACAATTGCAAGAACTATGAACCGCGATCTTATTGACAAGATTATTGATAGAGTTCGCCAAGATCTTTACGCTGAAATTTCCATGGAAGAAGAAACTGTGGAAGAAGAAGGTGGTCCTACAAATGTAATTGGTGATGGAGAGGGGGCAGTAAAACTTCGCCCCACTCTCATGAAGTTTGATGGCAGAACCAAAGGAGTAAAGTCTTTCATGAAGAGACTTTCCAAGGATAGAGAGAAGAGAGCAGAAAAGAAATTACTAAAAAAATATCCACATCTAAAATAGAACAATGGCGTTCGGTCTTGGTAAACTGGCAGTTTTAGAAAGTAAACTGGACATTTATGAAGATCTCTCCAAAGAGATGCTTGACAAACTTGAGAGAGCGGTAACAACCATCTCAGACAATAGCAACAAAATTGCTATTGTATTGGAGCGTCATGAGAATCGCCTTGATGATAATGAAAGATCTGATCAACTCATTATCAAAATGATTGAGGAGATGAAGGTTCAGGAAGAGAAGAACCATAGAATTCTGCATGATAGAATTGATCGTATTCAAAAGAAGGTAGACTCTAACCAGAAGTTTGTCATTGGTGCAGGTGCTGTCCTGGCAACTCTTGTGGCAGTCGCACAAGTGATCTCTCCTATGCTCAGACCATTGACTAACGTACAAACCAGTGGTATGATGGGTAGAGAGACATTTTACGTGAATGGGACTTATAGAGTCTAAGTATATTATGTTGATGTCCAGTCGTCTGGGCAGATTTTCAAAGAAAAAAGACAACTTATATAACTTTCGTTGCCCATACTGTGGAGACTCTGAGAGGCACAAGAACAAGGCGAGAGGATACTTGTTCGGGTTCAAGAGTACTTACACGTACAAATGCCACAATTGTGGTATCAGCAAATCGTTCAAGAATTTCCTGAAAGATTTTGATCAGGGTCTGTACGATGAGTTTGTCATGGAAAAATATAAGCAGGGGTTCACTGGCAAAGGAACTTATACTGAAGATCCTAAGTTTGATTTCAAGAAACCTATCTTCAAAGACAGGGGAATTGTATCCGACCTTACAAGTATCTCATCACTAAATAGTACGCATGAGGCGAGAGCGTACCTTGAACAAAGACACATTCCTGATGACAAACTCTCTCGTTTTTACTACTGCCCTAACTTCAAAGAGTGGACTAACTCCATTCAACATACTTTCGATTCGATCTCTTACGAAGAATCCAGAATAATCATCCCTCTTTATAATAAAGAAGGTGCCTGTTTTGGATTTCAGGGGAGGTCTTTGTCGTCTGAAGCTAAACTCAAATACATCACCATCATTCTTGATGAATCGATTCCTAAGGTATATGGATTGGACACTGTAGATGAAACTAAAACAATTTACATTACCGAGGGTCCCATCGATTCCATCTTCGTGGAAAATAGCGTTGCCATGTGTGGTGCTGATGTTGACATTAGCTCGTTTGGTTGGAGCGATTGTGTTTATGTATATGATAACGAACCACGCAATAGAGAAATTGTCAATAGAATCTCAAGGACCATCGATAGAGGAGACAAGGTAGTTATATGGCCGACCAACGTCAAGGAGAAAGATATCAATGACATGACAATAGCTGGACACCATGTGAACGATCTGCTAGAATCTAGTACTTATCAAGGTCTACAAGCAAAACTAAAATTTACTGATTGGAAAAAAGTATGAGCAACGGTATCAAAGTAAAGAAGAGAGACGGTTCAATTGAACCAATTGATCTTGACAAAATGCATGTGATGGTAGAAGCAGCATGTGAAGGACTTGCAGGAGTTTCTGCTTCTCAGGTTGAAATGAAATCTGGAATTCAATTCTATGATGGCATCACTACAGGAGAAATTCAGGAGATCCTGATTCGTTCTGCTTCTGATCTGATTGATCTGGAACATCCTAATTATCAATTCGTCGCTGCAAGACTTCTTTTATTCTCTCTCAGGAAGTCTGTGTATGGGACAAAGGAACATCCAACACTGGAAGGACAAATCCTTGCTGCTGTTGCTCAAAAAGTATATGATCATAGTATCTTTGATAAGTATTCCCTTGAGGAGATTCATAAGGTAGATACCTACATTGATCACGATCGTGACTTATTGTTTACATATGCTGGTTTGCGTCAAGTCGTAGATAAATATTTGGTGCAGGACAGAAGTAATGGGCAGGTGTATGAGACACCTCAGTTCATGTATATCATGATTGCCCTGACTATGTTTGCAGAATATCCTAAGGAGACCCGTCTCTCATATGTCAAACGATACTACGACGCAATCAGCAAGCACAAGATCAACATTCCCACACCTATCATGGCAGGAGTGCGAACTCCACTTCGACAATTTGCTAGCTGTGTTCTTGTTGATGTTGATGACACCCTCGATAGTATCTTTAGCTCTGATATGGCAATTGGCAAATACGTTGCACAAAGGGCGGGAATCGGTATCAACGCAGGCAGAATCCGTGGCATCAACAGTAAGATCCGAGGCGGAGAAGTTCAACACACGGGTGTTGTTCCATTCCTCAAAAAGTTTGAGGCAACTGTCCGATGCTGCACTCAAAATGGCATACGAGGTGGAAGCGCGACTGTCCACTTCCCCATCTGGCACCAAGAAATCGAAGACATCATTGTCCTAAAGAATAACAAGGGCACTGAGGACAGTCGTGTAAGAAGATTAGATTACTCTATTCAAATTAGCAAACTGTTCTATGAACGATTCATTCGAAACGAAGACATTTCACTCTTCAGTCCGCACGACGTTTATGGTTTGTATGATGCTTTTGGTACTGATCGATTTGACGAGTTGTATCTGGCTGCTGAACGAGATCTTTCTATTCCAAGAAAGACTGTCGGAGCTCAAAACCTCATTCTGGACATTCTAAAAGAGAGAGCAGAGACTGGTCGTCTCTACCTGATGAACATCGACCATTGTAACTCTCACTCTTCTTTCAAGGATCAGGTTTATATGTCAAACCTGTGTCAGGAGATTACTCTCCCTACCGATCCTATCTCTCACATTGATGATGATGCAGGTGAGATTGCTCTTTGCATTCTGTCTGCTATCAATGTAGGAAAACTTCGTAACCTAGACGAACTGGAAGAACTTTGTGATCTTTCTGTTCGTGGTTTGGAAGAACTGATTGACTATCAGGAGTATCCTGTGAAGGCAGCAGAACGCGCTACAAAGGCACGTAGATCCCTTGGAGTAGGTTTTATTGGTCTCGCTCACTATTTGGCAAAGAATGGATGTAAATATGATGATCCAGCAGCATTGCCTGTAGTTCATCAACTGACCGAAGCATTCCAATACTATCTCCTCAAGTCATCTAATGAACTGGCAAAGGAGAAAGGATGGTGTACTGACTTTGGTCGCACCAAGTATGCTGATGGTATTCTGCCAATCGATACTTACAAGAAAGACGTTGACGAATTAGTTGCACCAGATTACAATTATGATTGGGAATCTCTTAGAGCATCTATCTCCGAGCACGGTTTACGGCACTCAACATTGTCTGCTCAGATGCCATCGGAAAGCAGTTCCGTTGTGTCAAACGCAACAAATGGAATCGAGCCACCTAGAGACTATCTGTCCATTAAAAAGAGTAAGAAAGGACCACTCAAACAGATTGTCCCTCAATATCAAAGTCTCAAGAACAACTATACTCTTCTCTGGGACATGCCTAGTAATTCTGGTTACATTAACATCGTTGCTGTTATCCAGAAATTCTTCGACCAAGCAATCTCTGGAAACTGGTCCTACAATCCAGAGAAGTATGCCAACAATGAAGTCCCAACCTCATTGATGGCACAAGACTTCCTTACCACATATAAGTATGGATGGAAAACCTCTTACTACCAGAACACGTATGACATGAAGAACGATGGTGTAGTTGATGAACCAACTACAGCAGAAGATATTATCAAACAGTTAGAAGAAATCGATGAAGACTGTGAGTCCTGTAAGATCTGAAGAAGAAATGAAATTTCAAATTACCGCCAATTCACCAAAGACAGAAATCAAAGGCATGACTGTCTTCAACCCTAACAAGGTTGACATCAAGAAGCAACCAATGTTCTTTGGTGCCCCTCTCGGGGTCCAAAGATATGATGGTGCAAAGTATCCAGTGTTTGAAGAGTTGACCAATCGTCAACTTGGATACTTCTGGAGACCAGAAGAAGTTTCATTGCAGAAAGATCGTGGAGATTATCACACGCTTCGTCCAGAACAAAAGCATATCTATACCTCTAACCTCAAGTACCAGATTATGCTTGACTCCGTTCAAGGGCGTGGTCCTGGGATGGCTTTTATTCCTTACTGCAGCCTACCTGAACTTGAGTCTGCAATGAGTGTATGGGAATTCATGGAGGGCATTCACTCCAGATCCTATACTCACATTATCAAAAACATCTATCCAAATCCTTCTGAAGTTTTTGATACGATTCTAGATGATGAAAAGATTCTCTCTCGCGCTGAAAGTGTAACTCAGTCATACAATGATTTTATCAATCATGCACAGATGTATGGCAGCAGTAACATGTGGGAGCATAATCTTGAAGGTGTTCCAATGGCACAAAACGAACTCTATGAACTCAAGACAAAACTCTACCGAGCAGTCGCAAACGTCAATATCCTTGAAGGTATTCGATTCTATGTCTCCTTCGCATGTTCGTTCGCTTTTGGCGAGCTCAAGCTTATGGAAGGATCAGCAAAGATTATCAGCCTTATTGCCAGGGACGAAAATCAGCACCTCGTATTGACTCAGAACATTCTGAACAAGTGGAAGAAGGGTGATGATCCAGACATGGAAAGGATTGCTAAGGAGCAAGAACCTTGGGTCTATGAAATGTTTGATCGTGCTGTCAACGAAGAGAAGATGTGGGCAGAGTATCTATTCAAGGATGGATCAATGATTGGTCTGAATGATAAACTTCTTCAGCAATATGTTGAGTGGATTGCTAACCGCCGTATGAAGGCACTGGGCATGAAACCTCAGTATGATATTGCTGCTAAGAACAACCCTTTGCCTTGGACCGAGCATTGGATTTCTTCTAAGGGTCTTCAGGTCGCTCCTCAGGAGACTGAGGTTGAATCATATGTCGTAGGAGGGATCAAACAGGATGTTCAAAAAGATACGTTCGCTGGTTTCCAGTTATGACGAAAGATTCTTTGCCTGGTTGGAAGGTAAAGGCACTTCAGGACCCGAACGTGAGCGAACGCCACGCAAGGATAGTGATGCACGGACCCAAGTCTCTCAGCGAGGCGTGGGTCCTAAGCGCCATGCGCCTCAAATACCAGATCCGTGGGACTAACTAAATATGATGAGGTAAGACTATGAAAATGTGGAAGAATATCCAAATCCCTGGAGATATAATGGCAGCGTCTTTGACGGGAGCCTTATTGGGGATAACTGGGGTTTTGTTTATAACATTACCAATCTCCAGAACCAACGACAGTACATTGGGAGAAAGTATTTTTGGCAAAAAAGAAAACCCAAAGGTGGTAAACGTAGAGTTACTAGTGAAAGTGACTGGAGAAAATACTATGGATCCTGTCCAGAACTCAAAGACGACATCAAAGAATTTGGTAAGGAGAATTTTAGTAGAACCATACTCTCCCTCCACCGAACCCCAGGTCGAGTCAACTACGAAGAGACCCGACAACTCTTTCTTCACAACGTTTTGACTGAAGCCCTTGACGACGGGACACCCGTGTACTATAATAGCAACATACTCGGGCGGTACTACCGCAAGGATTACTTCAATGAAAAACCTTGATCTAGAATGCACCGAAATTACGGATGCAACTATTGACAGAATCCACCATTTGTGCGAGGATGGTCGTCTTGAAGATGCCATCGCTCTTTATGATGAATACAAAGAGTGGATTTCTGGCAACGGACCTCAAGATGTTTTTGTAATCGAATGAATATGAAACTAAAAATTCTTGCAGCAGCTGCTGCCCTAACACCAATCGCTGGAGCATGTGCTCAAACAGAAGTGGCTGCTCCACCACCAGTAGAAATCCCTGTAGTTGAGTACAAAACCACTTGGAAATGTCCAGGGTGTACTGATAACGAAAAGTATGTCTTACAACAACTCCAAGAAAAAACAAGAATCTCAGATCGTAATGCTCTTGCAACGATTATGGGTAACATCAAACAGGAAAGCAAGTTCATTCCCAACATATGCGAGGGAGGGGCTAGAGTTCCTTACGACCGTTGCTATAGCGGGGGTTATGGTCTTATTCAGTGGACCAGTCTAGGTCGCTACAATAACTTAGGCAAGTTTGCAGCTCGTTATGGTTATGATCCCTCCACTCTTGAGGGTCAGACAGCATACATGATCAATGAATCTGTATTCCAACGTTACCTTCCTGAGTTTGAAGGTCCTGGTAAGACTGTTGATCAATACATGGTGCCTGCTTACTATTGGTTAGGTTGGGGCATCAAAGGTAACCGTCAACTTTATGCATACGATTATACTAAGAAGATGATTTTGGCGTGAGTAAGTATAGTTTCGGAGGACTTGACAGGCATTCTGTCAATATCCTTCGATTGCTGAGTGAACTTGAGGGGTCATATCAACTTCTCAAGTATATGGGTTTCCAAGAGGATATGGAAACCCTTGACAAAATGAAGAAGAGGTACTATACTATGTACTTCAAAATCAATAAAGAAGAAAAGGCACAAGGATAAGTGTCCGAGTGGTTAAAGGAGACGGACTGTAAATCCGTTGGCTCTGCCTACGTTGGTTCAAATCCAACCTTATCCACCTTGGGGTTGTAGCTCAGTTGGTTAGAGCGCCTGCCTGTCACGCAGGAAGTCGTGGGTTCGAGTCCCATCAGTCCCGTTGACAATCTGACCAGTCTCTGGTATGATTGTCCCATGACTCAATAGCTCAGCTGGATAGAGCAACTGCCTTCTAAGCAGTCGGTCGTAGGTTCGAATCCTACTTGAGTCGTTGGATATAACTAAATATCCAAAACACAAACCTCTATTATGAAAATCAACCTTTGGTATTCAGAACATAGAAAGCATTGGCGCTGGACCCTGTGCGACGACTCCGATAGGATGTTGCAAGAGTCTGGATCTCAAGCATTTTTGAGAGACGCCATGAATGATGTTGCCAACACTGTAGAATACATGCTACAATGTAAGCAATCCGAATGAAAAACACAGAACGTTTTGATTCCATTTCCCAAAGACTTGATGAAATTGAAGGACTCCTCTATGAACTTAAAGGTACAATGCTTGTGCTGCAGTGTAGAATTGACGAGCACATCGAAGACACAAACCTGTGGTTGCGACAACATGACTCAAGTTCAAAATGATGTAGTGAGTGCAAAAGATTTATCTATGGTAAAACTTTTGGAAAAAACTTATGAGTCATCTTCTGAGCGTTTTGACCAGTCAGAACTTGAAGCAAAGCGTCGAATGCAAGATTGGCAAATGGAACGTTCCATGCGTGACATTACAAAATTTCAATATGAATCTTCTATGCATCAAGGAGTTGAAGTTCTGAGGTTTATCTGATAGAACTGGAAAGTTGGTCGAGTGGTTTATGGCACTGGTCTTGAAAACCAGCGAGGGTCACACCTCCCAGGGTTCGAATCCCTGACTTTCCGCCAGGGAGATTAGCTCAGCGGTAGAGCAACTCGTTTACACCGAGTGGGTCGGGGGTTCGATCCCCTCATCTCCCATGGGGAATATCCCCTAAACATGTCAAAGGTATTATGGCTAAGAAAACATTCAAAAAGATTGACAGTAAAGGTCACGAAGAGATCTGGGAGTGGGACGAAACTCCTGAGGTTGTTGCTGCACTCAAGCACCTTCATAGAACTGTAAAAGAAAATCGAATGGTAGTCATCACCGAATGATGAATCGGGGCGTAGCTTAGTTTGGTAGAGCGCCCGCTTTGGGAGCGGGAGGTCGTAGGTTCAAATCCTATCGCCCCGATATGCCCTTGTAGCTCAGTGGTAGAGCAGCTGTCTTGTAAACAGCAGGTCGTCTGTTCAAATCAGATCGGGGGCTCTTAGACGGGGAATGAGCTCGCCCGCGACGGTGCTAACCACACTGTGATCTTGAGAGTTGGTTACTCTCTTTGCTCCATTACAAACTGTCAGAATGTTGGGTTGAGTGCCCCATAGCAAGCATTCGGATAAGTGTAATGTTTCGGGGAATTAGCTCAGTTGGTAGAGCGCCTGCTTTGCAAGCAGGATGTCAGGAGTTCGAGTCTCCTATTCTCCATTCGCGAATAGCGAATACATTTTTCTTACCATAATGAAAACATACACAGTAGAAGAGTTTCAAAAACGTTGGGATGAAATGATTGATCGCGTTGAAGGGGGAGAACATATTGCTATAACTAACGGGGAGAATACTGCAGTGATGATTCCTGCAGATGATCACATGATTGCAATACATTCTGTATTCAATCACGATGCTCCCTAGCTGGTTTAGCAATCTGGTGAATGCAGCAAACTCATAATTTGCCTAAGGTGAGTTCGATCCTCACAACCAGCATCGGGGTTCTTGACAAAAGACCCCACCATACCCTATAATGTACAAGTTCAAAACACAGACCAATGTCACGTAGCAATTTTGCTTCAAAGTTCAGGTCAGACCTAAAACTTCTGACCTCTGCTATCGAAGGCGAAGTAGTGTTGGATGAAGACAAACCCCGTCTTTATCAAAAACTCATCCGATATTATGAAGATCGTGGAGTTCAACTCTACGACGATCCTGAAGATGATTACAACATTATTCTTGACCACGTTGAGCAAGACTTGATTGACGCTGGAGTTTACGTTTGATGAAACCTACTGTTCTTCTTGACCGTTTTCCTTATCGTTATGTAGAATGTGGTACTTTAGAAAACGGTACGCCTGATTGCAGGATTCAAAAAGTTGATTCTTGGACAGGTAAGTATCAAGACATGTACCTTTGTGATAACTTCATGCAACTCACAACTGCAATGGAAGATTTTGAATACACCAAATGGTTAGACCCTGCTGGTGTTCCTTGTTACATCAAAGACTCTGTTTCTAACAATGACTATTAAATCTGACGTTCTTGCTGCACAGGACCACATCTCCAAAGCAATTATTTCTGCTCTGGAAAAGAAACGTGGTGCTACTGCTTCTAAACTATTCCAAGTTTATGAGCAGTTGGGTAAACTGGCAAAACAGTTTCCTGAATACTCTCCTGAGAGTTCTATCGGATCTGCACTTGGATCTGAGTTTTATGTGAATGCTGCCGAACCTATTGACTATGGTTATAATTTCGGTGCTGGTGAAGATATTATCTCTTTCAGTGGTCTTACCTCTGAGGATACTATCAGTCTTGGATAGACACTAAACCTACCCTGGTGGAGTCATCTGACCCCTAAGTCTCGGAAAGACTCTAAACTTGCCCTGGTCGGGATGGGTCTTAGGCCCCCTCGGGTTTCTTGTTTTTCCTCAAAAACAAGTGGCGAGCCTGCGACATGTCCAGGGGGATTCTTCCCCCTTTATTCCTCCTTAGCTCAGCGGTAGAGCGAACGACTGTTAATCGTTTGGTCCCTGGTTCGAATCCAGGAGGAGGAGTTATACAAGAAACCGTACATTGTTTCTTGTATAAATACCTATCGTGACAGTAATGTTACGATTTACAACAATACCTAATGCCTCAATTACTCGCTGAAGGTTTGTAGTATAATGTCTAAGCGGGGAAAGTCGAACTCCCCCTTCATCTGTGGGTAACCATTCCACAAGTAAAAATTTACGAGGTATCTAAAATGATCAAATCTGTATTCGCAGCCGCTGCTGCTGCTCCCCTGTTCGCTGGCGCTGCTTTTGCAGGTCCCTACGTGAACGTCGAAGCAAACTCTGGTTTCCGTGGCTCTGATTACCAGGGCACTGCTACCGACCTCCACGTTGGTTACGAAGGTCCTATTGGTGGGTCTGCTTCTTACTACGTCCAAGCAGGTGCTACTATCGTTGCTCCTGATGGTGCTGCTACTGACACTGTTCCTTCTGGTAAGGCAGGCGTTGGTGTTGCTCTGACCGACTCCCTCGGTGCATACGGCGAAGTCTCCTTCGTTGGTTCTGGCGACAGTAACGTTGACCGTGGTTACGGCACTAAGGTTGGTCTGAAGTATTCCTTCTGATCTAAATCTTTGCTATAATACTGGGGACCTCGGTCCCCTTTTTTTATGCGCTACCTCTTTCACCCCCTCACCTTGATGAACTTGTGTCTAGTGGGATTTCTTGGAATAATAGAAGTAATTCACACTTACACCCATTATAAAATGGAAAAGGATGTTCATGGGTATGTTCATAATTTTTGTAGAAAGAATCCTGATACCTGTGCAGGAATGATTGATGAGTAATAATACTTAGTTTGTTAGGATACAAAAACATAAGGGGCTTGACGCCCCTTTCTTTTTGCTATATAATATGTAAAGATTTACAACAAATGTATCATGACTGTAACAACTAACGAACTTGGGCAGAATAACCTGTTCGCTAAAGAACCCCCTATGGTTGTTGAAGACTACAATCGTAAGGGTCTCTTCTCTCCCATGCAGCAGCGTGAGATGTATAATGGACGCTGGGCAATGATGGGTGTTGTTTCGGGCTTGCTTTCTTATGCAATCACTGGTAAACTGTTCTTTGGAATCTTTTGAATTTCTTTATGAAGTGGACACAAGAATCCTTGATCGAGGCAACTACAGCACTCGGTTGGGACATCCGTAGTGATGATCTGGTAGTTGAGATTGGTGGCACTGCTGTTTCTGGCATCCACCAAGGTGAAAATTATAATGAGA
>Ga0255772_10004856_pt1 | contig 12569 bp, 8 predicted proteins | sample 071ome_34_FD_179970 | JGI IMG/M metagenome (GOLD analysis project Ga0255772, IMG submission 179970) | Coastal salt marsh microbial communities from the Groves Creek Marsh, Skidaway Island, Georgia - 071411BT metaG (version 2) | ecosystem: Environmental > Aquatic > Marine > Intertidal zone > Salt...
CCTCCGTATTCTCAAAGGCACCGCACTCTACACATCAAACTTCACACCACCGACAAAACAACTAACTGCTATTACAAACACAACACTTCTAACTTGTCAGGGAAACACTATTGCCGATGCAAGTTCTAGTGCTCATACCATTACTGCTAATGATAATGCAGCAGCAAACTTAGGTTCCCCTGCAAGTGCTTTTGAGTTTGATGGGACTGATGATTATATCCTGTTAGATAGTGGTCTTGGTATTGGAACTGATGATTTTGCAATTAGTGTTTGGGTAAAATTTGATAGTGTTTCTGGAGTGAGTGGATCTGCTAACTATCGTACAGTTCTCAGTTCTTATTCTGGTGGTAATGGATATATTTTTGGATTGTGGATTAGTGGAGATCCAGTGTTTGAACATTATATGGAACAAACAAGTTATAAAGGAAACACTACAATAGTTGCTGACACTTGGTATAATATGGTTTCCACAAGATTATCTGGAGATTTATACTTATATCTAAACGGATCACTTGACAATACTCCTGTTAGTGCATCAACTAAAGATATGGAAGATACGGCAACTCCAAGAATAGGATGGATTCCTAGTGCATCTCAGAATGGAAGACTTGATGGCACAGTTTCTGATCTAAAAGTTTACAAAGGTAAAGGACTCACAGCAGCAGAAGTCGAACAAAACTACAATGCACTCAAAGGGAGGTACGCATAATGGGAGCAGCAGTAGGGGCAAAGTTTGGATCTCAAAATAAAGGATATGAGACTTATGGTTTTTACACCGAGGATACTGATTGTGTATTCGTTGTAAATACAGAAGCTGTAACACCTGGTGCTACTAGTTTCACCATAAGAACTACAGGAACTTGCACTTATATTGTCAACTGGGGAGATGACTCTTCCGAAACAGTAACGGCAACAACCGCAACTCATAATTATTCGACGGCAGGAACTTATAATGTTGGAATTGATGTAATTAGTGGAAATTTTAGACCTTATTATAATAACAATTCTGATGGCGATATAATTACAAAATTTAGAGGAAAATCTGGTTATGGATTTACTGGAAGTCTTAATAGTGCATTTTATGGATGTGGTAATTTAGATGAAATTACAGCGGACTTTAGTCAAGTTACGAGTATCACCAATGCATTTAGAGATACTCCTCTTGTAGATTTTCAAAATGTTGGCGTAGGAGTTACAATACTCAAACAAAATCTTTCTGGTTTTAACGATCTAACTGGAATCACTGGATTTAGTAATAGTTTTTATAATTGTCCCTCATTGAAAACTCTTGCTGGACTTGATTTTTCAAGCACTACTAGTTTTAGTAGTATGTTTGGTGGAACAACAAACCTTGTTAAATTTGGAACTGAGGATCTACCAATCATACTTGGCACTACTGCAGGAGATCTTAGTCTTGCTAATTTATTTTATAATGTTTCTGGTTTGAGGGATTTTCATGTTGATACTGCTCAAAGAGTTACCAGTTTTTCACAAACATTTTATGGAAGTGGTAGTGGATTAGTAAACTTTGGATCCGAAACAACTCCAGTTGGTATTGGTAGTACGGCAGATAATTCTACTTTAGTTACTTTTACTCAAGCATTCTATCAAAATAGTTCTCTTAGAGAATTTCATTTAGATTATGGAGATAGAATTAGTAGTCTCAGTCAAACGTTCTATGCTTCTGGTATTACAACCTTTAGAATCGGTGATAATAAGTTGACTAATGTCACTAATATGGGTACTCCATTTTACAATTCTGGTCTACTTTCTTTTGGTACAGAAGCAAATCCAATTACATTTGGTAGTACTGGAACAGATTTAAGTCTTAGTCAAACATTTCAGAATACATCTTCACTAACTGATTTCTTTGTTACTGATAGTAATAGAATTAGTAATTTTAATAGTACGTTTTATGGTAGTGGAATAGTAAACTTTGGATCCGAAACAACTCCAGTTGGTATTGGCAGCACGGCAGATAATTCTACTTTAGTTACTTTTAGTCAAGCATTCTATCAAGATAGTTCTTTTAAAGAATTTCATTTAGATTATGGAGATAGAATTAGTAGTCTTAATTCAACGTTCTATAGTTCTGGTATTACAACTTTTAGGATTGGTGATAATGATTTAAGTAATTGTACTAATATGGCGAGTGTGTTTTATAGTTCATCTATTCAGGAATTTGGTACAGAAACAACTCCAATTACATTTGGTAGTAGTGGAGCAGATTTAAGTCTTTCCGAATCATTTCGGAATACATCTTCACTAACTGATTTCTTTGTTACTGATAGTAATAGAATTAGTAATTTTAATAGTACGTTTTATGGTAGTGGAATAGTAAACTTTGGATCCGAAACAACTCCAGTTGGTATTGGTAGTACGGCAGATAATTCTACTTTAGTTACTTTTACTCAAGCATTCTATCAAAATAGTTCTCTTAGAGAATTTCATTTAGATTATGGAGATAGAATTAGTAGTCTTTCTAACGCGTTCTATAATGCTGGTATTACAACCTTTAGGATTGGTGATAATAAGTTGACTAATATCACTAGTATGGCTTCTGCGTTCCGTGGTACTGGTCTACTTTCTTTTGGTACAGAAGCAAATCCAATTACATTTGGTAGTAGTGGAGCAGATTTAAGTCTTAGTGAAACATTTCGGTATACATCTTCACTAACTGATTTCTTTGTTACCGATAGTAATAGAATCAGCAGTTTTTCACAAACATTTGATTCAAGTGGAATAGTAAACTTTGGATCCGAAACAACTCCAGTTGGTATTGGTAGTACGGCAGATAATTCTACTTTAGTTACTTTTAGTCAAGCATTCAACGGAGTATCTTCTCTTAGAGAATTCCATATGGATTATGGAGAGAGAATTAGTAGTCTCTATCAAACGTTCTATAATGCTGGTATCACAACCTTTAGGATTGGTGATAATAAGTTGACTAATGTCACTAGTATGTCTAATGCATTCCGTGGTACTGGTCTACTTTCTTTTGGTACAGAAGCAAATCCAATTACATTTGGTAGTACTGGAACAGATTTAAGTCTTTCCCAATCATTCCGTGATAATTCTTCATTAACTGATTTCTTTGTTACTGATAGTGCAAGAATCAATAGTTTCCAAGATACATTTACGAGTTCCGGAATAGTAAACTTTGGATCCGAAACAACACCAATTGGCATTGGTAGTACGGCAGATAATTCTACTTTATGTACGTTTTATCAATCATTCCAAAATGTAAGTGCTATTAGAGAAGTTCATTTATCTTCTGGAGATAGAATTAGTAGTCTTCAGAATGCGTTCTATAATTCTGGTATTACAACTTTTAGAATTGCTGATAATAAGTTGACTAATGTTACTAATATGACCAATGCATTCCGTGGTACTGGTCTACTTTCTTTTGGTACAGAAGCAAATCCAATTTCATTTGGTAGTACTGCGGACAATGCTACTACCTTTACTATGTACCAGGCATTTTATCAAAATAGTTCTCTTAAAGAAGTTCATTTAGATTCTGGAGAGAGAATTAGTAGTCTTCAGAATACGTTTTATACCAATTCTGGTATTACAACCTTTAGGATTGGTGATAATAAGTTGACTAATGTCACTAATATGACCAATGCATTCCGTCAATGTGGTCTACTTTCTTTTGGTACAGAAGCAAATCCAATTACATTTGGTAGTACTGGAACAAACGTAAGTCTTTCCGAATCATTCTACCAATCATCTTCATTAACTGATTTCTTCATTACCGATAGTGCGAGAATCACTAGTTTTAATGGTGCAATCAGGGGTTCTGGAGTAGTAAACTTTGGAACAGAAACAAGTCCAATTGGTATTGGTAGCACGGCAGATAATTCTACTTTATGTACTTTTCAAAACATTTCTTACCAGACCAGTGCTATTAGAGAAGTTCATTTATCTTCTGGAGATAGAATTAGTAGTCTTAATGGTGCGTACCGACAATCAGGTATCACAACCTTTAGAATTGTCGATGGTAAGTTGAATAATGTTACTACTATGACCAATGCATTCAATCAATGTGCTAGCATTAGGAACTTTGGTACAGAAGCAAATCCAATTGAATTTCGTACTAGTGGATCAACTTTTTCTCTTTCAGGTGCATTCACGCAGGCATATGCTCTCAAAGAGTTTCATATTACATCGGGAGCTATGATTAATAGTCTTTCTAGCACGTTTAATGAAGCTACTGGTATTACAACTTTTAAAATTGGTGATGGTAAGTTGACTAATGTCACTAATATGAGTGGTGCATTCCGTCGATGTTACGCTCTACTTTCTTTCGGTTCAGAAGCAAATCCAATTTCATTTGGTAGTACTGGAACAAACGTAAGTCTTTACGAATCATTCTATGAGGCAACTGCATTAACTGATTTCTTCGTTGTCGATAGTGCAAGAATTAGTAGCCTTCAAAATGCAGTTAGGAGTACTAGAATAGTAAACTTTGGAACAGAAACAACACCAATTGGCATTGGTAGCACGGCAGATAATCCTACTCTTGTTAGTTGTGCGGGAATGTTTTCTCAATCGAGTTATATCAGAGAATTCCATATGGATTATGGAGAGAGAATTAGTAGTCTTTCTGGTGCGTTCTATGAAGCTGGTATTACAACCTTTAGGGTTGGTGATAATAAGTTGACCAATTGTACTGCTATCAGTTTCAACAGATCTAGTTTACGTTCTTTCGGTTCAGAAGCAAACCCAATTTCATTTGGTAGTACTGGAACAAACTTAGGTCTTACCGAATCATTCAGAGATAATAGTTCATTAACTGATTTCTTCATTACTGACAGTGCAAGAATTACTACTTTTGATAGAACATTTGCTTCCACTGGATTAGTAAACTTTGGATCTTCAACCACTCCAATTGGTCTTGGTAGTACTGCAAATAATTCTACCTTATGTGATTTTTCTTCAGCATGTAGTGGAGTAAGTGCTCTTAGAGAAGTTCATATAGATTCTGGAGAGAGAATTAGTAATATGACTAGTGCGTTCTCTAATTCGGGCATTACAACCTTTAGAGTTAATGATACTAATATGAATAATTTCACTAATGGGACTAATACATTCCTTAATTGTGCGTTAGATGCTGACAGTATCGAAAACATTTTAGTTTCTCTTGATAATGGAGGAATATCTTCTGGCACAGTAAATATGAATGGTGGTAGTAGTGCCGCAAAAACTACATGGACCAGTGCTGCCAATACTGCCTATACTAATCTTATAGGTAAGTCTTGGACAATTACATATAACGCATAAGGACAAAAATGGAAAAAACTTACACAGAAAAGAAATACGTAATCTGCTACAATGATGATGGGATTGTCCATTATACTGTTATTTTTAATGGACAAACAATAGGAAGTGGATTGCCTCATTATGAAGAATATGATACTGAAGATGAATGGAGAAATAGATTGGAAAGTAATTTTGATATTATTCTTCCAGAAGATTATTTCATACCAGAATAAATCTAAGTAATGAATGGTAGTATGTCAACATAAATACAAGAAAAAAGTTGACGAATAATGGCGGTTGGTTATAATCCACGAATAGTTACTGACGGACTTGTATTGGCACTGGATGCTGCCAATACAAAGTCTTATGTTGGCAGTGGAAATACTTGGACTGATTTGAGTGGTAAGGGTAATAATGGCACTATTAATGGTGCTGTGCATTTTGGTCCAAATCCAACAGTTTCTAGTGCTTATTCAGTATCTGCCGTAAATGGTGGAACTGCCGATTTTACATCATCCCCAGATGGAAGTAATACTGCTATATTTTCAAATATTTTTGATGGCACTAATAGCACGGGTTTTTATAATGCCCAATCAAATTTTGATGTTACAGTAACACTTGTAGAACCAATTACATATACCTCCCGAACTGTAAGTGTTTATCACGCAACTTTAAATGCTGTAGATTTTATTACAACTGCTGGAACAGTCACCGCACAAACTGGTGGATCAAGTACTGGTACTTTTACTTATACAAATCTTCTTCCTGCTGGAGGAACACTGACTGGAATTAGATTTTATACACTAAGTTCTTCAAATAATACCGTTGTCTCTATCACCATTGATGGAGAATTGCTGAATTTATTTAAACCTACACCTCAAATATCTTCATATTTTGATTTTGATGGAACGAATGATAATTGTTCTCTCGGACCATCATCAGATTTTACACCTGGTACAGGTCCTTTTACCATAGAGATGTGGATATACCCTACTGCAACTCCATCTCAATATGAAGGTCCTGCATACTATACTGGTTCTGGTGTGAATAACACCAGTTTATTCTGGGCATATAGAAGTGGAAATTTAGACCTTGTTAATAATGGTGATAGTTATACATTGCTCAGTATGACTTATCCAACTTTAAATCAGTGGGTTCACCTTGTTGCATCTAGAGACGCTTCTGGATACTTTGCTGTATACGAGAATGGAGTGGTGAAGGCAAGTACAACTAGCAATAGTGATAATTATGAGCAGACTGAAATTTACATTGGAGGAAGTGGTGCATATAGATGGCCAGGTAAAGTATCGGTCTTCAAGATGTATAAAGGCAAAGGACTCACAGCAGCAGAAGTCCAACAAAACTACAATGCAACCAAAGGGAGGTATGCATAATGGGACTCGGACACTCACCACGCATTGTAACTGACGGACTTGTATTAGCACTGGACGCACAGAACTCCAAGTCTTGGAAGTCTGGAACCACTTGGACTGATACGTTTGGTGGTAATAATGGAACTTTAACTGGTGGAACATCTCATAGTGATGGTCCGTTTCCTGAGGCTGGATATGTAGAGTTTGATGGAAGCACCGAATATTTGAGTATTGCTGATGATGCTGATCTCAGACTTGGAACTGGTACATTTACTATTGAGGCATGGATATATCCACATAATGTCTCACCAACATACAATAGTCCGATTGTTGTAAAAGGATCAACTAACGCCGCCGCAACTTGGCAATTTGATATATCCAATACAAGTAAATTGAGGTTGCAATATGATGCTTCATCTTCGTTCAGTTCTTCCAGTAGTATAGTAGCAAATGTATGGACTCATGTTGCGGTTGTTCGTGAAGGAACTGGAACTAATGAGACGAAGTTATATATTAATGGTGTACTTGATACTACTGGAACTGTAGCATCAGATTTCAGTACAACTGATACTATGAAAATAGGACGCAATAGAGGTGGTGGTGTTGATACTTATTATAATGGTTACATCTCCAACCTTCGTATCATCAAAGGAACCGCACTCTACACATCAAACTTTACACCACCATCTTCTCCACTGACTGCTGTTACGAATACAACACTTTTGTGTTGTCAGGGAGGGACGAATGTTGATGCAAGTCCAAGTGCTCATACTTTTCAGGTTATTGTTGGTGTTCCAACCTTAACTTCTGTTGGACCATCTGCAACAAAATACTTTGAGTTTGATGGGGTTGATGATTATGTGAGTTTTAGTTTTATTAATCCATTTGCAGAAACTATAATTGTTTGGGCAAGATCGGCAACAACTAATTGGAATCAATATGGTTGGATTTCTTCTTCTAGGGGGCAAAACGGACATATTATACATCCAAATATATCAGCTAAAAATGTTGGTATGTATTTTTATGACTCTTCCAATTCAGATATATCAATTGGTAATATTACTCCAGGAGACATTACAGTTCCTCATATGTATTGTATCACCACAAATGGTTCTAATTCTCATAAAATATATTTTGATGGAGAATTTATTAGTGAATCAACCATTTCCATAAGCAGAACAACTAGTCCAACTAATCAAATTTGGTATTTGGGTAAAGATGATTATCCTGGAAGATATGGTAATGGTAACATTTATAGTGCATTAAGATACAACAGAGCACTCACAGCAGCAGAAGTCCAACAAAACTACAATGCACTCAAAGGGAGGTACGGAATCTAAATAAGTATAAAGATACAGAAGTAAAATGGGTGTAAAGTCTGGACCTAATTATGAATCTTTTAATGTTGCCAAAATTTATTGTGGTGAAGACATTGCATTTGTTATAGATACTGGTGCTGGTACAAGTTTTGGGGTAAGAACCAGTGGCACTTGTACGTATATTGTTGACTGGGGAGATGAATCTTCGGAGACTGTAAATGCTAGTGGAACGTATTTGAAATCCCATAATTATTCTGTTACTGGGGAATATACTGTTAGAATTGAAGTAGTCAGTGGAGAATTCCGTCCTTATTATTATGCAAATTCTAATGGTGGTTTAATAAGAAAAATTAGAGGAAGACATAATTATATTTTTTCTGGTGGTTGGGCAAATTCATTTAGAAATACAGGTGGCAACATTAATGAATTCACAGTTAATTTGAGTGGAGTTACTAGTCTCGATACCGCATTCGCTGGCAGTGGATCTTTAATGAATGGATTTGGTGTTAACGACGCATCAGAATTACGGGGAGAAACTTTATTCAATTTTAAAGAGTTATCTAGTTGTACTAATTTCTCAAGGGCTTGGGACGGTTGCTCTTTCACTTCATTCCCACTTTTAGATGTTTCTAGTGGAACTGATTTTTTTGCTGCTTGGACTTTTTGCACTAACCTTACTTCATTCCCACAATTGAATATGTCTAGTGGAACTCGGTTTCAAGAAACTTGGAAGGTTTGCAATAGTCTTACTTCATTCCCAGCAATAAATTTTCCAAGTGCAACTAATTTTAGTGAAGCTTGGTATAATTGCACATCACTTACTACATTCCCACCAAATATGTTTGATAATACAGGGACACTTACCAGTGTATATAATGCATTTAGAGATTGTGCTTTAACTGCTCAATCAATTGAAAATATTTTAGTTTCATTTGATACTAATGGTGCAACAGGACTTTCATTGGGTCTTCATGATGGAACTAATGCAGCAAAGACTACATGGACCAGTGCTGCCAATACTGCCTATACTAATCTTATAGGTAAGTCTTGGTCAATTACATTTAACGCATAAGGAGAAAAATCAAATGGAAAAAACTTACACAGAAAAGAAATACGTAATCTGCTACAATGATGATGGGATTGTCCATTATACTGTTGTTTTTAGTGGACAAGCAATAGGAAGTGGATTGCCTCATTGTGAAGAATATGATACTGAAGATGAATGGAGAAATAGATTGGAAAGTAATTTTGATATTATTGTTCCAGAGGATGATTCCATACCAGAATAAATCTAAATAGTAGTAGGACGCAATTTCTTATGCCTCTCTACAACAATCCCCAAGCCTATGTCTTTAACCTCCAAACAACAAGTTCTGCCGAAGCGAAAAGATTATGGAGGGCAAAGATAAAGGAAGAATGGGATTTAGAGTGTGCCTATTGTGGGTCTGACGAAAACCTCACAATAGATCACGTTGTGCCTCGTTCTAAGGGTGGTGCAGATTTCACCAAGAATTGTGTGTGTGCCTGCCACGAATGTAACCAAGACAAGGGTCATACTCCTTGGGAAGAATGGTATTTCTCCCAGGAGTTTTTTGATATTGAGAGGTATGAAAAAATCAAGAATTGGATGAAACCAGAACCTCCTGCAAATCTTTACAGATACAGACAAAGAAGAAACAATGCTTCTTGAGGTTTTATAAATAAATGAAAAGGACAGTATATACTGTCTAATCTGGTACATACCGAATAAGAATAAATGGCCACTCCGATTCGGATTAAAAGGTCTGCCGTACCTGGGAAGATTCCACAGATTGGCGACTTACAAACAGGAGAACTAGCTCTTAATACATTTGATGCAGAACTTTATACCAAGCGTGTAAGGTCTGGAATAGGCACCGATATCGTAAGAGTTGGTGCTGGCGCAACCGTTACTAATATTTTATATGTCACAAAAGACGGAAACGACTCCAACACAGGACAAAAACTTGGAGACGCAAAAGCAACAATTGAAGGAGCCCTCGCAGCAGCAACAACAGGAACAGTTATTAGAGTTAGTGCTGGGACTTATATAGAGAACAATCCACTTGTTATACCCGAACAGGTATCAATCGTTGGGGATAGTTTAAGAGAAGTAACCGTAACTCCCCAGAATGCCGACCAAGATTTGTTCCATGTTTCTAATGGTATCTATGTAACTGAGATGTCATTTGCTGGGACGATGAATGCTGGTCAGGGAATTGCAGCATTTAATCCCAATCAGGTATCATATTATGATCAGTCTCCATACATTCGTAACTGCACTAACTTTATTGCTAACAGTACAGGATTAAAGATTGATGGGTCCAAGGCAATAGGACCAACTAAGTCGATGGTCACCGACTCCTTTACACAGTACAATGCGAATGGTATTGGTGTTTCTATTACTAATGAGGGATATGCCCAGTTAGTTTCCCTCTTCACCATTTGTAATGATACGGCAGTGTTCTGTGGAAGTGGTGGTGCCTGTGACTTAACAAACTCCAACTCTTCATTTGGTAATTATGGATTAGTTGCCGAAGGAGTAGGACCAAAGAAATTTACTGGAATAGTTACAGAAGCAGCAGATGCAAATGCTTTCGTATTTAAATTAGATTTAAATGTTCCAACATTAAATGTTACGAATGCGATTTATGATAATGTAACTGGTTTAACAACAATCACCGTTGATGCCGACCATAACTTTAATGTTGGTATGGGTGTTACGATTGCTGGACTTGGATTTACCTGTCCTTCTGGTCCAGGAATCGCAACTTTCCCATCAGGTAATTCTGGATATATTTTTGAGGTTGTTGATACTCCAACAACAACTTCTTTCTCGGCATATGTTGGTGTTTCTACACTAGCACACACTTATGATTCTGGTGGAACCGTAAGTATCAATGCGGTAAGACCTTTTGATGGTCAGGCAATTTACCTAGACAATCTTTATTATACTGTTGATGGAATTACAATTACTTCAGGTGGTTCTGGGTATACTGGAACTGCTAATATTACAATAGAAGAACCATCAGAAGAGTGGGGTATTCGTGCTACTGGTGTAGCAGAAGTTGTGAATGGAACAGTTACCAACATTGAAATGGTTTCCAATGGTCGTGGATATACAACACAACCAACGGTTACCTTCAGTTCTCCAAATGTTGGACTGAATACCGCAACTGGAACGGCAAACTTGTTACCCACTTATTATATTGTTGAGAGTGCTACTCCTCTTGTTGCTGGAATTACAACGGTAACAGTTACTGAGAATGTTCCTTATGCCGTTGGTGTTGGTACAGCAGTTCCATTCTATAAGCAAAGTCGTGTTCTCGCATCAGGACACTCTTTTGAATATATTGGTTCTGGTGTAACGATTGGTTCTGCACTTCCTCAAAATGGTGGTGTTCCAATTCAAGAAAATGAGGCAGTGGACAGTGCTGGTGGATTGGTCGTCTATACTAGTACAGACCAGGCTGGTAATTTTAGAATTGGTGATGGTGTACAAATCAATCAGCAGACGGGAACGATTAGTGGAAGATTCTATTCCAAGAGTTTGTTCTCTACAATGACGCCATTTATTCTCGCACTTAGTTAATAGGAGGAACACATACCAATGGCACTCGCACTTAATGTTTTTAAGACAATTACACATCAGGCAACAACTGGAGAAGTTGGAATCTATACTGCTCCAGTAGGATACAGTGGTGTTGTTCTTCTGGCACAGGCAACAAATATTGACTCTACCTCCCATACTATTTCTTTCTCACACGAAAGAACAACCTCAGGTATTGCCGTAACCACCGAAATCCTTAAGGACTTTACGATTCCAGCAAATGATAGCGCAAACCTTCTTGCTGGAAAGTTGGTTGTTGAGGCAAATGATGTTCTCATCTTCTCGGCAGACACCAACAGTGGTGTTAAATTCATTGGAAGTATTTTAGAAACACTTAACTAATATCTAAAAATGGAACAGTTTCTCAGCGCCAAGTTTTTAAGTGGTAGAAATGCCAATCAGAAGATCGGTATTCTTGATAGTACCGAGAATCAAAAGGTATTAGAGGTTATTGGTCGTGTAGGTATTGGCACTACGGTATTTGATCCGAACTATCAATTAGATGTTCGTGGTGATGTTTTTATTAGAGATGCATTAACTGTAGACTCTATTACAGTAACGGGTGCTGGCAACAGTTTCTCTGGCATCACAACATTCACCGATACAACTGATAATGTATTAGGTAATGCTGATACTGGTGCAGTCCAGATTGATGGTGGTCTTGGTGTAAACAAAAATACTACCGTTGGTGCTGCTCTTTCTGTTGGAGAAACTGCTTATATTGTTGGTGTTTCTACTTTTAAAGATAGAGTAATTTTTGATAGTACTAACTCTATTCAAATTCCTGTTGGCACTACGGCAGAAAGAGACATTGTAGGTGTTGCCGTTACAGGTCAGATTAGATATAATACTCAGTTATCGTCTTTTGAGGGTTATGGACCTGGTGGAGAATGGGGTTCTCTTGGTGGTGTTAAGGACGTAGACCAAGATACTTATATTATTCCAGAAACTTCTGCTGGTAGTGATGAAGATACTTTATATTTC
>Ga0255772_10004857_pt1 | contig 12568 bp, 10 predicted proteins | sample 071ome_34_FD_179970 | JGI IMG/M metagenome (GOLD analysis project Ga0255772, IMG submission 179970) | Coastal salt marsh microbial communities from the Groves Creek Marsh, Skidaway Island, Georgia - 071411BT metaG (version 2) | ecosystem: Environmental > Aquatic > Marine > Intertidal zone >...
ACATGGGGGCACAGATCATTTTGTGCGATCCGCACCGCGCGACGGTGATCGGACTGGATAAGCAGGCGCCTTTGAGAGCGACGACAATGACGAGTCCGGATATTCGAGCTGGGGTGAGTTTGTTGATCGCGGCGTTGAGTGCTGAGGGCACATCGACTATTCACAACATCAACCAGATTGACCGTGGGTATGAAAATATTGACGGAAGGTTGAAAGCATTAGGTGCTAATATTGTTAGACTATAAAAAATAGATAGGATGAGATTAATGAAAAGTATGTTCATGATGGGTGCTGTTGCCGGAGCGGTGGCAGTGCTAATGGCGGCTCAAAAAGATGTTGAGGTCAGTAATGCTGGGTCGGATGTTGTGGAGGCACAGATGGCGACTTTGGGCATTGGAGACAAGGCTCCAGAGATTACGATGAAGGACCCGCAAGGGAATGTGCGGAAGTTATCTGATTTGAGAGGCAAGGTCGTGTTGATCGATTTTTGGGCTTCTTGGTGTCGTCCTTGTAGAATGGAAAACCCAAATGTGGTGAAGACCTATAACGAGTACAAGGATGTTCGCTTTAAGAATGGAAATGGCTTTGAGGTATTTTCTGTGAGTTTGGATCAAAACAAAATAAAATGGGAACAAGGAATTAAGCAAGACGGACTGGTTTGGAAAAATCATGTCAGCGATCTTCAAGGCTGGGGAAATGCAGCGGGACAGACTTATGGAGTAAATAGTATTCCTGCGACGTATTTGATTGACGGCGAAGGCAATATCATTAAGAAGAACTTGCGCGGTCAGGCATTGAGAAATACCCTTGAGGTATTGAAGAAATAGTTGGACATTTTAGGTCCAAGGAAAGAGTCCCCATAGTGGGACTTTTTTTATGGACGGTGGTAGCCGCTGACAAGGTGTCAGCGAAAAAGGAATTGGTAGGCATTTTGCCTTAGGTAGAGTAGATAAAAGTAAAACCCAACCCTAATGAGCGATAAAGATCAAGTGAACGAAGAAGGTTTGCACGAGAAAGAAGTGCAACAGGAATTGGACCCAAATCAAGAGGAAGGCACTGAAAATCAGGAGCATGACCTAGACCCAGTGGCGAAACTCGAGGATGAGGTGAAGGATTTGAAAGACCAGAATCTTCGCTTATATGCTGAGTTTGAGAACTTCCGTCGCCGCACTGCTAAGGAGCGATTGGAGTTGATAGAAAGTGCCAACAAAGACACATTAGCAGTAATGCTACCGGTATTGGACGATTTTGACAGAGCCTTAAAGAATATCGAGGAGACGGAAGCGAATGCATCAGTATTGGAAGGAATGAAGCTCATTTCACACAAGTTGAAAGAGACCTTAAAAGGCAAGGGACTGAAGGAAATGGATAGCACTGTGGGGCAAGCATTTGATGTAGAGACCATGGAGGCCATTACTCAGATTCCAGCTCCTGCACCTGAGATGGCGGGGAAAGTCATCGACGAGGTAGAAAAAGGTTATTTGATCGGAGAAAAAGTGATCCGCTACGCCAAAGTAGTAGTGGGTAAAGAAGCATAAGATGTCAAAAAGAGATTACTACGACGTACTAGGCGTAAGCAAGAGTTCCAGTCAGGATGAAATCAAAAAGGCGTACCGCAAGGTGGCATTGAAATACCATCCGGATAGGAACCCTGACGATAAAGATGCCGAAGACAAATTCAAGGAGGCGGCTGAGGCCTACGACGTACTGGGTAATGAAGAAAAGCGACGCAAGTACGACCAGTTCGGTCACCAAGCCTTTGGGGCGGGTGCCGGCGGAGGTGGTTTCCACGGCAATATGAATGATATTTTTGACATGTTCGGAGATATTTTCGGTGGCGGCGGTGGCGGCTTCGGTGGGTTTGGCGGTTTTGGTGGGAGCGGCGGCCGAGCGCGTCAAGCCAAGGGATCAAACTTGCGCATCAAGGTGAAGTTGACACTGGAAGAAGTGGCCAATGGCGCTGAGAAAAAGATCAAAATTCGTCGCGCAAAGATTGCAGATGGCGTGACGTTCAAAACGTGTAGCACCTGTAATGGTGCCGGTCAAGTGCAGCAGGTAACCAACACTATTTTAGGTCAGATGCGCACTGCAGCCACTTGTTCGAGCTGTAGCGGAAGTGGAAAAGTCGTGGATCAGAAACCTTCGGGTGTAGGGTCGGACGGTTTAGATCGCCAAGAAGAAGTGGTGAGTGTGAAGATTCCGGCGGGTGTGCAAGATGGCATGCAGTTGCGCGTAGGAGGCAAAGGAAACGAAGTGCTTGGAGGCATTCCAGGAGACTTGATTGTCCTGGTAGAAGAAATTGAGCACGAGTCCTTGACGCGTGATGGTGAGAACTTGCATTACGAGTTGAATTTGAGCTTTCCGGAGGCGGCTTTAGGCTGCAATGTGGAAATCCCTACCGTCAGTGGAGCCGTGAAAATCAGCATTGATGCCGGTACGCAGCCAGGAAAGATTTTAAGATTGAAAAACAAGGGCTTGCCGAATGTGCAGGGATATGGCAAGGGGGACCAATTAATCCATGTGAACATTTGGGTACCTAAATCATTGAGCACTGACGAAAAGAAAGCTATAGAGAACTTGAAAGACTCGAAAAACTTTGAGCCGAATCCTGGAAAATCAGACAAAGGATTCTTTGACCGTGTCAAAGAGATGTTCAGCTAACTTTTATACCTTATAGCTCCTGCCGTTGGCGGGAGTTTTTCTTTGAGACTATGATTAAAGCCACTAACGTTACCAAGCGCTACAGCAAGAAGCTGGCATTGGACGCCATCAACCTCAGCATTCCAAAAGGGAGTGTATATGGATTGCTAGGACCCAATGGCGCGGGGAAAACGTCATTCATTCGCATCATGAACCAAATCACTGCGCCGGACGAAGGCCAAGTGTACTTTGGTGATCGCACCTTGCAGCCAATAGATATTGCGCGCATTGGTTATTTACCGGAGGAGCGCGGATTGTACAAAAAGATGAAGGTCGGTGAGCAGGTGTTGTATTTGGCCCGATTAAAAGGCCTGAGCACCGCTGAGGCCAAGCTCAGAGCGAAGAAGTGGTTCGAGAGATTGGAAATGGCTGATTTCTGGGAAAAGAAAGTCGAGGACCTCAGCAAGGGTATGGCGCAAAAGGTGCAGTTCGTGACAACGGTGTTACACGAGCCGGAGTTGTTGATTTTTGACGAGCCTTTTACAGGATTCGATCCTATCAATACAAATTTGATTAAGCGCGAAATCCTACGATTAAGTGAGGAAGGAGCGACCGTGATTTTCTCTACCCACCGTATGGAAAGTGTGGAGGAGATTTGTGACCATATAGGACTAATCAATAATGGTCAGGTAATGGTAGAAGGTCCACTATTAGATATACGCAAGCGTTACCAAAACGGTACGTATTCCTTTGTGGTCAAGGAGGCTGTTGAGCATTGGGGTGAAGGCACGCTACTTCAAGAGAGCAAGCATCACACCGGCCACAGTTACACGGTGAAGTTTGAGCGTTACCCTGGAACGGTGGTCAGCGAGCTGGCTGCGAAGGGAACTTTGGTCGCCTTTGAAGAGGTGTTGCCAAGTGTGCAAGATATTTTTATTGAGATTGTCGAGAACGGCGCAAAATTGGTCCCACATGAATAACCCTATCCTACTTATTATTCAGCGTGAGTTTCTCTCGCGCGTTCGCAAGAAGACCTTCCTGCTAGTAACGATTCTAGGGCCCTTAGTCTTTGCTGCCCTGTTGATTGTGCCAGGAATTTTGGCCTCGATGCCTGAGGAGGATAAGAACATCATTGTGCTGGACGAGGCGGCGCTGATCATTCCGGAAGAGGGTCGCGGCGAGTACCAACTGGAATATTTGGACCCTAGGGAGAATGACCTGGAATCTGCTAAGAAATCACTCATTGATTCCGACTTTGATGCATTACTCTACATCCCCACAGGAGAAAATTGGGATCCGGATTTCATCAAGAACAATATCCTACTTTTTGGTAAGGAAGACCCGAGCATCAATATGGTGCAATACCTAGACGGAGTTTTAGAAGATAGACTCAATAAGCAAAAGTTATTGAGAAACGGCGTGGATCCTAATGTTGTCGAGCTGAGTTTAACGCAGGTAAACATTCAAAGCTTCACATTAGGGGATGAAGGAGCAGAACAACAAAGTGCCACTGTATTGAAAATGGGATTAGGTTATATCGCTGGTATACTCATCTATTTCTTTATTTTCTTTTATGCAGTTATGGTCATGCGAGGTGTCATCGAAGAAAAGAGCAGCCGTATTGTAGAGGTGATTATTTCCAGCGTTCGACCGTTCCAATTGATGATGGGTAAAATCCTAGGAATTGGGGCAGTGGGTGTGGTACAATTCATCATTTGGGTATTGCTCAGTGGTGGGATTTATTTCATCGCAACGATGTTTATATTCCCTGAAATGATTGCAGATCAAGCCACAGGTACGCCAGTAGGAATGGATGCTAGTTCTTCTCAAGGACTAGAAATATATGATATGCTAAGGGCTATCGATTTTCCATTGATTATTGGGGGGTTTATATTTTATTTCTTTGGAGGATACTTCTTGTATAGCGCAATGTTCGCAGCACTTGGCTCTGCCATAGACCAAGAAACTGATAGTCAGCAATTCATCATGCCCGTTACAGTGCCAATGATTATAGCGTTAGTTACAGCAGCGAATGTCATTCAAGATCCCAACGGACCACTAGCATTTTGGATGAGCATGATTCCATTCACGGCCCCTATTTCAATGATGATTCGTTTACCATTTGGCATTCCTATTTGGCAAGTAATTGTGAGCGGTGCTATCTTAATAGGCACGTTCTTTGCCATGGTAGCCCTAGCAGGTAAGATTTACCGCGTGGGCATCCTCATGTATGGCAAAAAAGTATCTTGGAAAGAATTATATAAATGGTTGAGGCATTAAATAATTTCGGCAATCAGCTTGGGGAGTTCCTTAGTATGGAACTTTGGCAAAGTGATAACTTTAGGCTAAGCGTCATGGGCGTTCTTCAGGTATTTGCCATTTTATTCGGCGCGAGGATATCCATTTGGACTATAAGCAGAACACTGAATTCATCTTTGGGAGGCTCTTCAATTGAGGAGGGACGACGCTACACTATAGTAAAGATTTCAAAGTATCTTATTTACACAGTCGCCTTAGTAATAGCACTCGAGACCATTGGTGTTAAAGTAACTGCAATACTAGCCGCCTCTACAGCATTATTTGTTGGATTAGGTCTAGGTTTACAAGATGCATTTAAAGATTTATCCTCTGGAGTAATCATCCTCATGGAACGCACCTTAAGTGTTGGGGATATCATCCAAATGGGCGAGCAAATAGGAAAGGTCGAATCTGTGGGCTTGCGCACCACCGCCGTGCGTACACGCGATGATATTTTAATCATCATGCCCAACCATAAGATGACTAATGAAACGGTTATCAATTTGACCCACAGCGAGGATACCACCCGGTTCTCCGTTCGAGTCGGTGTTGCCTATGGATCGGATACGGCTTTGGTAAAGCAAATTTTACTGGAAATTGCCGCAGACCATCCAGAATCAGACCCAATGCATGATCCTCAAGTAATTCTCAAGGATTTTGGCGACAGTGCATTAATCTTCGAATTATTCTTTTACACCCGGAATTTATTTTTCGTGGAAAAGATAAAAAGTGAGATTCGCTTCGAAATTGACCGTAAGTTCCGTGAAGCCGGCATAACAATACCATTCCCGCAACGCACGGTTTGGCATATTAACGCAGAAAGTAACAAGCAATGAGTCGCATCCTGATTATTGAAGATGAAGACGGCATCCGCCGAGTCCTAAAGAAAATATTACTTGAGGAAGACTCAACCCATGAGGTGCACGAAGCCGCCGACGGAAAACTTGGTATAGATGCCTTCAAAAATGGTACGTGGGATTTGGTTTTCTGTGACATCAAAATGCCTCAAATGGACGGTACTGAAGTATTGGAACGAATGATGATCAGTAATCCAGAAGTCCCCGTGATTATGATTAGTGGTCATGGCGATATCAATACTGCCGTCGATTGCTTGAAAAAAGGTGCCTTCGATTATTTACCAAAACCTCCGGACTTAAACCGCTTATTAAGCACTGTTCGCAATGCACTAGACAAGAAGAATTTGGTGCAGGAGGTGAAGACGCTGAAAAAGAAGGTAAATAAGAAGTATACAATGGTTGGCGACAGTTTAGGCATGGAAGAATTGAGATTACTCATCGAAAAAGTAGCACCATCAGAAGCACGAGTATTAATCACAGGTGCAAACGGGAGTGGAAAAGAATTAGTCGCACATCATATTCATGAAAAAAGTGAGCGAAATAGCCAGCCTTTGATTGAAGTAAACTGCGCAGCAATTCCCTCTGAGTTGATTGAAAGTGAACTTTTTGGTCACAAAAAAGGGGCCTTTACCGGAGCACAGAAAGACCGTAAGGGAAAATTTGAATTAGCCCATGGAGGAACCCTCTTCCTCGATGAGATTGGTGATATGAGTTTGAGTGCACAGGCCAAGGTGCTTAGAGCCTTGCAGGAGCATAAAATCACTCCGGTGGGTGGCGATCGTAGTATCAACGTGGATGTGCGAGTCTTGGCAGCGACCAATAAAGACTTGCGTAAGGAGATTGCTGATGGAAAATTCCGCGAGGACCTCTACCACCGCTTGAGCGTTATTGTCATCGAAGTTCCTGGGTTGAACGACCGCAAGGATGATATCCCAGCTTTAGCGGAGCACTTCTTGAAGAATGTGGCCGGTGAATACGGCGCAGCACAAAAATCCATTGCCGAAGGTGCCATTGCGGCCTTACAAGATTATGACTGGACAGGAAATATACGTGAGTTCCGCAATGTGATGGAGCGTTTACACATCTTGGGAGGTGCCGAAATTTCCCGAGATGATGTGCTCAAGTTCGCGCATAAATAAGCGTACTTTTGTCGCATTAAAAGTAAACCCATGGATTTCCCAAAATTCTTAGTAGCGGATAATACGGACCTTCCGGATGCAGTATATATCGTGCATACCGAATTCCCAGCGTTCATTTTAAACCTGGAGAACGACGAAGTGAAGTGGTTAGACGACATCACGGATGAAAGCGAAGGCGACCTGACCAAGACCTTGGAAGGGCTGATCGCAGAGGCCGAAGATTTCTATACTCGCGAAGTCGAGCGCTACAACCTGTAAGCCACTGTGGCCTATAGCTGGACAACATACCGCACCCAATATGGGGTGAGTTTGAAATTGGCCTATCCTGTGATGGTGGGCCAATTAGGTCAAATCCTAGTATCCGTCGCCGACTCCATCATGGTCGGTAAATTCCTAGGGACGATTCCCCTTGCGGCGATCTCCTTGGCTGTCTCAATCTTAATCATCCCAATGGTTTTCGCCATTGGCGTGGCCTTTGGGTTGACCCCTTTGATTGCCGGTGCCGACGGAAAGAATGATCCTGAAGAAGCGGTCAAATATTTCAAAAACGGTCTCGTACTAAATTCGATATTGGGATTATTAGTCTATGGTGTTTTGGCCATATTTGCCCAATTCGCCCATCTCCTAGGACAAGATGAGCGCGTGGTTTCTGAAGCCATGCCCTACCTGCACATCGTAGGGTTCTCCATAGTTCCCATGATGGCCTTCTTTGCCTTCAAGCAGTTTGCGGAAGGCTTAAGCGATACTAAAGCGGGCATGCGAGTAAGCTTGGTAGCGAACTTGTTGAACATTCTATTAAACTACCCTTTGATTACAGGCTGGGGACCATTCCCAGAATTGGGGTTGGCGGGTGCGGCAGTCTCTACTCTAGCGACACGCTTTTTAATGGTCGCAGGTATGGCCATTTACATTCGAAAACACAAGAAGTTCGCCGCGTATTGGTCGCATTGGAGAAGTACAAAAATCAAATGGCGCAGTATTCGCGATATTCTCGCTATTGGTGTGCCAAGTGGATTACAATTGGTTTTTGAAGCCGGTGCCTTCGCCATGAGCGGTGTGATCGTGGGAATGATTGGGCCTGTGCAGCAAGCCGCACATCAAATTGCCTTGAACATTGCCTCGGTAAGTTATATGATGGTAAGCGGTCTAGGAGCAGCAGCGACCATTCGCGTGGGGAACCAGCTCGGTAGGCGAGATATCCCAATGCTCCGGCTGGCCGGACAGAGCCTGTTCCACCTTACCCTAGCCATGATGGTATTGACCATGATATTATTGATTGGTCTTCGAAATTTCCTGCCTGAATTCTATAGCTCAGATTCTGAGGTATTACAATACACCGCCGTACTCATGATTGCCGCCGGTATCTTCCAATTGCCCGATGGCCTACAGGCCACCACTCTAGGCGCATTACGTGGAGTGCAAGACGTCAATATCCCTACCATTATCGCTTTTGTGGCCTATTGGGTCATTGCTGTACCGATGTGTTATTACCTCGGCATCACCGAAAAAATGGGACCACTCGGCGTTTGGATTGGGCTGACCATAGGGTTAGTAATGGCTTCCATTGCCCTATACTGGCGATTCCAGCACAAGGTGCGCCGTATCGATTAAGCAGCGATTCCCGCGCGTTTCAGTAGCGCATCAACCTTCGGTTCACGCCCGCGGAACTTCTTATACAATTCATCCGGCGCTACGGTACCGCCGCTGCTTAGTACTACCGAGAAATCTGTGGCTACGGTTTCATTGAAAATTCCCTCTTCTTCGAAACGCTCAAAAGCATCTGCATCCAACACCTCAGCCCATTTATAGCTGTAATATCCTGCGCTGTATCCACCTTGGAAAATATGACTGAAGGCAGTGCTTGATAAGGTGCCTTCCAAAGATTCGAACAGTGAAGTTTCCTTCAAGGCCTCCGCTTCGTGCTCGGCCACCGATCCAGTGAAGGGTTCGGTGCGAGCGTGCCAGCTCAGGTCTAAGTACCCGAAGTTGAGTTGACGGAGTGTCATATAGCCCTCCAAGAAAGTTTGGCTTTCCTTAATCTTATCAATAAAGGATTGAGGCAAAATTTCACCGGTTTCATAATGTTTGGCAAACAAGGCCAATGCCTCAGGCTGGTAACACCAATTCTCCATAATCTGAGAAGGCAATTCCACAAAATCCCAATACACCGACGTCCCCGTCAATGAAGGATAGGTACCCTTAGCCATCATCCCGTGCAGGGCATGACCAAATTCATGGAACAAGGTGGTCACCTCATTAAAGGTCAACAGCGACGGCTTAGTCGCCGTAGGTTTTGTGAAGTTACAGACGATGCTAATGTGCGGTCGTACCTCCGTACCCCCTTCCGCATACATGCTGCGATAGCTAGTCATCCAAGCACCCGCACGCTTTCCATCTCGGGGGAAGAAATCTGCATAGAATAGACTCAGGAATGTACCCTCGCGATCAAAGACCTCGTAGGCATCCACATCTTCGTGGTATACACTCACCGCATCCGTCGGCTTGAACGTCAAACCAAAAAGCTTGCCCGCCACGGCAAACGCGCCGTCCAGCACATTTTCCAGCTTGAAGTAAGGCTTCAGCGCTTGGTCGTCTAAGCTAAGTGTCGCCTTCTTCAACTTCTCTGCCCAGTAGCTAAAGTCCCACGCTTGCAAAGGCATTTCAGCGCCCTCACTTGCCGCAAAATTACTCACCTCAGCCATATCTTTTTGAGCTGCAGGTGTTGCCACTATTTTCAGGTGGTCGAGAAACTCAAATACCGTCTCGGGTGTTTTAGCCATACGCTTGCTCAAGGTCAATGCTGCATGAGATTCGAAGCCCAATAAGTTGGCACGTTCTAATCGCAGGTTGACAATCTCGCGAATCACCTCTTCATTATTGTGTTCGTTCGCCTGAGCACCACGTGAAGCGTAAGCCGTATAGAAATGCTTGCGCAACGCTGCGTTCTCCGCATATTTCATTACGCTGATGTAGGTAGGCATATCCAAGCCAAGGAGGTAGCCTGTTTTATCTTTTGAAGTGGCCAATTCTGCCGCAGCATCCACCACATCTTCTGGTAATCCTGCCAGGACCACCACATCCTCCGTATGGTATTCAAACGCTTGAGTCTCCGCCAATACGTGCTCGCCAAAAGTCAAACTCAAGGTGCTCAAACGCTCGTTCAGCGCCTTTAATCTATCCCGGTCCGCCCCTTGCAACAAAGCCCCATTGCGCACATAGCCTTCATAGGTTTCCTGTAGCAGTCGTTCCTGCTCCGCGGTTAATCCCTCTTCAGCCTGATCCAGCACCGCCTTAATGCGTAAAAACAAAGGCTCGTTCAACAAGGTCTGGCTACTGAATGCAGTAAGCTTGGGTGAGAAGCTGCGCGCGATTTCTTGAATCTCGCTATTGGTTTCCGCACTGTTCAAATTGAAAAAGCAGCTGCTGATCATATTCAATTCGTTCGTCGAAAACTCCAGTGCCTCTATCGTATTAGCGAATGTTGGCGCGTACGGATTTGCCACAATGGCTTCTTGACGCTGCTCAGCCACCGCGATCCAGTGATCGAGGGCAGGCACAAAATGTACTGGGGCTATGGCGGTAAAGTCCAAACTGCCGTGTGCAGTCTGAGGGAAATCAATCAGTGGGTTCATAAGGGCAGTGCTAATTTCTCTTTCAAAGATAACGTGTAGCGCGCGCAATACCTACCTTTAGGGTATGGCAAAAGAGCGAGTAAATTGGGCCTTAAGCGGAATGACCTGCGCAGGTTGTGCACACAGCGCACACACCATTGCAGAAGGGATGCCCGGCATTTCTGAGGTCCAAGTCCGCTACGCGAGCGGCGCCTTCAAAGCGACCATTGACACCGCCGAATTCGACTTGCATAGCCTAAAAGAAAATTTGGCCAAAGCTGGCTATGGTCTTACCACGGAATACCGCACACCACAAGAACGCATCGCAAGCCAGCATGCCGCCTTACTGCGCAAGCGCAATGAATTGATCCTCGCTACCACCCTTGCCCTGCCGCTGCTGGTCATCGGCATGATGCATCTCATGGCACCGTGGGTAATGGGGCTCCAATTCCTTCTTGCCCTCACCATCACCGCATACTTTGGTCGTCACATTCACAAAAAGGCTTTTCAACTCGCCATCAACCTCGCCACGAACATGGACACCCTCGTGTCCCTTGGCTCTTTAGTCGCCTTCACCTTCTCTATCGTGGGCTGGATCAACCACCAGCACCAACAGATTTATTTTGAAAGTGCGGGACTCATCATCTATTTCATCCTCATCGGCAAGTACCTCGAAGACCGCGGCAAGGCATCCAACAGCAAAGCGTTGGCGGAGCTCATTGCCCTCCAGCCACCACAGGCATTGCGCGTGGAAGATGAGAAGGAAGAGCGGGTAGCGGTGGAGGTATTGGAATTAGACCAAATCATTCGCATCCAACCCGCCGAGCGCGTGCCCGTGGACGGTATAGTTATCGAAGGAATTTCCACGATCGACGAAAGCACCTTCACCGGAGAACCCCTGCCTGTAGATAAAAAACAAGGCGCCAAAGTTTGGGCCGGTACCCTTAACGGTTCCGGAGGGTTACTGGTCCAAGTGACCCACACCGGCCGCACCAGCGCACTCGGAAATATTATCGATGCCGTAGTCGAAGCTCAAGGGACGGCCGCCCCCATAGAAGCATTGACCGACCGTATTTCTAAAATCTTTGTGCCTACCATCCTAGCCCTGAGCCTAGCAACCGGCGTGTTTTGGCACTTCTACATGGACAGCCCAAAGGCCTTGATCTACGCCATCGATGTGCTGGTCATTGCTTGCCCATGTGCCTTGGGACTCGCCACTCCGTTGGCCATGGTTGCGGCCACGGGAATGGGCAGTAAAAACGGTTTATTGATTAAAAATGCGGCGGCCCTACAAACGGCCCAAGATCTGAAATTTGCGCTGCTGGATAAAACGGGCACCTTGACCCTGGGGGCACCGATGGTCTTAACACTGAATTGGCCCCAAGAACATTCAGACCTCCAACTTCTGACCTTGAACGCGCTGAACTCGAAGGGCACACACCCCTTGAACGACGCGCTTGCAACACACCTCGCCGCCAGCAATTCCGGCGCTCTTCCCGCCATCAAGCGTTTTAAAGCGCTACCTGGAAAAGGCATTCAAGGAAAGATTGACGGTCTCACCTACTATCTCGGCTCGGCCAATTTCTTCCGCGAAATCTGCAACACTGAACCCCCGACCCTCACACAAACCCACAGCCTCTTCTTCACCGATGAAGGCCTGCTGGCTACGGTGAGTTTCGAGGATGCCCTTCACCCGGATGCGCCCGCCCTCATCCAACGCCTCCACGACCTCGGCATTGTGCCTATCGTTGCCTCGGGCGATACACCGGCAGCTGTCGCCCAATGCGCCGCGGCCCTCGGCCTCAAATTCCATCACGGCGGCCTCCTACCGCAGGACAAACTCGCCCTCGTGCAAGAATACCAACAACGCGGCCGCACACTGATGCTCGGGGACGGCATTAACGACGCCATCGCCCTGAATGCCGCAGATATAGGCATGTCTATGGCCCACGGCACCGCCGTAGCACAGGAGAGCGCAGATATCGTGTTGACCCGCGAAGGCCTACCACAAATACCCCAATTC
>Ga0255772_10004858_pt1 | contig 12566 bp, 21 predicted proteins | sample 071ome_34_FD_179970 | JGI IMG/M metagenome (GOLD analysis project Ga0255772, IMG submission 179970) | Coastal salt marsh microbial communities from the Groves Creek Marsh, Skidaway Island, Georgia - 071411BT metaG (version 2) | ecosystem: Environmental > Aquatic > Marine > Intertidal zone >...
TACAAACAAATATACCAAGACATGAATGTTGCTGTAACCACAGTGGACATTGCAGATCCCAATGCCGACTATAAGCATGTGTATCAAGCACTGCAACAAGGTCTAGTGCATTGGGATGTATGTCACATTACAACTCCAAACTACACACACTATCCACTAGCAGACCTTTGTGCAAACTTTTGTGACATTGTATTTGTTGAAAAGCCTGGTGTAGATGATCCAGAGCTTTGGGAAGAACTGTTGACAGATCATCCCAATACACGTATTATGATGACCAAAAACAATCAATACAGAGACAATGTACATCAAATACGTGAAGCAGCAAGTCAAGGTCAAGTGCGTATCAATTGGATCAATGACAACAGAGTACCCAAGCCAGGCAGTTGGTTTACTACAAAAGAACTAGCGTTTGGTGGTGTAAGCAGAGACTTGATGCCGCACTTGTTGAGCTGGATACAAGTACTAGAACCAGACTGGTTGCACATGAAACCCAAGTTCAGTCGCTGTGATCAGCGTTGGAAACTTCCTCAATTGACAGGAAGTGACTATGGTGCTATTGTTAAAAATGGAGTATACGATGTAGATGATAGCTGTTATATTGACCTTGGCAGATACAGTTTACATGCTGACTGGCGCAGTATGAGTGGAGATGATATTGCTATACACACAGACAAAGTTAGTTTTCAACTAGGACTATGTCCTGAAAGCGCATACGAAGCAATGATACGTATTGCACACGAGAACCTAAATAATGATGAGTTTTGGAACAAACAAAAGGACATGGATCTATGGATTCACCGGATCTTAAACAACCTGTAAGACAATTATACACAGAAGGCAAAGGTGTGTTCTTAGAAAAGGATTATCTGGTGCCCATGTTACTTAAAGATGAAATACGTGTTCGTGCAGTAATGACTGGTGTGTGTCGCAGTGATATTGATATGATGACAGGTGACTTTACACTATTGCCCACAAACATGCACGGACACGAAGGCTTAGGTCAAGTAATTGCAGTAGGCAATGATGTTGATGATTGTGTGGTTGGCGATTATGTTGCTACTAGAGGCGAGCCTGCATATGCTGATGTTTATAACTGTAAAAAAGGTACATACTGTATAGTACCAGAAGCACACCCAGATTATATAATCGAACCTGTAGCTTGTGCAGTTAACATGGAGTTGGTTTGTCAACAAGAACTTGTTAAAAGAGACGGCGGTAGAATGCTGATTATTGGCACAGGGTTTCTTGCTAGAGTATTTCATCAAACTATAATGGAAGAAGGCTATGATTATGAAATTGATGTAATTGGTAAAAGCAATTCTGATTATTGGGGCACGGAAATGCTAGTCGACGGCAGCTATGCACACTATGATGTAGTTGTAGATCTCAAAGGTGAAGAAAAAATTAAGTTTATTAAAGTTAATCCTAATGCACTTGTAATTATGGCTAGTGCGCCACACAGAGAATATAACTTTCCGTTAGAAGATTGGTTGTGGAATAATGTTACAATTAAAATGCCAAGTCCGAGAGCAGAAACATTTCACAGTGCTATGAAACAAGCAACACGCATGGTAGCTCAAGGAAAGATAGAACTTGACAATGTGTGGACACGTGGGTATAATAGAGAAACAAATTGGCAACAAGCATTCAGTGATGCACTAACTAGACCCGAAGGCTATAGTAGAGGTTATATCAAATGGGATTAGATACAAACGAACGTCAAGACGTGGTTTACTTCGTTGGCACAGAAGTAGAACGCACAGCAATGTATGGTGAAAAAACACTGTTCGTAGTTGGAATTCAACCTTGGGAAGATATACAAAAACGTGCAGACGAACATGGCATTCGACATTTATATTTTGGTACCAGTCAAAGTTTTCATCCTAAAAACGATGAGGACTATGTTCTGTGGGAAACTATGATCAAACCTTTGCTTAAACTAGGATACTGGTGTACACTGGATTTTGGTGTTGAGTATGCATTGGATGTATTGGAAACAGGGTTTGACGAATATGATAACTATATTAGTATGATAAGTGTAAAACTTCCATACATTAAACAATTCAACTATAATGCAACACTTAAACTAGATGACACAACATGGGGTAAAAGCAATCCAGGCGTATGGTGCCACAGTGTACATGACTTAATGGATCGCTCAGTTTACACAGACTGGAAAGACTATGTTGGTGATACGATAATCAAATGAATGGAGACAAAAAAATAGGATTCACATGTAGCACATTTGATTTGTTACATGCTGGACACATTGCTATGCTTAGAGAAGCTAAAGAGCATTGTGATTATCTAATCGTAGGATTACAAACAGATCCTACATTAGATAGAGCTGACACTAAAAACAAACCAGTACAAACACTGGTAGAACGCTATACACAATTAGCTGGTGTCAAATATGTAGACGAAATTATTCCTTATCAAACAGAGCAAGACTTACAAGATATATTATCTATGTATCATATCTCAGTAAGAATTCTTGGTGAGGAGTATCGTGAAAAAGACTTTACTGGCAAAGAAGTTTGTCGTAAACGGGGTATTGAACTGTACTTTAACAAAAGAGATCATAGATTCAGTACAACAGATTTAAGGGAAAGAGTTACAAATGAGCCCTGTAGAAAACCGTCTAAATAAACTTATACAAGAACATAGAATACTTGACACTGAAATCAAACGGTTATATAATACAACACACAGTGAAAGAACACTTAAAAATTTGAAACAGCGCAAACTAAAACTTAAAGACGAGATAACGAAACTCAAAGGAGAAACTAATGGTTAAAAAAATTCGTGTTATCGAAGAAGCAGTGGAAGAATCTACAGCAAGCCCAGAAAATGAATTGATGGAACTTGCAAAAACTATGGATTGGAAACTGTGGGAAATCTTGCAAATTCTACAACGCTTCGAAAAGAAGATCAGCGTACTAGATGGAGCAGAAGCCCCTGAAGAGGAAACAACTACTTCAGCTAAGAAGTAATGGAACAAGAACGTTATTACACGTATATGTTAAGACGTATGCGTGAAGAGGACGCTAAAATGACAAGTTTAAAAAAGTCAGATACAAAAATTTGGGTAACTTTTCAAAAAGAAGGGTTACACAAGTATCCTGCTGCACTAGATGATCCTAATCTAGCTACAGGTGGTGCAGACGATGTAAGTTTCTTAGGTTATATTCATCGTCACATTTTTCATTTTAAAGTAGCGATTCAAGTGTTTCACGACGATCGCGATATTGAATTCATCCAGTTTAAACGCTGGTTGGAAAGTCTATATGCAGACGGAACACTGCAACTAGACTATAAAAGCTGTGAGATGATCTGTGATGATCTTGCAAACACTATTAACAACAAATATCCTAACCGTAACATCGAACTTACTGTCAGTGAAGATGGTGAGAACGGAGCAACAATTAAATATGAGGTACAATAAAATGCGTCAAGATCGCATTAGTATTAATGATATTAAGTATGACCTGATTAAGATTATCGAACCTTATGATGGTCGTTTGGAAGCCAAAGAGGGAAGCGAAAAACGTGTTGAACGTTTGTTCAAATCCTATCTTGTTGATTTAGCCAAAAGTCGTAAAATTCAAGACTTTAGCATCGTTAGTAGTGTACGGGATACTGCCGTTACTTATGATGTCAACGTTAAACTTGGCATTGATCGCAGTCCTAAAAAACTAAAAATTCATGTTGGTATTTTCCAACATCCTTGGGTTGAAGCATGACAGTCTATATTATAGACATAGAAGCTGTTGACACTCGTTATACTGCACAATGGAAGAAACATCTTCCTGAGCAGTTGCGCAAACGCACTGATGACGTAGTTGTTATCAGCGGTGGGGAAACGCCTCAGGCTACTACGCCTGGGGCCTTCCTCAATTTTGGAGGCACAAATGTATACAAATCTAATCAGCTTGAGCAATTGGGTAGACTCTTCTGTGAAGGGAAAATTAACGATGGCGATTATTTCCTCTACACTGATGCTTGGAATCCTACTGTTATTCAGTTACGATACATGGCTAGCCTTCTTGGCACAGATATTACTATCGGTGGCATGTGGCATGCCGGTAGCTATGATCCTCAGGACTTTTTGGGAAGACTAATTGGAGATGCAGCGTGGGTAAGACATGCTGAGAAAAGTATGTTCTGGTGCTATGATCACAACTACTTTGCAACAGAGTTTCATTTAAACTTGTTTGCTGAGAACTTGCTAAACTACAAAGGTATGTTTGGTATGAGTGCCGCAGAGACACTCAAAGACAGCAACGATAATATTGTTATCACAGGATGGCCCATGGAGTATATGCAGGACATATTGCTTCCATATAAAAACATGGAAAAGCGTAACACAGTAGTATTTCCGCACAGACTAGCACCTGAGAAACAACTGGATATTTTTAAAGATTTGGCAACACAGTTACCAGAATACGAATTCATAGTTTGTCAGGAACAACAATTGACAAAAAATGAATACCATAATATACTCGGTGAAGCTAAGGTAGTGTTTAGTGCTAACTTGCAAGAAACATTGGGTATCAGCGCCTATGAAGGCGCACTAGTTGGTGCTATTCCTATGATGCCTGACAGACTCAGCTATACAGAAATGTATAATGATGAATTCAAGTATCCAAGTGAATGGACAGAAAGTTGGGATAGTTATCAAAAGAACAAAACCAAGATTGTCCAAAAGTTAAAAAATTATATGGAAAATCACGGTAATTATCACAACATGTTAAATACAGAGTCAGCAAACTTAACACAGAATTTTTTCAGTGGCAATCGTATGTATGACACAATAACAAAATAAAGTGACACACCACTATAACTCGGAGCAATTAATGGAAAAATCAAAAGAACTAAAGGCACGCCTAGACGATGCAGGCATTCGTTATTGGGCGGGAGATAATATCTCCTCGGTGATGCAACCAGGAGACAAAGAAGCACTAATCCAAGAATTAGAAGACAAATTTAAAACCGTATTGGATGGTTTGGTTATTGACACAGCCAACGATCCCAACAGTCAAAAGACTGCAAGACGGTTAAGCAAGATGTACATCAATGAATTGATGAGCGGGCGTTATGATCCAATGCCCAATGCAACAGCGTTCCCCAATGTAACAGATGATAGATACACAGGTATGCTAGTAGTTCGCAGTGAACTGGTTAGCATGTGTAGTCATCACCACCAGCCTGTAAAAGGCACAGCTTACATTGGTATCATAGCAGCTGATACACTTATCGGTCTCAGCAAGTATACACGTATCGCACAATGGTGTGCTAGACGTGGTACACTGCAAGAAGAACTTGCTATGGTAATTGCAAATGAAATTCAGAAAGCAACTGGCAGTAATGATGTTGGTGTTTATATTCAAGCAACACATGGTTGTTGTGAAAATAGAGGCATTATGGCAACCAGTAGTCTAACACAGACCACAGTGTTGCGTGGTGCATTTACTGAAGATCATGGAACTAAAAAGGAGTTTATGGATAATATTAAACTTCAACAAGAATTTGCTTGTGGAAGGTAACAAGCAGATAATAATAACATAGGGAGAAACATATGTTAGAAAAACTATTTAAGTTGTCTGCCAATGGCACTAATGTTAAAACAGAAGTGTTGGCTGGTTTAGCAACTTTCCTAACAATGGCCTATATTACGGTAGTTAATCCTGCTATCCTTTCAACAGAGGGTAGTGGGATGGCATTTGGTGCTGTGTTTACAGCAACTATTATTGCCGCAGTAATTGGTACATTGATTATGGGGCTCTGGGCTAATTGGCCAGTGGCTCTTGCACCAGGTATGGGACTCAATGCGTTCTTTACGTTTGGTGTTATCTTTGGTATGGGATATACCTATCAACAAGCACTAGCCGCTGTTTTTGTAGCAGGTATTGTGTTTATTGGATTGAGTGTAACACCAGCACGTAAGTATATCATTAATAGTATTCCCAAGAGTATGAAACTTGGTGTGGGTGCAGGCATTGGCTTGTTCCTTGCTATTATTGGTTTGAAAAATGCAGGTGTTGTTGTAGACGATCCAGCTACACTTGTAGGCTTGGGTGATGTAACAAGTTGGCCCGTTATTCTAACAGGACTAGGTTTTGTTATTATGGCAATACTAGACAAACGCAAGATTCCAGGTGCAATCATCATTGGTGTTCTTGCTGTTAGTATTATTGCATGGGTAACAGGACTCAGCGATCTTGGCGGTGTTGCAGGTGCAATTCCAAATCCTGAGCATGCATTCAGCTTGGACTTTAGTATGATTGCTACAGCAGGATTTATTGGTACTGCATTTGCATTCTTATTTGTTGACTTTTTTGATACAGCAGGCACACTGACCAGTGTTGCTAACTTGACAGGAAAAGTCAATGATGACGGCGAAGTAGAACAAATTGATCGTGCTTTGCTTGCTGATAGTGTTGCAACTAGTGTAGGCGCACTAGCAGGTACTAGTAACACTACTAGTTACATTGAAAGTGGAGCAGGTATCAAAGAGGGTGGTAAAACTGGACTAACCGCTGTAACAGTAGCAGTACTGTTTGCGGCATGTTTGTTCTTTGCACCGCTAGCACAAAGCATTCCAGCTTTTGCTACTGCACCAGCACTTATCTTTATTGCTACATACTTCCTGCGCAACATCGCAGATATTGAATGGGATGATGTTACAGAGTATGCACCAGCGGTACTAGCGGCAGTATTGATGCCGTTGACATTTAGCATCGCACATGGTATTGCAATTGGTTTTATTGCTTATGCACTTATCAAACTACTAAGTGGTAAAATGGATCAACTAAATGCAGGTAGCATTGCTATTGCTGCAATTAGTGTAATCTACTTCATTGCGACTTAGTGCAATGAATAACAATAACGGCGGCAGAGTAATCATCTTTGTCGCCGTCATTGATTTAAATGAGTATTAAATGAGGACATTGACCGTGCATAGTACAAGTGGCAGTATCATTGAAGCAAACGATGACCAAATCGATATGAAAACTGACTTGATTGTCAAAGGCAGAAACATATTAAATGAACTTGACAATCTACACCGACATATGCTATTATTACCAAGAGATCAGAAATTACAAGACAAGTATCCTGAGCTCAAACAAGCGTATGACGCAGACAATGAGTTGTACAGAGAAATCCTTATAGCAGATAAGATGATGAACAATGATTAAAAAACATAGATACAGTTGGCAAGACGTAGAAAAAATGTGTGTACAGATTGTAAATCAAATGTATGCAGATGGATGGAAGCCTGATTACATTGTGGGCATTACACGTGGAGGTAATATTCCTGCAACTATTATTAGTAACATGACTGGTATTCGTTGCGAAGCTCTCAAAGTAAGCCTGCGTGATGACGACAGTGCTAGCGAAAGTAACTGCTGGATGGCAGAAGATGCTTTTGGTTATGTACAAGAATATGACAGAGCAGGTATATTTGAAAAATCAACCAGTGATCCTGCAAAGAAAAAGAACATTCTTATCGTAGATGATATCAATGACACTGGTGCAACATTCAATTGGATTATGCAGGATTGGCAAAACAGTTGCTTGCCTGAACATCCAAATTGGAATACAGTTTGGAATCAAAATGTGCGTTTTGCAACACTAACAGACAATCTAGCAAGTGAATTCACAGAGCATTGTGCATACACATGTCATGAAGTAAACAAAGCTGAAGAAGATGTTTGGTTAGTTTATCCTTGGGAGGATGTAGGAACTTATGGTTAGATCAATAACAACAGAAGAAGATCAACGACTAATCGATGAATGGTTGGAAAAAGGTAATAAAATTACGCAATGTGAATCAGAACTAAGAACTGATCCTGACGATATAGTTTATACTTTTAAAGCAGGTAAGCGTGGCAAGAAAGTGGAGAAGTCTTAACATGTCGTTTGAATGGTTACGCATACGCAAGTGGGAAGAAAACATCGAAGCACAAGTAACAGACAGTGTGTACGATTATATTTGCGAGTTTTACGGTATTGAAGATATCGAAGAGCTTACACACGAACAATTATCAGAAGTTGAAGGATTCAGAAACAGATTAAACGAATACAGTGTAATGCAAATTGGATTTAGCAACTTAATTAATCATGTAGAATCAATCCATTGGGAGAAAGAAAATGGGTAAGAAAATTTATATTCGTGGATGTAACTATGGCGGTGAAATGACCATTGGAGAAGTTACACGAGAATTTGTTGAATACTGGCAACCGATTGTTAAAGAAGAAGGCGACAGTCGTCTTATTGATCATTTAATGGCACTGGAAGCCTGGGACAGTGATCCCCAAGACGAAGAAGGATTTGATGCCGATAGTCCAGATGTGTACGAAGAAGGGACACATTGGAACAACTGGTATGAGTGCGACGAAATTCACCACGATACCAGTGCAAACGGAACAGAACTTTGGGCATTCCCAATGACTGAAGGTGAACATGGTGAGCCAGTTTACGACTGGGACGAACGCATTGAATTTGAACCTCATCAACTTTACAGCCGTGAATGTTACACACAAGAAGAATATCAAAATGAAGAACCTGACGAGGACAACAGTGTTCCTGTACTAGTGTTTTATTCAAGTGAAAAAGGCGAGTTTGGTGGCTGGACTATTGAGTTAGAAGATGATGAAGAATTTGATCCTAACAAAGTAGCTGTAAGTATTGTTGAAACTGATCATGGTGAAATGATTGAGCGTTTGTGGTACGACAAGAAAGAATACGATTGTGAATACGATTGGATAGACAGTCGCGGCAAAGGTTACTATGCAAACGTAGCATGGTTCAACAAACGTTGGGAAGATCCGCATATTAACGAAGAAACAGACAAAGATATGTGGGATGAAGTTTGGGAATACTACGATGACGAACTAGCTGAAAAGGCTACCGCTGCATGAGAGGTACACTAGATGTCTATGCAGGACCAATGTATGCAGGTAAAACTAGTAAACTTTTACAACGTGTGCTATGGCTAGATCATCAACAAAAGAAAGTGTTAGTTGTTAAACCAGCAAAAGACAATCGTTATAGTGAAGATAAGATTGTCACACACAATCAGCTGAGTTATCCTTGTATAAGTATCAATGACTTCGACGAAATAGAAGAACATTACAACATCATGCCTTACAATTTTAATACAGTTTGTTTAGATGAAGTACAATTTATGAACGTCAATCAAACATTAGAAGGTGTAGAAACATGGTTACACAGTGGTGTTAATGTAGTTGCATGTGGGCTAGATCAAGATTCAAGAGGTGTACCTTTTGAAACAACCAGTCAACTACTAGGACTAGCTGACTGTGTTGAAAAAATAACAGCCATATGTACAACTTGCGGTAAAGAAGCTACAAAAACTTATAGAGTAAAAGCACAAGGTGAACGTATCCAAGTTGGTAGTATGGGAATGTATGAACCAAGATGTCTTGAACATTGGGAGCCAAAATAATGATTAGATGGGAAGATTATATAAGAACAATACCTAATTATCCTATAGAAGGTGTTAACTTCTACGATTTAAATAGTTTGTTTGCTGGACCTATGTTTAGCAAAGCAGTACAAGAAATGACTGAAAAAGTAACTGAATATACAGACAATCCTACACACATTGTAGGTGTTGAAAGTAGAGGATTTGTACTAGGTGCAGCTATAGCACACGAATTAAACTTACCTTTTGTGATGGTACGTAAAAAAGGTGCTAAGTATCCCGGTGAATTATTAGAGCAAAGCTATGATTTAGAATATGGTAGTGCAACACTTACACTGCAAACAGGACTGTTAGGTCACACAGACCGTTGTGTTATTGTAGATGATTTGGTTGCTACCGGTGGTAGTATGATGGCCACAAGAGACTTAGTAAAACAAACAGGTGCGAAAGTTCTACGAGGTGTTACTGTGATTGATTTGGTATATGTAAGAAGAGATATCGATGCAAGTTTAGATTTTCCTGTTAGCGCACTAGAAACGGTATGGAACAATGAGTGAATGGTATGATGTAATAATTGCAAATATTTTGTTTTGGCCTATCTATATTTGGATGTGCAGTTTACCTGCTAAAATGTTTGAGTATAGTATAAACAATTTTGATAAGGTAAAACGATGAAGTATATAAAACAAGGTGAAAATAGTTGGCTTGTAGAAGTACAAGAGAACGGTAAAACCAAAGAACTGTTTATCGAGTTTCCGCCTGATTGTTTAGATCAAGTTGGTTGGGATGAAGGAGATACACTAATCTGGGAAGAATTGCCAAGTGGTGCATGGAGTGTAACAAAAAAATGCACATAGGTGTAGTCGGATGTGGCTTTGTAGGAGGCACAGTTGCTGAATACTTAGAAAGTCAATACATAAACGTTTGTAGAGTAGATCCAAAACTTTATCCTAACACAACGTTAGATGATATCAAAGAAACTTGTGAAGGGTTTATACTTTGTTTACCTACACCCCAAGGCGAAAACGGTGTATGTGATGATAGTGCTATTGTACAAGTATTAGAACAATTAAACACAACTAAGCCTGTACTACTCAAAAGCACAGTAACTCCTGATTTACTTGCAAAATATCCTAACAATGTCACGTACAATCCAGAATTTTTGAGAGCAGCTCATGCTAAAGAAGATTTTGACAATCAAGAAATTTTTATATTAGGTAGCGACAACGAACAACACATACAGTTTTGGGAGGACTTGTTCAAAAGTCTAAATACACGAGTAGTGCAAACAAACCGTACTACAGCAAGTATGATAAAGTATGTTCACAATGCATGGTTAGCTACTAAGGTAGCATTTTTTCATGAAGTGTTTGCAAATGGTCCTAAGGATATGAACTACAGTATGTTAACAAGTACACTAGCACAAATGCGTAACATCGGCCCAAGTCACATGATGGTACCCAACAGTAAACAAACACTTGGTTTTGATGGCTATTGTTTTCCCAAGGACACAAAAGCCTTGACAGAATTTATGGATCATACTATACTAGAACAAGTCATAACCACAAACAAGCGTCTAAATAAAAGGAATGTTAATGAAAGAACCAAGAGTTGAAAAATTAATTGCAGAGCTAAGATCAAGTGTTGACAGAATCAATCGCTTGGACAAGCTACTACAACAGTCTGGTGTAACATACAGTTTAAGTCGTAGCACACGTGACGAACCTTTTAAATTACAAGATGTAGTACAGAAAGTAGAGTATTAATGAAACTAAGATACAGTGAAGCATTTTACAGCGTACAAGGTGAAGGCAAATACGTAGGCGTACCCAGTGTATTCCTACGTACTTTTGGTTGTAACTTTCGCTGTATGAACTTTGGACTTCCCAAAGACAAAGATCGTTGGGAGCAACATCAAGAAGGCAATCGTTATAATCCAGAAGTAAAGGAATTAATAGATAAAGGTGTACATTTAACAACTGTAAACTTTGAAGACTTGCCTATTATTCACACAGGTTGTGACACATATGCAAGTATCTATCCAGAGTTTAAGCATTTTAATAAACAAGCTACTGTAGATGAAGTTGTAGATCATTTGATTAGTTTACTGCCAGAAGGTAAATGGACACAGGATAATGGTCAAGATATACATTTAATTCTCACAGGCGGTGAACCTTTACTAGCATGGCAAAAATTATACGTCGAATTATTCGAGCATCCAAAGATGAAGGACTTGAAAAATGTCACATTTGAAACAAACACTACACAACTATTACACGACGATCTGTTCGAGTATATCAATAATAATGACACAATTGAATGGACATTTAGTTGTAGCCCTAAACTTTCCGTCTCAGGAGAAACTTGGGAAACAGCTATCAAACCTGACGTCTTGCGGGATTACGCTCGTTGTGACAACAGTAATGTTTATCTCAAATTTGTTGTTGCTGATATGGATGATGTTGATGAAGTTGGTAGAGCTGTTATGGAATATCGTAGTGCAGGTGTGGAGTGCCCTGTCTATCTTATGCCACTTGGCGGTCGTTCAGAAGGATACGACCTTACGGTACAGGAGGTGGCGAAGTTATGTATGGAACAAGGCTGGAGATTTACCCCAAGACTCCACATCAGCTTATTCGGAAATGCCTGGGGAACTTGATAAGATTGCCAAATACACCAAAGGCATACACACCGAAGAGCAATACGAAAAAATAAGGAAACAATTATAACATGAACAATTACATTTTTACTAGCGAAAGTGTTAGCGAAGGACACCCAGATAAAGTTGCAGACCAAATCTCAGACGCACTCGTTGATGCTGGTTTAGCAGCGGGAGATGAAACAACTCGTGTTGCTGTTGAAACACTTGTAACTACCAATCATGTAACATTGGCGGGCGAAGTAAAAAACTTCAATGTAAGCAAAGAAAAAATTAAAGAAATTGTAAGCAACAAAGTTCGAGAGATTGGCTATGAGCAAGATGGTTTCCATTGGGATAATTTAAATATCTATAATGAAATTCATGCTCAAAGCGGTGACATTGCACTAGGTACAGATGATTTTGGAGCAGGTGACCAAGGCATTATGTTTGGCTATGCTTGTAATGACAATGAC
>Ga0255772_10004867_pt1 | contig 12542 bp, 17 predicted proteins | sample 071ome_34_FD_179970 | JGI IMG/M metagenome (GOLD analysis project Ga0255772, IMG submission 179970) | Coastal salt marsh microbial communities from the Groves Creek Marsh, Skidaway Island, Georgia - 071411BT metaG (version 2) | ecosystem: Environmental > Aquatic > Marine > Intertidal zone >...
TTAGCCATCTTTCTTTTCGTCGCGTTGGCTTTCGCTATACCAATTTTTGCCTACATAAAAGGTTGGAAAACATGGAATAGCTCGGAGAATAAGTACCAAGACGCAGGCTTGAGCATGAAGCGCTCGTTCTTCGGAGACGAGCTCGCGCAGCCGGATAAACCAAACGATCCCTTCATTTGGGGAGTTTTAGTGGGTGCTTCGATCTTTGGGCTGGGTTGGGGTCTCGCCGCGTTGTGCCCAGGTCCGATGTATGTCAATTTTTCTGCAGCCGTATTTGACGGTTCTCTCCGATTCGATAAGGGTATTGGTCTCTTTTTTACGAGCTTTCTCGCCGGCCAAACACTCTTTCGAATTTCCGCACGCGTGTTAAATATCGATGGTAAGATAAGCTCGACGATTGTTCTGGGAGAAAATAAGGAAACGCTCGCGCGTTTGAATAAGGCGAATTCACTCGAAGAGCTTCGCGTTTTGCTCTCGAAAGCGCTCGGGAGCTCCGAAGATGGCATGCAAACATTGAAGTATTCCGAGGGCGATCGCTCCGTCGTCCCTCTCACTAGCGACGACGACGTGCTTGTGATGTATGCAACTTGGGAGTCCCAGAAGACTTCAAGAGATCGCAACGCGCGTCTCAAGATTTTTGTGGACGAGAGCGATGAGAAGAAAGAAGGAGAGACTCAGTCGCCTTCCGAAGAGGCGAAGCGCATGGCGCCGCACGGCGCCGCCGAGAAGAAGTAATAAAAGTTGTCCTTGTGATAGTTCTAATCAATAAAATGGAGTTTACATACATTGTTTTACATTACATAGATCTTAATTATGGTAGTATTTTCTAGTGTAGGTAGTTATTAGTTTATTAGCTCGCTCGCTCAAAATACGAGGTAGGAGTCGTCGAGCTCCACGCTCAAATCATTCAAATCCACGTTATCCGGCAAATTGGTGAGAGACAAAATTTCCTCGTCGTCGTCACCAAAAGTGTCCGCGTTAAACAGAGGATGCTCGTTCGCAACCGTTGTCGGAGAATCGTTACTGGATCCACCATTCGCATTCGCTGAATCAGCTGCAATTGCCCTGTTAATCTTCTCGATCTCGTGCGCGCGCAGTAAATCCTTGAGCGAATTTGATTTCGTGAGTTTCAAACCGAGCGGCAACTGTGGCGCCGGGCCACCTCCGGCGGCAAAGTTTTGTTGTCCACCTTGCTGATACAATGCAGGCGAACTTCCACTTCCGTTTGGATTTTGGTAGTGTAAATGCGAACCGTGATGCTGCTGTTGTTGATGCGGATGATATGGATGCGCTCTGTGTACCGGGGACCCGTTTAATCCAGTCGTCGTTGGAAACTGCGGCATCGACTCAACGCGATGGAGTTGACCTTGCTGCTGATGCTGTTGCGGATACTGCTGATACTGCTGCATGTGAGGAGGCACGTGGTGGTATTGCTGTTGTTGATGTTGCTGCTGATACTGAACGTGCTGCTGCTGTTGCTGAGGAGGGTGTTGGTAATACACGACGCGTCCGGTTTGATCAATATAAGATCCGTGTTGTGGTTGTGGTTGTTGATGATGTTGATGATAATAATACTGATGATGATGATGATGATCACCCGATCCCGGTGCTGGGAGGATGTGTGTCGGTTTAACGGCCAGAGGTCGCTGCTGTACCTTTGACTTCGACATTTTCGAGCGTTGCGCTTTCGGCAAGATACCCACGTGTTGTTGTAAAGAGGGCATGCGAGCCATTGGATTGTCCGGCTGCGTCGGTTGCTGCTGTTGTTGAGGTTGTTGAGCTTGTTGTGGTTGTGGTTGTTGTGGCTGCAGCTGCTGTTGCGGCTGTTGATACTGGACGTGTTGTTGTTGCTGCTGCGGCTGTTGCTGCTGCTGCGGCTGTTGATGGTACTGCTGTGGCTGTTGGTACTGAACATGGTGCTGCGGTTGCTGCTGCTGCTGCTGCTGCTGCTGTTGCGGTTGCTGCTGGTACTGTGGCTGCATCGATTGTTGTTGCTGATGATGATGATGGTGTTGCTGATGCTGATACAGATGCTGCGGTTGTTGTTGTTGTTGTTGTTGTTGTTGTTGTTGTTGTTGCAGCTGCTGCGGTTGCAGCGGAACTAACTGATCAATTCGATGGAGATGATCGAAAGACGTGCTAAGTTGGGCGTTCGACGCTGCCACGCTCCATCCTCTGTTCCCAAACTTTCGTTGCGATCGTTTACCTTTCGTCTTTGACGGCACCTTAACAACCGCTCCGCTAAATTCAGTGCTAATGTTGTTACCGGCACCATCGGCTTTGTTGATGGCCTCTTCGCTCCCCGATGCCTTCAGCGGCATCATGGTATCTTCGCTCGAGTCATCGGAACCGTTGTGTCTGTTCGGTTCTGCCCTCATCGTCGTTGGTCCTAAAATCCTCTTGTTACACGGCATGATTCCCGATCGCTTGAGAACTTCTGCCATTTTCACGTTTCCGGATTCTTTCAACATGTTTCGCACGCAGTGTTGCCACAAATTCGCCGAGTTTTGTCGAGCTAAAGGAATACGAATCACGTCGCACACGCCCTCACGGATGGCGCGAATAACAACGTCTTCTTCCTGTTGCTTCGTCGCAGAGTCTTCACTATTGTTGTTATCGTTGCTACTGTTTTCATTTTCGTCGTTGGTGGTGGCGGTGACGTTGGCGGCGACGTTGGCGGTAGTTATTTCGGCGTTGTTGTTGTTGTCGTTGTTGTTGTCGTTATCGGATTGCGAACCGGCGTTATTAGTATTATTACTGTTATCCCCATCCTCCGCCACCTTCGCTGCAGGAGAGGACGTCGACGTCAAATGAATCGCTTCCAAACGAACCACGGCGTTTCCTTCCTCCTTTGCAGCTATCGCTTTCGCTTCTTTTTCCGCCTCGTCCGCTTCTTCGTCTCTTTGCATGAGCACTACCGGAACTTTCGCACACAATTTCCTCAAAGTCGTCTTGATTTTTGCTTTCTTCTTCTCGATGTTCGTCGTGCTCCCACCGCCGCTGTTATCGGACCGCGGAGGACTCTTATCACTTCCCTCGTCGTCCTCGTTCGCTTCTTCGTTACCGTTCAAAACTTTCTTTTCCTCCTTCTTCACCTCCACGTTCCCGTCCGGCTCCTCCCTCAGCGCCAGCCGCATCATCTGCCCGTCCAGTAAAGCGACATCAAAGGTTTCCTTCGAGGCTTCTTCCACGCACTGTTCGAGCGATGACGATCGCGTGACTATTGATTATATAAATTTTCCACCAAACCGTGTGTGTGTGTGTAAAGTAAATGAGAGAGAAGATGTGTCAGCGTGCGTCGCGCGAGAAGAAGAAGCGAGAGATTCCTTTTCCTCTGATCCTCGTCACGCCCACAAAAAAAGAATATCTTCGTCCATATCCAAAACCGAGAAATGGAAAAGATCGCCCCTGCCGCGATCCCATCCAGAGCGCGCAAAACATCCAATCTTTTGAGAGGTTTGAGTGCAATTCTCATCCAAACACCGCTCGAAAACGGAAAAAGACATCGCGGGAAGTCTTTTTTCGCGCGTTTGATGGTCTCTGAACCTTCTCCAGAACATCCCCCGGCGCCGGAAAGAGATGAGCTCGACAAAAGTAAAAGAGTCCCTTTTCCCTTATTTTCCCTCTCCAAAAGGGACAAAAGAGAGAAAAGTAGTTTAACCAACTCTAATCTTTCGAAAAAAAAAAAGTAAAATCGAAAACGCGCTCGCGGCGACCGCGCGCGACGAAACCAAAACCGTACCTTCGTAACACAAGGATTCCAACACTTCTTTACTCTCCGAAAACGTCGTTTCGTCTTCGGTCGCGAGCATCACCTGCGCGTAAATCGGGTCGTTTAGAATTGAATTTTTTAACACAAAACAAAATTCCTCCGGTCCCCCGCGGGGGAGGAGCCTTACACAAAAAAAGAAAAAACAATTTCAATCATCAATCGCGAACCTTTAAACCTTTCGGGAACCCCGGGCGGGTGCTTCGCACGAACGTCATCACGTCCGCGCCGCCCATGGCGATTGCGGACCGCGCGGGCATCTCTCTCTTTTTTTGTGTGTTTCTCTTTCTGTCGTGCTGTGTGTGTATAAAAAAAGAAACACACGAAGAAAAGAATGAGGACGAGATGAGAGAGACAGGTTTTGACGACGACGAGGATGGATGTTTTATCTGAACTCGAGAAGAAAAAAAATCGAGATATTTTTTGGTTTCGTGAAGAGTGCAGACGCAGAGAGATCTTTTTGCGAAAGTTTTTGCCTTTGTTGCTCGATGAATGATATGGATTCGTGAATCTCTTCCCCTCGCACCCAAAAAAGAAGAAGTAACGAATGCCGCAAAAGTGAGTTTCCGTGCACCAGAGTAGCGACAGAGTCCCGTATTCACGAGAGAGAGAGAGAGAGAGAGAGAGACGCACACACATAATACACACACGCACATCCGATATTGAGAGCGCGAACATAGACTAGTCACGCGTAAAGAAGAATGACGAGCGTTGTTGTCGCTGCGACCGCATCGACGACGAGTTCGTTCGCGCGCAAAGCGACGCGGCGTTTTGACGGGAGAAAGAAGAGCGTCTTCTTTTCCTCTTCCTCTTCATCCGACGGTGATGGATTCGCTTCTTCATCGCGCGCCTCTTCTTCTTCTTTTTCTTCTTCTTCTTCTTCCGCGAGAGATGACGCGGTGGTAAACGACGGCGTGATTACGATGGAACGAAACAGCGGCGAGACGTCGACGTCTTCCGGAGGTGAAGGAAGAAGTCTGCTCGTCGTTTCGGAAGAAACGGAAGCGGTGAAACGATTCAAGTTGCGACCAGGACGGCACGCTTCGTTTTCGGCGAAAAAATCCGGCACCGTGGACGTGCTCGAAAACACCAAAGATCCCGCGCGCAGTTTACGAGAATATATGAGTTTACCGGCGACGTCGTACTCCACGTTGGATGGGGAAACGGTAAAACGAGTAGACGATCGGACGTTCGCGTGCACGCTGGGAACGCTGTCGTTTCTTGGGTTTAAGATTACGCCGACGGTGACGGCGAAGGTGGACGTGAGACCGAACGGCGTCGGGCCGATGATTTCAGTCGAAGAGGCGACGATTTCGGGGAGTAAGATTGTGGAAGATGCGAACGAACAGTTTCAGTTGAGCTCTGTGAACGACGTGTCGTGGTTTGATTCCGCGACGGAGGAGTTTCCGAACCAGAAAACGATTCAATCGGAAACGACGGTGAGCGTGTATTTGATCGTGCCGAGGTGGTTTCCGTTCACGGTGAAGAGCACGGAGAGGACCGGGAGGTTTGTCGTAAATCAAGTCGTTGGTCAGGTTGTTCCGAGATTTTTGAAACAGTTGAAAGCGGATTACGAGGTGTGGAGTTTAGGGGACGATTCGAGGAAAGCGGTGTGTGAGGGCGGGTTGTTTGACATCGATCAATCGAAGAACAATCCGGAGATGTGCGACGTATCTTTGGAAGAAGATTGAGATTGATTTTTAAGATGCTTAGATTTTAATATTGACTTTATTATTATTTGCGGCGGCGGCATGTGCATTGTGAACGATATGGTGTGTTGTTGTTACTCTACTCGCGTTGCATTACCTTTTTTCTTTTATGCCTTGTTCTTCGACGTCGACTGATTTTTCTGATTTTTCCTTGCCGATGCCAAGATGCCAGTTACCGTGCTTGTCGACTTCAAACGCGCGCGCGGTGCTATTCTTGTCGTTCTTCCCAAACTGAACGAGATGCAAAGCATATATACAACTCAATCGACGAAATGCCAAACCCGATACGTACAACGTGTACGCTTCTAAAACTAGCGCGATTGAGTCCGCAATGGCTTCTGCTTTTGATTTCTCAAACGCCTCTCCGCCGAAAGAATATAAACTCGCGTACGCTTTCGACCAAAATAAAATAGCAAAGAGTGTACACACCTGCTCCGCGTGATTGGAATTATCTATCGTTTGTTCTCTCACTTGATTCGCGGTTTGTCTTAGCAAAATCGCGTGCAACACGCACAACACCGCGTTGCCCATGAACTCTACCTTCCGTCTCAAACTCATGACGCAGACGAAATACAAAGTACAAAGCAAAGGCACGCACGCGAGCGTTTTCAGTCGTTTCCGTTTTTCCGAACATTCCTCGGTTTCGGATAAAGAACAGTCTCGTTCCATCGCGTCGCTCTTTGGAATGAACGACGATTCGAACCAGTCGATCGCTTTCACGAGCATGATTAATCTGTCGCGGTGTGTTATCGTCCAGGCCGAGGGAGGCAAGGAAGAGAGGAGAAGGAAAAAAAAAGAGAGGAGAGAGAGGAGCGTTTTTTTTTCGCTTTTGGCTCAGATCTTCGGTTTTCTCTTTTGTTTATCAAAGCTCACGAGCGCTTGCGCGCGCGATAAATTCAGAATGACCTTCCAACAAAAAGTGTTTATCATCATCGCCAACAAGAGCAATATCTCTCGGCTCAATACATGACAGAGGAGAGGTCATGGTTTTTTTAGTAATCAAAGGACTTCCGCGAGGAGTACTTCATGATGATGAGTTTTTATATCATCGCCGATTCTGACACACCGCGCGCACCCGCGCGCGCGGTCGATACGAGCAGAGAGCAAAAAAAAACGAGAGAGAGTGGTTTTGTATCTAGATACAAAATAAAAAATACGCGCTCCCCAAGAGAAAGAAAAGAGTTTTGTTTCTAGAAAACCGCGAAAGCGCGCGCGCGCGCGTGAGAGAGAGAGAAGTTGCGCTTCGCTCCAGAGATAGGCTCAGTGTATGAGTGCTCTTACGTGTAATCACGCGGCTACTGTCATTCGGATCGATTTTACTTTTTTTTGTACGTCATCGCCTGCTTTTTGAAGAATTTTTCGAACAGTTTTTCTTCAAAGCACACCTCTACGTATGCCTAGACTTTCCCGAACCTTCCTCGTCCTCTCGTTCCTCTTCGTCGCGTTCACGTTCGCGCGATTTAGTTTCACGACGAAAAAGAATAACAACAACAATAAAGAGTCCATAGAGGATTTCGCGTTCACCTCGCAGCTTTTTTCCGGCTCGTGGAGGAACGTCGTCGCGTTTGATTCGAAGATGATTCGAGAGAGGAAAGAGAGGGACGCGAGCGTGTTTCATTTAGGGAACGCGGATGATGCGATGAGGAAGAGAGGAGGGGAGAGGGGAGAAGAGCGGGAGGAAGAAGAAGAGGAGGGAGAAGAGCGAGTGCCTTTGTTAAAGACGCTGGCGTACGAGGAGAGACGGTAGCGCGCGGATAGACTTGATTGATAGTTTTGTAGTATTGTAGTTAGGGGATGCTTTTTTATAGTTTGTTATGGTATTGAGTTTTTCCTTTCCAAATGTTGTACAAGTTCTCTCTCTCTCTCTCTTCTCGCGTCTCTCTCTCTCTTTTACGCGGCGAGTGAAACTGACGCACGTATAAACAAGATTGGTTTGGTGTGCGTGTGTTTATCAACTCTTCTTTCGCCGAAAGCATGTTAGCGCGCGCTCAATTTTCCTCACGTAAAAGGCGCGCTCGATCGACCGCCGATGATTGCCTTTGAGACGTTCACGGCAACAATCGCCCCAACGAGGACTCCGGCTGCTTTCAAGAGGTTTTTATCATCCTCGGATAAACCGTCTTTAAACGCTTTCACCCTCTTCAACAAGTCTCGGAAACGTCTTCGCGCGTCTCTCGCGAGTCTTCGCCACGCGTTCGTTACCGCCGTCGGCGCTCGCGATGCGTTTTTACGCGCGTTGTGAAAGAACGCGCGCACTTCTGTTTTCAGCGAATCCAGCGCGGTTTTCTTTTCTTCTTCTTCTGCTGCTGCTGCTTCATCATCATCGGAGCTCTTCGACTCTTCTCCTAAATCCGAAATCTCATCCGAATCTTCCTCCGTTCCCTCTTCTCCTTTTCTCGTTGTTTTCTCCGAGGAGTTTTCCTCTTCTTCTTCTTCTTCTTCTTCTTCTTCTTCTCCTTTTCCTTCGTTTTCTTCACCGCTCTTCTTCCCGGTGTCGACACCAACATCCAGCGAAGCCGGCGGCGAAAGCGACACTCTTTTCTTCTCCGCCACCACCGCCTCTCTGTCGCTCCTCTCCTCTCGCATCGTTCGCTCGTTCTCGTCCTCGCCGCTCGCTTCCGACTTTTCCAGCACGTCCCAAGAAGACTCTTCCTCTTCCTCTTCCTCCTCTTCCTTCTCCTTCTCTTCTTCTTCTTCTTCTTTGTCGTCCTCGTCGCTCTCGACGACGATTTCTGGCGTCTCCTCTTTCTTTTCACTCGCGTCGTCGATCATCGTCCCCAATATATGGAAAGATTGCCCCTGGTAGTCACCGCGCGCGCGCGTTCAAATGTTGTCGTTATCGAGATCAAAAGTTCGTCTTTTTTTCCTATTCTATGCTCGTATTTTTGAGTTTTTTTTCTTATTTGTGTGCGACACATTCGAGACATTCGCGAGAGACAAAACTTCATAATAACGCGCATGAGAAGAGCGATCGTCGAGCGCGCGTGCGCATCCGCGCGAGGACCGACGTCGACGACGTGCATTTCTTCTTCGTACGCTTCTTTTCTGAGGCAAAACCTCTGCGCAGCAGCTGCCACCTCCTCCGCCACCGAAAAGCGGCGGTTTTGGGGAAACTCCGACATCGTTTCCTCCACGACCCCTAGCGCTGCTACTGCTGCTGCCGCGCGATGCAATAACAACACTCACCGACGACGCGCGTACGCGACGAAAGGTCGGGGTCAGTCCGCGCCGAAAGGGTTCACGCCACCCGCCGCGATGGCCGCGCGAGCTTCTCTGAACCAAATGAACTTTAATCCGTTTCAAGCGAGCTCGAATCAAATCGCAGAGCCGTATCGAGGGAGGAGGAAGATGCCGAGCTCGGTGACTTTACTGCCTCGATATTTATACGAAATCGGATTGAACAAAGCGAAGGACATATACTGCACGTCGAAAGTGACCTCGGCGATTAAAGGGTTCGATTTGAACGAGTTTAAGAGGGACATGGCGATATTGTACGAAGAGATATCGCGGGCTATCGCGAATAACAATTTATCGAGTTGCCGCGGCGACGTGAGCCATAAAGTCATGCAAGAGTTGAAGCAAGAGCAGAAAAGGAGGATGAAGAACGGGTGGTCGAGGATTCGATGGAGTTTGAGCGAGAAAGGGGTGGAGAACGTTTCCGTGGTACAAGGAAGGATGGTGGCGACTAGTCAAGACTTGGCGAACGTGTTCGCGCAGTTTACGGTGAGGTTTGAGAGTAGGCAAGAGTTTGGCGCGTACGACGACAACGGCAAGTTAGTCGCCGGGGATCCCGAGGACGTCGGCGCGAATTTGAAGGTGGTAGATCATTGGGTGTTTGAGAGAGGGCTAGGACCAGCGCAAAAGACAAATTCAAGATGGCGTCTGTGCGCGAGGCTAATCGTAGAGGAATAAATGTTATAATTTTAGATAGATAACACACGCGTAATACACACAGTGCTGCATTAAATATTCTTTCAACTTATCGTCGTCTCTAAGTTAATATCGATTCTAGAAAGTAAGTGCGGAATGCTACTCGCCACGGCGCCAAACTTCTCGGCGTTGTCGTACAACTCGAAAATCGGCACCGCCACCAACTTACTCGTTTTTGGTACCGCAAAGTAGCACTTCTCCGGTAACTCCACTAAAAACACCTCCAACGTTTCTTTCGGTTTTGTCACGTGCGGTGGCAAATACGGATACATCTGCGGCTCGAATCCTAACCTGTACCACGTGGACAGCTGATCTAAAACCTCAAACGACGCTCTTAAATTCGTCTCGTTCGATTCGTTCGGCGCCGCTAGTTTATTCGCTAACTTCCTCTTTAACCCCTCCGTGATCCCTTCCCCGGTTCGTAATCTTCCTCCGGGTAACCGAAACGTGCTCGTGCTCGCCGAAAAGTGTTGCCCGGGTCGGTCCCACTGCGACGCCGCCTTCCCGTCCGCCGTCGTTTGCTGCGCGCCCGGAGGTAACATCGACTCTTGCAACAACAACACGTGCGGACACCCGTGCTGATTCACCACGCACACGCCCGCCACCGACCGTCTCGCGATTCCTCCGCTCTTCTCGTACTGCTCTCGAATCCTCCGCAATCTCGCCTCCTTCGCGTTGCTTTTTTCTTCCTTCTTCAAAACCGCCTTGACGCCAAACGTGTAATTCCCCAACGAATGCACGTTCAATCGTTTCGATTTGGACAGCAGCCCTCGCATGGAAGCCATTTGTTGCTGCATCAAATCCTCCGCGCTCGCTGGAGAATTGCCCGATCCGCCCTGATGCTGCTGCTGTTGTTGTTGTTCCGCTTCTTCCTCTCCTCCCGCTCCTTCCTCGCCTTCTCCAACGTCGCCATCGGCGGGAGCGTTGACATCAAACATCCCCCCGCCGTCTTCCTCTAACGCTTTGTCGTGCGCTTTGATGTCCTCGAATTCAAAGTCATCGTCTGATTCTTCTTCTTCTTCTGCGCTCATATTTTCTCGTGCTTTTTCTCGCCGCGGGTTCAGATGTGCTCTCTCTCTCTCACACTCTCTCTCTCTCTCTCTCTCTCTCTCTCTGCTTCTTCTGTGTGTACGTAGTTGTCACTTTTAACGCGCACAATTCAGCTTGCAAAAATTTAATTTTTGTTTAGGGTTTTGGTAGAATTTTCAAAAAAACAACAAACAAACAGCTTCTTCTGCTTTTAAAAAAAAAAAGACTGCGCGCGCTCGCGGAGAGAGAGAGAGAGAGAGAGAGAGAGCACGAGAAAAAAGACGAGAATGAGAGCAGCGCTGGAAGGAGGGAGAGGAATAACGTATCATCCTCATCATCATCCGCGAGCGCTTTTTGTCGCGAACCGTTCGACTGAGAGAGCAGCGCGGATGATTCCTTCTTCTTTGAAAAATCGTCGTCGAGTTTCACCTTTTTTTGTAACGGCAACATTACGAAGTGGGCATCGTCATCTTCAACGACGGCGCGCGCTGAGAAGAATCGCGGGAGGTTCTTCGAGAGGAATTCGCGGTGACGATGACGACGTTATCTTTTTCGTCGGAGGAAGAGCACGCGTGAGAGCGAAAGCGGCGTCGATAACGCCGTCCGATGATTATTTAGATGGGGAAAGTTTAGACGTGAATTATTACTTCAAAAACGCCTCGTCGACGAGTAACAAAGACGACTGGTTGAACGCGAGCGAGAAGCGCAAGAGGAACGTTTTGCTCTCCTCTTCGGACGACGAAGACGCGGACGACGATATGTACCAACTTTCAAAAGAGGACGAGGCTTTGCACGAGGAAATGTGGCTGGAAATTATGGAGATATTGGCGACGTTTGGCACCATCGGCGGCGGCATCGCGGCCATCGCGCTCGGCGAGCTGTACTTGTGTTCGCTCGTCGTCGTGTTGCCGATACTGGCATTTTCTTTGAAGAAAAAGAGAGAGACGAGGGTGAGAGAGAAAACTCGGATGCGATTGAAACAGTTGAAAGAGGAATTGATGGTGGTGACGAGGAATAAGACGACGAACGCGACCGTGATGAACTTGTCCTCGCAGTTGCAAAAGAAGAACATGGTCGCGCTCGAGTTTGCGATTCAAAGAGCTTTGAAAGAAGACGGCGCTGAGTTTAGCAAGAGAATCGACGCTCGATTAGACGCGTTGGAAAGAGCGATGCAAAGAGCCGCAGAGAAGCAAGCGGCGAGTCAGCGAGATTCCGGGGCCGTGGCTGGGATGTTAGCCAGGGACGTCGCGGACGCCAGGATTGACCAGAGAGAGAACTTCAAAAAAATGTATCGCGAGTTGGAAGAAGCGACCAAGTTGTCGATCACGGAAAACGAACGAACGAGGAAACAAGTCCAGAAAGAGCTGGAGACGCTGTGGGAACTGGTAGAAAACGTGGAGAGAGAGATTTCCGGCGTCAGCGACGGCGTCGGAGAGCGGTTGACGATGATTTTAGAGGCGCGAGCAGAGGAGCAGAAAAGATTGAGAGAAGAGGAAGAAGAGACGGAAAAGAAGAAGAATCCGTTTGAAGACAAAGCAATCGCTGAATTTGCGTTTTCCGAGGAGTTGCAAAACCGAGTGGACGAGATTTCAAAGCTCGCGGATGCGGTCCAACGCGTGAAAGAAGCCATCGATGCCAGAAACGAAGCTGAACTCGGGAACGAGTTGATTTCAAAGATGGACGAGAGTCAGTGGCAAGCGCTCGGTTTGCGATTCGACGCACTTTCGGAAATGGCAGAAACGACCGCCGAGCGTGTGGTGTCGGAAATCAGCGAATCGATTGAAAAGAAAAGAGGTGTGTTTTTGAGCGACGATGATGATAACGATGACGCAAACGCAGCGATGATCAACGCGATGAAAATGGGCGCGAATAAAATCATCGCCTCCAAGGAGAAGGAAGAGTCGTACTATTCGTTAGATTTGGACGAAGATAACGTAGACGATATGAGCGAACCGAAAACAGGATTTGAAAGAGCGTTGCGACGAACGGGAAGCGTCGAGATGGTTGCAGAAACAGTGAAAAGGAGTAGCGATGAAGACAGGAGACGAAGGCAAGAGCCATCGGCGTCCATGCAAACGAGGATGGCGATGCAACAACCGACGACG
>Ga0255772_10004868_pt1 | contig 12542 bp, 8 predicted proteins | sample 071ome_34_FD_179970 | JGI IMG/M metagenome (GOLD analysis project Ga0255772, IMG submission 179970) | Coastal salt marsh microbial communities from the Groves Creek Marsh, Skidaway Island, Georgia - 071411BT metaG (version 2) | ecosystem: Environmental > Aquatic > Marine > Intertidal zone > Salt...
GTATTTATAGTTTTGAGTAATGTGTTGGTCGATGTCGCAGACTAGTTGATCGAGGTTGTCGGTATTCAGCGGTGTTCCAAAGTTGATCTGGACTTCTCCCTCACAGCGATCCAGGCTATCGATCAGGTGTTGCATGGTGTCGGTTCGTGAGGCTTGGTTGAGTTCTGAAGCATTCAACCCCTTGATATATCTTTCCAAGGCTTTATGGGTATCGGAGGGGTCCCATTGGTAGCTAATTGAAACCGGGATAATCGATTGCTGTGATAGAAAACTCGCCGTGTTTTGGTGTATCTCTTTTGCCATTACCAGCATTTTTAGCACGGCTGGATTGGTTTCATCGATACCATCTTTCGCTCGACCTTCACGTTGGGCTATCCATACATTGTGTTCTTTTAGGCTGAATTGGATGTCGGAGCTTAACTGCTTTAACGCTTTGAATTTGTCTCTGAGGGGCATATCACCTCGTGGCACTTCCAGACAACCTGCCAACGACATCAGGCGTGCCATAGCAGGATCTTCCATCAAGTTACTGCCAATGACGCTGCGTGCTGAGGTGAATTTATGGCTGAGTAGCGCGTGGTTGATCAGTACCGGATCAAGCAGTATGTCTCTGTGATTGCTGATAAAAATGTGGTGCCGATGTTTGGTGATTCGATCTAGACCGACAACTTCTATCTTTCTAAATCTACGTGTCACCCAATGGCTAAAGAAGGTCATGAAGGCGGTGACATCTGAATGATGATCCTTCAATTTAAGTAACAATTCCGAGATTTGAAACGGAGCGGATTTGTTCTCTTCGGTACCTGTGTTCTTGGTGTTTGAGGATACTGATATATCTAATGATTGAGGCATTGGGTAGATCTTCTGATATCAATAAGTGACTGAAAATAAGGTTATTAATACGTCTATGAGGAATAGTAAAAGTACAGAGCCTGAGTGCCTATAGCTGCAAGAGAGATTGATTCCAGATGTCAAATGGTTGAGTCCTTGAGTCAAGCAGTTTGATCCTGAGCTGGCTAAAGTAGCCATCATCAAATAAGCAGGCTTTAGTGAAAGGAGGCCACTATGTTACAGGCAGTGATTCCCCAGAAGCGTTTTACCAAAGACAGCTTCTCGAAAGAGGAGTTGAGTTCTTCTATCTCGTGTAAATCCGAGAACTCTCTCGACGACTACAAAATGATGCTGCCTCAGGGCGAGATGCAATTGCTTGATCGCGTGGTTCATTTGTCGAAAGACGGTGGTAAATACGGTCGCGGTGAAGTGATTGGTGAGTTCGATATTCATCCTGATTTGTGGTTTTTTCAATGCCATTTTCCTGGCGACCCCATTATGCCAGGGTGTCTTGGCATCGACGCGCTTTGGCAAACGCTGGGCGTGTACCTGGCTTGGCAGGGGCATTCAGGTAAATGTCGGGCGCTGGGTGTCAGCGACGTGAAGTTTGGTGGAGAAATTCTGCCAACTACTAAGACGGTTCAATTCAATGTGCATGTTAAACGTGTGATTCAACGAGGTATGACACTGGCCATTGGAGATGGTGTGGTATTGGCAGATGGACAGGAAATTTACAGCGCAAAGAACCTGAAAGCGGCATTGATTTAGGTCTTGGGACAAGGAAAGAAAATGAAACGAGTCGTGATTACAGGTGCAGGCATCGTGTCGAGTCTGGGGAATTCATTGGATGAGGTTAGTCAGTCGCTTCGATTGGGACGCAGTGGTATTCGTACCAACGATACCTTTAAGGAAGTGGGTATGCGGTCTCATATCAGTGGCGCCATTGATTTTGATACCAAAGAACTGGTGCCAAAACGCGTAGCACGTTTTATGGGACGAGGCGGAGCATACGGCTATCACGCCATGGAACAGGCGCTGATCAATAGTGGATTAAGCCGTGATGAGATCTCCAATGAACGAGTTGGTTTAATCATAGGTTCCGGTGGAGGCGCGACTGATGAAATTCTGGATTCTGTGGAAGTGATGCGGGCTAAAGGCATTCGCAAGGTGGGTCCATATCGGGTAACGCGGGGTATGCACAGTTCAACCGTTGCTTGTTTGGCAACGGCCTTTGAAATCCGAGGGGTAAGCTATGCAGTGACCTCGGCTTGCGCGACCAGTGCCCATGCAATTGGTGCAGCTTATGAGCAGATTTTATTAGGAAAGCAGGATGTGATGTTTGCCGGTGGCAGTGATGATATTCACTGGACTATGGCCTTGCAGTTCGATGCCATGGGAGCGCTGTCGACAGCCTATAACGATCAGCCGGAGCTGGCGTCCCGCCCCTATGATGCCAGTCGAGATGGCTTTGTGATTTCAGGGGGCGCGGGCGTATTGGTATTGGAAGAGCTTGAACATGCACTTGCTCGTGGAGCCAATATTCTTGCGGAACTGACTGGGTTTGGAGCAACCAGCGATGGCGATGATATGGTTCAGCCGTCTGGAGAAGGTGCTATTCGTTGCATGAAGCAGGCGTTAGGGCAGAACACAGATGTCGATTATGTGAATGCTCATGGCACCAGTACACGCATTGGTGATGTTAAAGAGTTGTCGGCCATTCAAACCTTATTCAGCAATGAGCTGCCTATGGTGTCGTCTACTAAAGCGCTTGGCGGTCATGCCATTGGCGCAGCCGGGGTTCATGAAGCCATTCATTGTTTGTTGATGATGCGCGATGGATTTGTGGCAGGCAGTCATAACATTGAGGAGCTGGATGAGGCGGTAGCTGAATATCCGGTGTGTCGCGAGACTGCTAACAAACAACTTAATCGCGTGTTATCGAACAGTTTTGGCTTTGGTGGCACCAATGCATGTCTGGTTTTTGAAAGATTTGGGGCATGTGATGCAAGCCAGCAGAGGGCGGTGGCATGAATCAGCAATTAAATAAAGTTCAGTTAACCGACATGAAGGTGATAGAGCCTAAAATCCGTGGTTTCTTATGCACAACAGCTCATCCATTAGGCTGTAAAGCGCATGTGGAAGCACAGATCAATCAGGTGAAGTCAGAACACTCTGTTAAGCAGGCTTCCAAGCCGCCTAAACGGGTTCTGATCATCGGTGGCTCTGCCGGTTATGGCCTATCCAGTCGGATTGTATGTGCCGCGGGTTACGGCGCTAGCACGGTTTCTGTCTCAATGGAAAAAGCACCGACTCAACGAAAAACTGCCACAGCAGGTTGGTATAACAACCATTATCTGGATCAGTGGATAAGCGAGCAGGGTGGTGCGTCCTATTCCATTTCGGGCGATGCCTTTTCTGCTGAGATCAAGCAACAAGCTATTGATACGATTAAGAGCAAACTCGGGCAAGTGGATCTGGTGGTGTATAGCCTGGCAGCGCCTCGCCGAATTAAACAGGAAGATCAATCCACCAAGACTTATCAATCTGTGATTAAGCCTATCGGTCAGCCGTTCGAAGGACGCACCATCGATACGGCTTCAGGCAAGATGTCTTCGCTGTATCTGGAGCCTGCCTCTTCTCAGGAAATTGAAGATACCGTCACTGTCATGGGCGGCGAAGATTGGTTTGATTGGATGGTTGCGCTTAATGAAGCCAACCTGTTATCAGATCAGATTCAAACGGTGGCTTTTAGCTATCTGGGTGGTGAGCTGACTAAGGCTATTTATGGTGCAGCTACCTTGGGCGCAGCCAAAGGAGATGTGGAGCGTCACTGTCAAAAGATCAATGACATGCTGGAAGCTACGGGGCAAGAATTACCTGCAAAAGTGGCCGTGCTTAAAGCGATTGTTACTCAGTCCAGCGCGGCCATTCCGTCTTTGCCTCTCTACATATCCGTGTTGTATCAGGTGATGAAAACACAGGGCAATCATGAAGGCTGTTTGGATCAGATTATTCGTTTATTCGATCAGGTACTTTATCCGTCTGACGCTCAGCAAGAGAAAGACTGCGAGCAAGATAAAAGCTATCGCTATCGCTTGGATGACAGGGAATTAACTGACTCAGTTCAGCAGGCTGTGACAGAACTGTGGCAGAAAGTTGATCAGGTGAACTTGAATGATTTGACCGATTTCTCAGGCTATCAATCGGATTTTCTTAAGCTGTTTGGCTTCGACTGGCCCGGTATTGATTATCAGAAACCCGTGCCTTTGGAACCCTGATACATGCTCCTTTAATTATTTTCACCTTCCTCTCTGTAAGGCTTATTGGTTGAAGCCGGGAAACAGTCAGAGAGGAATTTTGTCTGCTGATTGAGCCTGCTTACAGGTCAATGGAGGTTAAAGAGATGTTGGAATTGGATGGTGACAGTTTGGTCGCGGAAAAAGAATCAGACCAAAAGCGTGAACGAGAAGTGGATGATTTCTCAGTAAAAGGGGATCAGGACGAACTATTGATTCGTTGTGATAAGAAAGTCACTGGAATTGATGAGATCGAGTTCGAGGGTGGTGCGTTTTTATCTAAATCTACTTTGAGTCAGCAGCATAGCGTTATTAAGTCATTGGATAACAAAGTCTATGCTGATCAGGTATTACAACCTGTCGATGATATTCAGCGTCCGTCTGCACTGGCTGTATTGCATTTGATGGCTGATAAAGTGTTGGAAGAATCTCAGTTTGGGCCGTTAACCTTGGCGCGAATTGAATTAAGAGGCAATCCCTCTGATAAACATCAATCGGTTGGCTATGAAGTCGCGGTTGTTGTGCAAAACCGCGCGGTCAAAAATGGCGTGTGGTTGCCTGAACATCACGACCGAGTCAGTAACTGGTTAACAGAAATCAGTGCCAAGCGATTGCCTGTGATCACCTTTATTGATACGCCGGGCGCGGATGCCGGTAATCAGGCGAATCTGGATTTTCAAGCCGCAAGCATCTCCAAATTAATTACCCGATTTACTCGTCTGGATGTACCTACGCTAGGTGTGATCTATGGGAAGGGGTATTCCGGTGGTGCCATTCCTCTGGCGGCGACCAACTTGTTATTTTCTCTAAAAGATGCAGTGTTTAATACCATTCAACCTCAGGGCTTGGCTGCCATTGCACGTAAGGAAAAGCTCTCCTGGCAGGAATGTGCCCAGTGGGTCGGTATCAGTGCAGTAGAGCTGGTCTTTGATGGTGTGATCGATGGTGTGATTGATTACAGTCCGATGGCAACCGAGCAATCAGTGATTCAACTGAAATCCGCGTTACTGGAGGGATTAGAGTCATTGCTGCAGAAGATCAACGAAGGCGAAGACATTCGCGACTTAAGGTGGCAAACGCTACGAAATCGTCTGAGTTTTCAGGAACCGAATTATCAGCAACAAGCGTCTTCAGAACGTATACATATTCAATTACAACCCACAAGAACACCGGATACCAAGAGCACTGGGAGCGGTGACGAAGTTACTAAACCTGCTTTTGATCTTTGGTTAGGTCGCTCACAACCTGTTCGATATCACAAACAATTAGCTGATTTATGGAAGCTGGTTCAAGCCGGTTATGAGACGCGTAATCCGTCCATAAGTGGAAGCGCTGGTGGTCGGATTGGTCAGACCATCAGTTATTCAGAATTCCAAACTCTTGAAACCTTTGCTCTGGAATTGGCTACCGAACTTTATCATCAGTGGCAGTCCGATTTTGGTGAGTGCTTGCTTACCTACAAAGGCGCTATAGCTGAATGGCCCATGACAGACCTTGAATCCTTTATTGACCAGCAAAACGCGTCCGGCCAAGTACTGGAGCTGAGCGATTTTCTTCGAGTTCAAGATGTTCAGGAGTTACTGCTTCATCATTTGGAATTGTTCAAGTTACTGGATGTGAGTTATGACCTGTTTCTGTCCGAAATTTGTTCAGTGGCTTGGGAATATTCTCTGGAACAGACTTTATCTGAAGATACGGTTCAAAAGCTTTGGCGTAATGCCCAGACGTTGGCAATAAAACAGGGTGTCGATCGAGATCGGGCTCAACGTTTTCTGAACTGGTTAGACTATCTGGATCAGAATGGTCGTCTTCAAAAGCAGATCAATCAATTGAACGAATGGAAGCAACGACAGTTTCCTCGAACGGATCAGGCTTTGTTGGTGGTCGCTGGTTATTACGTAAGTACCTTGCTCATTCGGTTGCATTCACATCAGGTTCGGGGCGTTCCGTTTTCAGGCGCATTTCAACCGGCCCAGATTGGTCGACAGAAAAATTTCTGGTATCGAATTACTCAAGCATCGCGCAATGTCCGGATTCAGGAATTATTGGATCAAACAAAAACACAGCGACTGGTGGCTTCTGAAAGCTGGGTGGAATTGCTGTTTGATGAGTTTGAATTGTTAGATGAGCAACTGATTACCAAAGACCCCAAAGTCTTTCCTGGCTTTGCCAAACGGATTAAACAAACCTTGGAGAAAGGTCAGACTCCGTGTGGTTTGGTCACGGGTCTTGGTACATTAAAAGGCCCAACCAACGCTGATAAGCAGGTGGCGTTTTTTACCAGTAATACGGACTTTCAGGCAGGCGCTTTTGATATGGCTTCAGCTGAAAAACTGTGCCGATTATTGGAACGGGCAGCCATGGCTGGATTGCCTGTGATTGGATTAGTGTCGTCGGCAGGGATGCAAACCAAGGAGGGCGCTGCGGCACTGTTTTCTATGGCGGTAGTGAACGAAGCGATTGCACGTTTTGTTGAAACTGGTGGCCGCTTGTTAATGATTGGCTATGGCGACTGTACGGGCGGTGCGCAAGCCAGCTTTGTGACCCATCCTGATGTGGATACGTATTACTTATCGGGCACTAACTTGCCTTTTGCCGGACAAGTGGTGGTTCCAGAGCATCTGACCTTACAAGCCTGTTTATCGAATTATTTGGCAAGTGATCGGAAAGAGATTGAAGGCGTGATTCGTCATCCATTGATGGCAGGACTGGATCGCCAGCTTCGAGAAATTGATCCTTCTTTGATGGAAAGTGAGCTAACCCTGACAGACGTGATTTCTGATTGGTTAGTGGATTTGTTGAATGGCAGTTCAAAAGCTCAAGTTTCCGGCAGCCAGCATTCAAAAAGAAAGCAGTATGGAAAGATAGATCAAGTACTGGTTCATGCGCGTGGTTGTACGGCTCTAAGACTGGTTCAGGCGGCTCATCAACACGGAAAGCAGGTGGTGTTGGTTCAGTCTGATCCGGACATGAACTCGACGGCGGCCAAGTCTTTGGTGTCAGGTGACAGGTTAGTATGTCTTGGGGGGCAAAGCTCTGATGAAAGCTATCTCAATGCACATTCGGTGTTGCGTGTTGCTGAGTTAGAGAAGGTAGATGCGCTGCATCCAGGCATTGGTTTTTTATCCGAAAATGCCGGGTTCGCACAGTCATGTTTACTTCAAAATTTGAATTTTATTGGCCCTGATGCTTCTGCCATTGAACGCATGGGGGATAAGGCTCAGGCAGTGGAAACTGCTCTTCAGGCGGGGGTACCGACCATTCCCGGCAGTGGTGGTGTGGTGAGTTCTTTCGATGAAGCAAAGCAGGTGATGGATGCTATTGGTTTACCTTTGTTGATTAAAGCTTCGCACGGTGGTGGTGGCAAAGGCATTGGAACAGTAGAGCATGCTGAACAGTTGAAGCACACCTTGCTACGTGTCCAACAAGAAGCGAAAAGTGCCTTCGGTTGTGCTGATGTCTATATCGAGCGTTTGTTGGAATCGGTTCGTCATATTGAAATTCAGGTACTAAGAGATCGCTTTGGTAATTTTCGTATGGCGGGTGTTCGGGATTGTTCTTCTCAGCGCAATCGTCAGAAACTTATTGAAGAGTCTGGTGAGTACGTACTTACTGGAGATCAGATTAGATCATTAGATGGTTGGTCATCTCAGCTGTGTGATCAAATCGATTACGTTGGTGTTGGAACATTGGAGTTCTTATACGACCTAGATCGAAATTGTTTTTACTTCATGGAGATGAATACCCGACTCCAGGTGGAGCATATTGTTACCGAAATGACCTCCGGGATTGATCTGGTAGAGCAGCAGTTTTTGATTGCTGAAGGGCAGAGTATTGAGGCACTTCCAAGCGCCATTGCTCATCAAGGTCATGCCATTGAAGTACGAATCAATGCAGAAGCACTGTCCGTAAAATCAGACGATGAAGGGAAGAAGTTAGTAGTTACTCCGGCCAGCGGCCGATTCTCCAAGGTGTTTATTCCAGAACAGGACTATGCCCGTGTGTTATCGGTTGCAGAACCTGGGCAAGAGATGTTGCCTTTCTACGATAACCTGATTGCTCAAATTGTAGTGCACGGAAAAGATCGAAGAGAAGCCCTTACGCATCTTATTGAATTGCTGGATGAAACGGTGATTGACGGTGTAGAAACCAATCTGCCATTGATCAAAGAATTGTTGGCGACCGATGATTTTCGTTGTGGCGATATATCTACCCAGTTTGTGGAACGTTGGGCTCAGGAGAAGGGTGATGTACTTACGTTGATCTCTGAAATCTCACATAACCCGGTTGAATCCTCAGCTCAACCTTTCCTAGAGAAAGACAGTGGTGAGTGGTTACTTAAGCTACCAAGCACAGGTGTCGTATATTCATCGCCGTCACCGGATAGCAGTCCTTTTATTAAGGAGGGCGATGTCGTTTCCGGTAATCAAGCATTGATGTTGCTCGAAGTAATGAAAATGTTTATGCCTATCACGTTGAACCAATTCTTTCCTTTTGCAAAGAAAGACGACTCTTTTGAAGTGGTTCATAGAAGGGAACTGGACGGGCAATACGTACAACAAGGAGAAGTGATTCTGACGTTAAAACCCCTTTAAAACGATCAAGGCTGCTGATGCAGTACAGATAACTTTATTTATTCATATCACGTAATACAAAACTGAACATAGATTAGGAAATACAAATGTCTGATTTAACGAAAAAAATTCAAACCATCATCAGTGAACAATTGGGTGTGGAAGCATCTTTGGTTACGCCAAAAGCGGCTTTTACCGAAGACCTTGGGGCTGATTCCCTTGATACCGTAGAGCTGGTCATGGCACTGGAAGAGGAATTTGAAATCGAGATTCCTGACGAAGTAGCGCAGGCGGTTAAAACGGTTGAGGATGTGATTAAGTTGATCAGCGCAGAAGCTGAGGTTGCTTAACACTGGCCGATTGATTTAATCATATGAGTCCGTGACACTGTTGGATGGGTAACCTAGGATTTCTCATTTCGATAGTGTTTCGGGCTTTTTCCCGTCCAGCGTTTGAACGCACGGCTAAAGGCGCTGAGTTCTGAAAAACCCAATACAAAGGCAATTTCACTGAGTGAAAGTTCTTTATCTTTGATGATTTCAAGCGCCTTTTCCTGGCGAATGTCTTCAACCAACTCCTGAAAAACCAGACTTTCTTTCTTAAGCTTTCGATAGAGCGTTTGGCGACTCATGTGAAGACGTTGAGCCACATGATCAATATCAGCCTGTCCATGCGGAAGCATTTCCAGAACGATGTCTTTCACTTTGTCGCCAATTTTTCGTTTGAATAAACGGGTATTAATGGCTTCTGCATACCGTTGAAGGGCGGATCTGACGTAAGGGTTTTTCTGGGTTGGACTGAAAGGTAAGAAACGACTTGCCAGGGTAATACTGCAAACATTTTTATCAAATTCTACCGGACAACCAAACAGCTTTTCATACTCATCTGCATAGGTGGGAGCGGGGTGAGCGACACCGATCTTTTCCATACGAATTTCGTCGTTAACGTATTGTCGGGTGCGTTGAACGGCTAGAGCAAGTGTGCGCTCCATATCCTGAATGCAGTAGAACTCGGGTTTGTGATGATGGAATTCAATAACGGAAGTTCTGCCTTGTTTATCGAAGGTCAGTTCAATGCCATTGTTTACCAAGCTAAATAGGCGGACGTATTGTTCGATACCTTGCTCAAGGGAGTCACTGTGAACCAGAATATTGCCAACCAATCCCATTAATTCGGAGATACTTTGTTGACCTACATGAAGGCCTATCGCAGGATCATTTGACAGTGCTTTGGCTTTCTCCCAAAGCAGATGGTATTTGGTTATTGGCAGACGGGCTTCTTGATCATCGAGCAGGGATTCCGAGATTTCGAGTTCTTTTAGCAATGCTGCTCGGGTTGTTTCATCAAGAGTTTTCTGATCCGTCAGGTAATGAAGTACCGCTCGAACAGAGGAAACACTGACTGTAGTTTCATTCATGTTTACTCTGCTCCCTATTAACGGTGTGAGCTAATTCTAGTCGGTTTTATTCACAGTGATTATTCGCTAAAACTCTCAAAGTCTTCCATGCTGACTTCTTTCTTGGCTTCCTCCACGCCTTTAGGTGGCCAGCCCCCCATACGCATCCACTTATTTACAATCTCGCAGAAGAGCTCAGCTGTTTTGATGGTGTCGTAACGGGCTGAATGCGCTTCTTTGTTATCGAAGTCGATGTCCGCTGCGATACAGGCTTTTGCCAGCACTGTTTGACCATAAGCAAGGCCAGCCAGAGTCGCTGTATCGAAGGTAGAAAACGGATGGAATGGGTTGCGCTTGATATCACAACGTTCAGCTGCTGCCATTACAAAACTGTGATCGAAGGTGGCGTTATGTCCAACCAGAACAGCGCGGTTGCATCCTTCGTTTTTAACCTTCTTGCGAACAACTTTGAAAATCTCATTCAATGCTTCTGATTCACTAACTGCACCACGCTCAGGGTCATCCGGGTCAATGCCTGTAAATTCCAATGCACTTTTCTCAAGGTTCGCACCTTCGAACGGGTGAACCGGAAAATCGATCACTTGATCAATGTGAAGCCAGCCTTCTTCATCCATATGAAGACATACAGCGCAGATTTCCAGGAGCGCGTCGGTTTTAGCGTTAAAGCCAGCGGTTTCAACGTCGATAACTACCGGCATGAAGCTACGAAAACGTTGAGCAAACAGAGATTTTTCAGAATCAGACACGAAAGGGTATTCCTAAATTACGGGAGCAGGCATTTTACTTGGTCTCACAGGGATACACCATAGTAAACAGCTCGATTGGTCTCGGGGATTTACCAATTGATTCAAACTGTGACGCTTTGAGTACTCTGCTTGCAAATGCTCACTGAGTGTTACTGAGCCACTAATGTTAACCAAAATAAGCTGAGATAAAATTTCTTCAGATTTTTATTCTTTTGCCGATAAAGGAAAGATAGAGAATTCATAGAATTTAATTCTGTTGGGAATTTAGGGCGTCATTTCGTGCGATTAGCAAGATTAAAACGTTTAAAGATGAGTAAAGATGGCTGGGTAGCCAATACCTTCATTGCCAAGCTGGCGTTGATTGTATTGACGGCTGCGTTACCGGTTGCGGCAAATGTGCCAGCGGTGACCTACATGGCATCCTATGACGACAGTGAGTGGAAACTGGAATCGTCGGTATTTGCTTGTTCCTTATCTCAAGAGATTCCTTCCTACGGTGAAGGTGTTTTCTATCGTCGTGCCGGTGAGAAAATGGTGTTCTTCCTTAAAACACCTTATAACCAGATGCGCAAAGGTCAGGCTTCACTCGTGATAGAGCCGCCAACCTGGCGACCAGGTAATCCAGCACGTCATATGGGTTATGTGGATGTTATTTCCGGTAAACGACCATTTGAAGTTGAGCCTGAAAGAGCAAGTACCATGCTGGCCAGCTTAGGAAAAGGGCTGGTGCCGATGTTTACCCGTAAAAGCTGGTATGAGCCTACAGAACCCTCAATTCGTGTCGGGTTGAGTGCATTTGATTTTGAGCCTATCTATCGCGACTTTCTGGGCTGTGTCAGCCAGTTACTACCAGTGAACTTTGATCAAATTAAGCGTTCAGTGGTGTTCTATGACAGCGGCGGTTTGTATCCGGAAGAGAAATACTATCAGCTGCTCGATTACATTGTTCAGTACGTTCATGCCGACCCAACCGTGACGTCTATCATTGTGGATGGTCATACCGATGACATTGGTCGTCGTTTTAAGAACCGTGAATTATCTCGTGAAAGAGCCGAGCATATCACCAGTTATTTCCAACAGGCGGGTATCGAAGAAGATCTGATTACCACCCGTTACCATGGTGAGCGATATCCTGTGGTGAGAAACCTTGGGAAAGGGCGAGAGCGTAATAGACGGGTGACCATTCGTCTTGAGCGGGAGGAGCCGTTTAGACCGAGTAATTTGGACTTCTTCTAGAAACTGCTGCGATTACTTAGACTGTGTTAAAACTTCTCTTCGGCATGGTCATATATTACATATAAACTGCGCTGCCTTAGAGAATTTTTGCCTTGCCTAAGCCGCTCTCGCGACGTTTCTACGCTTGCCGATTAGGCCGTATCTCAATCCAGTGTTCTGAGTGGCCTTTTAGTGAATTAATTTCTAGATCCTGCGCGACTTTCGTTGCAACTCATCACTTCGATCAAATCATCGTTTTTCAAAGCTTTTAACTGGCTCTTTTACCTCGGCATCAGTACAATGGGCCGATTTTTTATTATCGGTACTAATTAACCGGTGCCATATCAGGTAAGGAGCCAAAATACATGAGTGACGTAAAAAAGGTCGTTCTCGCTTATTCCGGTGGTCTGGATACTTCTGTAATTGCTAAATGGTTGTCTGAAGAATACAACTGTGAAGTGGT
>Ga0255772_10004881_pt1 | contig 12528 bp, 34 predicted proteins | sample 071ome_34_FD_179970 | JGI IMG/M metagenome (GOLD analysis project Ga0255772, IMG submission 179970) | Coastal salt marsh microbial communities from the Groves Creek Marsh, Skidaway Island, Georgia - 071411BT metaG (version 2) | ecosystem: Environmental > Aquatic > Marine > Intertidal zone >...
ACAAGTAAGTAGATCCATCAGGGAAATGGTGGAGGTACTTATTTCCTAGACACCCTCAGTCTAGGATATGAGAGACGGATTGGTAGACCTGCCTAGTCTCGGTCAAGCGGCAGGTGTTACAAAGGATCAGAAAACTTTACATTTCGTAACCCGTTGATGTATTTATAATACTACGGTTCTCTGCCCTTGTCAACCCCCCTGGCAAAAAAATACCCCGAATTTTTTTCGGGGTCAAAAGGAAATAGAAATCCAATTTTGGTTTAGGTAAAGTGACCATTATCTTTCATGAACTGAAGTGTTTCCTTCAAACTACCAATGTGCTTTGCCCCAATAGCAACCTGAGGATACTCAGCATCCTTACCAAACTCTGCTTCGAATGCTCTCTGAGAAAAATGACAGTCAAGTACGTACTCATGATATTCACCACCAAGAGATTGTAAAAGAGAAGCAACTCTCTCACACTCTTGACTACCGTTTGTATAGATTACGCAAGTGTTGTCAATCATTTTCCTCGTATGAAATAGTAATTTTTTTAGTAATTTTTCCTCGACTATCTACCACAGTAGAATAGATGACTTTCCCATCTAAATCTTGTGCAATACGATTAATTCTCCAGTAGGGCGGAACCTTATCCCTTTTTGCTTCTATCATTTTATTTTGTTCGTCATCCCAGATATAGTTATGAACTTGCCCATTTATATCTAAGACTTGATAATCGTATTCTTTCATTCGTCAGTCAGGTGGTCAGCACAAGCAAGTGTATCACAAGGAGGACATTCTTTCTGAGCGTTCAGTGCCTCTTTGAGAGCATCTGTCACATTCTCCTTGAATGAACGATAAGGAATGAAGAGGTCATCATCCTCAGTCTTATAATCCTGATGTGTTTCTTTGAACTTACGTTCTACATCATACAGGAGACTAGTTACAATGTCATTGATGATTTCAATGTTCTTTGGTGTGAGTGAGTACCAATCATAACCAGGGAACATGTCATCCTTGACACGATCTAGCAATGCTTTCTTACAATGCCACTGACTATCAAAGATCTGGGTAAATGCTTCCCAGTCGTGTTGGGATTTGAAATGTGGGATACTCATTGGTGTGCTAGTTTGTATAGTTCATCAAGGATTAGTGTTAGTTCATCGTATCGTTTGTTGTTCATATGTTGTAGTGCTTTTACTTGTTCAGCGCGAACAATTGCTTCTACTTCTTGCCATTGTCGTTCAGTCACGTTGTCTCCAATCGTCAGGTTTATCTTGCTTGAACCAATCTACAATTTCATCTGCAGATTGAAACCCCGTTCTGTAATTAGATGGGTCGGGGTCACCTAGTCCCATCTTATTCATAAAATCATCCATACTGCCCTCCTCAATGTCTTGAGAAGCCTGGCGTCTTGCTTTATTCAACCAGTCTCTCGCAGTTGTATATGATTTGGAAAGTTTTTCTGCCCAAATCATATCCTCAAGTTTAACTTCTTCTTTATTAGCAATCTTCTTACAGATAAACTCCAGTCGGAGTCTATATTGAGTGGAGAGCATAAACCTATTCCGATAGATAGTGTTCTAATTGATTGATACGAGTGAATTCTAAATACGCCAACTCAGAGCGAACGTGGAGAATAGTTTTGATATCATCAACCACAGTTGTGGGATCAATACCATCATCTAAGTACTTATCAATAGCCTCTTTGAGGTATCGATATCGATGCCACTCCTGACTGTAGGGTTTGTAGTTCATAATGTTTTTGAGTTCATAATTTATTTATCGATGACCTCGATACGATCCAGAAACCTACCGCAGTCAGATTGAAACCAGATTAGTTGTGCTTGCATGTAATTGTCTACGATCAACTCCTTACCATCTTTATTGATGATCCTATAATGATGACGATCATATGGTTCAAGACTGGTGCAGGTAAAATACCTAGGGTCATCTTCAGTAATCAGATCCATCTTCTAGTTCATCCTCATAAGTTGAAGGTTCGTCAAAGAGCTGATCGATTTTCATTTTTTCTGCTCTCTCCAGAAGTCTATCATACTCATCCTTAAATTTCAACACTAGAAGTTGGTCACCCATTTTATAGTCCTCCATTTCTGGATGATTATTTGTGGGAGGTATCTGTGGATCTTTTCTGTAACCAAAATCTTGATGCATTACTAACCAACCCTGTATCGATATTGAAATTATAGTGAGTAAAATGACTGACCATAGCACTATTATAAGTGAATGTTCAGCCATGGAAGTAACGGCGGAATTACACCAATCAATCTTAGAAGTCCCTCAGCAAATAAAGCAAGAACCACCCAACCGACGCACATACTAATGATAGAAGCATTACGGTTGTGTCGTCGTATTGCTGCATCAATCATCTCCTGAACTCGTTCTTCTGTTAGTCTTTCGGGGATTTCTACATCCTTACCCCACTTGAATCTATTTTTGATCATCCTCCCTTACCTCATTGAAAGATTTCCACTGACCATCTCTGAAGATCATAAGTTCTTTCTCCAATTTTTTTCTCATTAGATACATTCTAAATCGTACAAAGGCAAATCGCAACTGGAGATCCAAATATCCAAACACTCTGATGGTTTCTTCTATACCAGCATAAGCAATCATTAATACTATAATTAGTACACAAATGTAAAGTGCTATCATTCAGGACTCTCCCAGTCAGAAACAAGTGAATCTAATTCTGCTCTTCTACTTTCCCATCCAGTTCCTTTTGTTGTACCTTTTGCTGGATTAATACATTGGTCGTCACCAAATCTATCGCAAACAAGATCAGCTAATTTAGTTTCATTTCCAAGCTGACCAGTTCCAGACCAATAGTGTTGACCATCGATCCACTTTGCCCCACATTTAGGACACTCTTTGTTGTCACTCATTCTCGGTATTCCTCCAGTTTGTCTAGTACTTTATTGAGATAACTATGTGCTAAATCCCTTTCATAAGGACCATACCTATATTCTTCTTCATACAGTTGATGCTTCAACCGATGAAGAAAAGGGACCAGCTCTAACTTTGATACACGGTTACGACTCATGATACGTACAAACTGGTAATACTTTGTCCAAAGGAACTTATTGGCTATTTAGATCAAACAAAAACGTTTCTATGTATTTGTCTGCAAATGTTTGCGAATAGTAACTTTTCAGTATTCCATGTGCAGGGTCATTTGCCGCCATGTGTACATCATATTCTACTTGGTAATTCTTTGTTGTATCCATTTGCACTGATTTACTCAAGCATTCCTTGTAACGATTCAAGAACATCTCGTTCATCTCAAGGTATTCATTATAGAAATCCTTATCTGTTTTCTTGATCCAAAACTTTCTTGAGAAGAATCTTGTTAGATCATAGAACTTTGAATTATCTTTATCTCTATCTGGTAGATCTCCTAGGTAATCAAGAATATATTTCTGCTCATACTCCTCATCGTTTCTTACTGGATGGAAATCTGTAGCACCAAAGAATTTCTTACCACCTATCCTCAAATATTCTGTGCCAAAGATAGGAGTTTCATAATTAAACTCTGGGTAGATAACAAGTGTAGTTGCAGTGAACTTATCTTTGATATCAAGTTCACATAACCTTATACGTCTACACCTGTCTGCTGTCCAAGATCCACTTTGAATTCTTGCTTTATCATTTTCTACAACTGGATCAAGCCAGTCAGGTAAATCTGTTTCTACTAAATCAAAAACTGAGTTGAGTAATTCGTACACAATAAAAAAGCACCTATAGTATTTACCATAGATGCTTGATTATTATTCAACTACTTCTGTTTCTGACAGAGGAATCTCTTCCTTTTTGACTCGTTTCAGAAGACAACGTTCTTTATCAACAAAGAACCATTCAACACCATCACCCTCTTCCCATTCAAGTAAGTCAAATAATTGCTTTGGCATATTGATTTGAACAAACTCTGGGTTTTCAATAACCTCAGTTACTCCTTCTTCGGAAGCACCAACTTGTCTTACAGTCATAATCTCTATGAATTTACTATTATTATAGCATATATTTATGGAGTTGGAACAGTGGCAGGAATTAATGTCCCACCACCAGGACCATCATCTTCGTCGTCTTGATCAGGAGTCATCATAGCGGCTCCAATGAATGCCACTACGCAAAGCATAGCAGTCAAGAGCATCAGAATACTCCAGGAATAATCTGTCCAGTAGTCAGATAAGAACCGACAGCAGCAACAAAACCAATCATTGCAGCGCGAGCGTTGAGGATCTCTGCCTCAGGGGTAAATCCGAATTTCATTGTTGTTTCTCCAATGTAGTGTTTGTAATGATGATCTTCTGACCATCGTGGGTAAATTGTAATTCATCATCAGGATGCCACATCAACTCGTTATACAAGTCATCGAGTTTCTGCATGTCCTGATAAAGAGCATTAGGATCAGGCATATTTTTCTACTAGTTGTCTAATACTTTGGGTAATGCCCATACCACCTACTCGTTCCTCAATTTTTACACCATTTGCATTGGCAATGATGAGAACAGGCGTAGCAGTTACTCCATACTTCTTTGCAAGGTCAAGGTTTTCCTGAGGAATAGGTTCATCACTAAAATCTTCAAGATCAATCTTTTCAATCATACTAGTATCTACCTTGATAGAATTAAAGTATTTGTCTACCAAGGCACAGGGACCGCAGGATTTCTTAGAAAAAAGATAAAACTTATTTTCCATAACTCTTTCTTCAGGATCGAGACTACCAATCATTAAAATCAGAAAACTCCAAAGAACAGTTTACCAGTAGCAAGGTAGGATGTCAACCCAAAAATAATTCCCATCATAGCCCAGCGTCCATTATACATCTCAGTCATTTGCATGGGGGTGAGCAGACCTTTACGGTTGTACTCTTGATATACCATTTCGGGCTCCTTAGCCCACATGTTTTGTTGCCCTTGATCGTTTGTAGTGACAGTCATTTGCTTTTGTAACGAATTGTGACATAATTATATAGCAAATATAAAGGGGTGTCAAGCACCCCCCTGTCAATGTATCCTAACAAACTAATTGTCAAACTTTGAAATGATACTCTCACACTTCTTTAAGTTTTTCTTACAGAAGTTATGTACGTAACTGTCAGCATCAACCTCCATAGTGTAGTGGGCATGAATATGAATGGATTGAATTCCAATCAAAACTCCTACAGTCAACAGATTGAGAAGAGTAACAGGATGAAAAAGAACTTTCATCATCATAAAAAAAGGGGACCGAAGTCCCCAGTTTTAGTTAGATCAGAAGGACCACTTCAGACCTGCTTTGGTGCCGTATCCACGGTCAACACCAGCAACACCAGAACCAACGAACGAAACTTCGCCGTAAGCACCGAGGGAGTCGGTCAGAGCAACACCAACGCCTGCCTTACCAGAAGGGACCCACTTAGCGTCACCACCATCAGGAAGCTTGACGGTAGCGCCACCCTGAACGTAGTAAGAAGCATCTTCGCCAAGAGCGCCTTCGTAACCAACATGGTTGTCGATCGAAGTGCCACCATAGTTAGAACCAGTCCAACCAGAGTTTGCTTCAACATTAACATAGGGACCTGCAAAAGCAGCGCCAGCGAAAAGGGGAGCAGCAGCAGTCGCTGCGAGAACAGATTTGATCATTTGAGAATACCTCGTAGTTTTTTACTTGCGGAATGGTTACCCGCAGATGATGGGTCGGATTCGACTTCCCGACCGCTTTATAAGCATACCACCTTTGGAGTGGTTTGTCAACAGGTAAACGCGAGTAGTTGAGGCGTATTGGACTGTTGTAAAACGTAACATTGTATTACGCTTCAGTATTTATACAGGAAACAACTTACGGTTTCCCGAAGCGGGTGATCGGATTCGAACCGACGACATTCAGCTTGGAAGGCTGACGTTCTACCACTGAACTACACCCGCGAGTGTCGGTAAGAGGACTTGAACCTCCACGTCATAAAGACACTGGAACCTAAACCCAGCGCGTCTACCAATTCCGCCATACCGACAAGGTGGGGAGGGTCACTCCCCGAGCAGGCTCGCCACTTGTTCTTTTACAGGAAACAAGAAACCTGGCGGGAGTTAAAACCCCATCCGCACCACCTGCTTTTGAGAGAAGCAGGAAACTCCGAGGGGTCGTAAAACCCATCCCGACCAGGGCGCTTTTTACACCATCCCGAGGTGCGGGTCAATTGACTCCACCAGGGTATTTTTATTCTCTATCCAAGAGTAATGGTGTCATTGCCAGTGGCACCAGTAATCACAGTGTCTCCATAATATTCTTTCTGATAGTCATAATAATTATGTGTTTCATAATTACTGACATCAAAATTGATTTGATCCATTGAACTAATAAATTCTGAGCGAGAAATAATTTCTTCAACTCCAACAATTAGATCAACGATTTGTTGGATTTCGTCTGTAGATTCTGTAGATGCTTCACGTACTGCTTGGCGAAGATACTTCACAGCAGTATTAAGACGATCAAGTGCAGATGAATTCATGCGTAATATGCCTTGTAATACTTTACTATACCAGAAGTAGAAACATTTCCCTGAGAAACCCAATCATGAGCACACTCAGTAATACTTTGCATACTATGAAGAGGTTCTCCATTTTCATTTAGTTCCGAACCAAATCTATCCAACAAAAAAGAATAAACTTTCTGTCGGATTTTCATTCGGTCATCACTGTAACGCCAGTCTTCAGTCATGCTTTTACCATGTCCTTACGATATGCAGGAACATTGTCAGGATCCAACCAGCAAGTGTAGTCGTGATCATCCATTGCAGTTAACAACTGCATTTCATTATCACAGAGATACATGTCCCGATAACGACCAGTGTAGGAATCTACTTTCTGAATACGACAATCTGGTTTTCCATTGATTTCCAGAGTGCCAACTTGAACATAACGATAAGGAAACCGTTCAAGAAGAACGGTTGGTTTTTTCACCACTTTCATCAAGCGAAAACTCCAATCTCAGTAAGATCTGCTTCAACCTGATCAAGAATTACATTGTAATCATCTTCAGGATCATCGTAGAGTTGAATTCCACGATCTTCATAATAACGAAGGACCTTTTGATAGAGACGGGGATAATCCTCGTCAAGAACACAGGTTCCTTCTACAGCAGCAGTAAGTTTGCTGAGATCGCCCCTGAACTTGGAAAGGAAATTACCTTTAGCCATGGTTTGTTTTTGTGAACGTTGTCATTATAGTGGACATTGGTGCTGGTGTCAACACCTATGGAGAATAGGAGACTCGAACTCCTGACAGCCTGCTTGCAAAGCAGGTGCTCTACCAACTGAGCTAATTCCCCCTTTGGGGTTTTGGATATTTATATCCAATCGGAATGACAGGATTCGAACCTGCGACATCTCGCTCCCAAAGCGAGTGCTCTACCAAACTGAGCTACATTCCGAAACGGAAAGGGTGGGATTCGAACCCACGGATGCTTTCACATCGCTGGTTTTCAAGACCAGAGCCATCAACCACTCGACCACCTTTCCTAGCGTTCCTCAAAGTTAATCTTACGAACCTTTCTAGAATTTCTAGATTTGGTCCATTCAAGATCACTGTCTGAGATTATAGTCTTCTTCGTCTTGTCTGTCAAGCCCCTGACTATCTGAACTTGATCCATATGTTGTGCGGATATATTCATCCCACGGATGCACGTAAAGTTCTGGCACCCGCAACACCTCATTTGAGTTGGGTGACTGATTACTTCCGTTCCGCATAGTTTACAATAAATTGTTACGTCCATATGTATGTAGTCCTTGAATAGGACATGCCCGAAGAGGGGATCGAACCCCCGACAATCTCCGTGTAAAGGAGGTGCTCTACCGCTGAGCTATTCGGGCAGACTCCTCCGCCTGGATTCGAACCAGGGACCAATCGATTAACAGTCGATAGCTCTACCGCTGAGCTACAGAGGAATAAAAACCAGATTACTCTGGTTGCTTACATTCTAACATATACTCTACAGTATTGGCAACATCATTCATAGCGTCACGCAAGAATGGTTGAGAACCAGACTCCTGTAACATTCTATCAGAATCATCACAGAGAGTCCAGCGCCACTGATGTCTATGCTCAGAGTACCAAAGATTTATTTTCATTTGGTAACTGCCTTCCAATCATTATCAAAGATTTCAAGACCTTTGTCTGTAAGAATGTGATCATACATCTGATCAAATACTTTAGGTGGCATCGTACAAACCTTAGCACCATTGTACCAAGATCGAATAGCACGTTGCACACTACGAATGGATGCAGCAAGAACTTTAGTCTTGCTCTGATGAATACAATACAGTTCAGAAATTGAACGTACAACTTCTAGACCTGCTACTGACTGGTCATCAAGACGACCAACAAAGGGAGACACGTAAGTAGCACCCGCTTTAGAAGCAAGAACTGCTTGAGAAGCACAGAAGATCAGTGTTACATTAACATTGATTCCCTGCTCAGAGAGACGTTTACATACAATCAGACCTTCGCGAGTGCAAGGGACTTTGATTGTAGCGACATCACCAAACTTTTCAGCAAGACGAATACCCTCATCATACATTTCAAGATCGGATCCAACAACCTCCATACTGATGTCTTGGACACCAATATCTTTGATTGTTTGATACACGTCCTCTGGATTCTTACCACTTTTCATAATCAAAGTAGGATTGGTGGTAACTCCATCCACCAGACCAGTACTGAAATACTTGTCAATAATGTCAGTGTCAGCTGTATCTAGAAAAATTTGCATTGTATTCTTAGAACATAATATCCCCGAAGGGAACGACTCAAGTAGGATTCGAACCTACGACCGACTGCTTAGAAGGCAGTTGCTCTATCCAGCTGAGCTATTGAGTCATGGGACAATCATACCAGAGACTGGTCAGATTGTCAACGGGACTGAAGGGACTTGAACCCTCGACTTCCTGCGTGACAGGCAGGCGCTCTAACCAACTGAGCTACAACCCCAAGGTGGATAAGGTTGGATTTGAACCAACGTAGGCAGAGCCAACGGATTTACAGTCCGTCTCCTTTAACCACTCGGACACTTATCCTTGTGCCTTTTCTTCTTTATTGATTTTGAAGTACATAGTATAGTACCTCTTCTTCATTTTGTCAAGGGTTTCCATGTCTTCTTTGAAACCCATATACTTGAGGAGTTGATATGACCCCTCAAGTTCACTCAGCAATCGAAGGATATTGACAGAGTGCCTGTCAAGTCCACCAAAAGAGTATTTGCTCATGCAAGAATTAGTTTCTTAGTATAATCGTATGCATATTGCTGACGATACCCTTTGATACCCCAACCTAACCAGTAGTAAGCAGCAACCATATACTGATCAACAGTCTTACCAGGACCTTCAAACTCAGGAAGGTAACGTTGGAATACAGATTCATTGATCATATAAGCCGTTTGTCCCTCAAGAGTGGAAGGATCATATCCATACTTAGTAGCAAACTTGCCTAAGTTATTGTAGCGACCTAGACTGGTCCACTGAATAAGACCATAACCCCCGCTATAGCAACGGTCGTAAGGAACTCTAGCCCCTCCCTCGCAGATGTTGGGATGGAAGTTGCTTTCAGATTTAATGTTGCCCATAATCGTTGCAAGGGCATTGCGGTCAGAGATTCTTGTTTTCTCTTGGAGTTTTTCAAGGACATATTTCTCGTTATAATTACATCCAGGACACTTCCAAGTTTTTTCTACCACTTCGATAGGAACTGCTTTATCTACATTGACACTCACATCAACTGCAGGAGGAGTTGTCATTGTGCTGTAAGCAGCGAAGGCAGTGGCTGCCGCTGCTGTCAAGGACAGTGCTGTAGTCATGCGTTTCATCTGATAACGTTTTTCATTATACCCCAGTATTTAGAGGGTGTCAAGCTAAATACTTTTAGTCGTTGGGATCTGATGCAAAAATTAATCAATGTGGTTGCCCTACTGTCGGGTCTAACCTCACTAGCAATCATCGGAGGAAGTATTTACTTGTACAAGAATGCTGACGTGATGATGGAAGATGCTAGGAAAAAGTTATCTGCAGCTGCCGTAGAAGCAGTGACTGCTGCTCTCCCTGGTATGCTTGATGCTGCTGTACCAGAACTACCTGAAGTAACTGGTCCTGCTATGCCAACCACAACTGGTCCTGCGTTACCAATGCCATGAAACTCTGGAAATCCAAGGAAACATCTATTGAGGAAACACCAATGGAAACACCAACAAAGAAAAGATCACCAATAAAGGTGGCGGCGTTGGCATTGGGTGCCGTCATAGGTGTTTCACACATTGGACTTCTGGGTTATGTGTTGAGACCACAAGAGCAAGTGCAGCAAGTTCCCACAATCAACATTCCTCACGGTCCTTATTCATCTTACAAGATCAAAGCTGGTAAGGATGGATACGAGATTGAGTTTCGTGCCGATGATCCTAAAGTTTTGGAATCAGAAAGATCTTTACGTTTGAATCAAGAGAAGAGAGGTTGGTTTGGTGGTGGCACTACCGATCGTAATGAGTATCGTCGTGATCAATACACTAGAGAAGGCACAAGAAATCTTGGTGGAGGTGGGAATACAGAAGAGGGAAAGTCTGCAAAAGACATCGAGTGCATCGTGGCGGACGCTGGAGCACGGTCACAAGGTGCGATGGCAGGTAGTGCTATAGCTGCTGGTGTTGCTGTCCCTGCCCTTGCTGGAATCCCTTATATCGGATGGTTAGCAGGTGGTTGGGCTCTGTTATTGGGTCAGAAGGCGGGATCAGAACTAGGATCTCAAGTAGGACAAGTATTCAATGATTGTTAAATAGTATTGTGGTACAGAACTCTTACAATGGCAAAAACTTCATATAAAAATCAGGTAAAGAAAGAGGCTACAGAAACTTTCTTTCTCTACGTTTTCTTTCATTCTATCTGGACTGGTATTTTCAAATTCTTTGAGGACTAATGGAAATCCCTAACATCACTTCTCCCAACATCAACATTCGGGAGATTGACATTCCACAGGTAGTAACTGCTAACGAATATTACACATCAACTCCACTAGCACCTCCTGTAGTGGTAAATATTGGTGTGCCTATCGTTGACGTGCCTGGTTGTGTCGAAGCCCACGAAGCAAACAACAACTCCAAAACTCTCGGAAGTGATGACCAGAGAGGTCTGGTTACGTATTGTGACGCTGGCATTCCCAGTTACAATCCTATTAATTTTGAACCAGAGCAGATAATTCCTACTGCTCCTGCTGGTGTTGATACGAGACAAAAAGAGAAACCAAAACCTCCTGGACAAGTAGAATTGCCACCAGCAGCACCACCTGCTACTGCCAAGGTAGATTGTCCTACACCAGCACAGCAGGCAAAGGAACCTGTTGGCACATACATTGAGGGGTTTAGAAAGAAGGTTACTGACTATCAGTTAGTTGGCAACCAGTGTATTCAGATTACAGAAACAGTGCCTCTACCAGAGCAGATTGTAGCGGGACTTCCTAGTGCTGGATCTGTTGTAACTACTGGTGGCATTGCTGTAGTGGCAACAGCATCAGCACTTATGGCAAAACCGCTGGCAGATATCCTACTAAAGGTTATCAAACCAACGGTCAAGAAAGTTATGAAAAAGATTGCTAAACTTAGGGGGAAACCAGAGGAGATTTTGTCTGTAACGGAGCGCCGAGATCTTCAGCGCGAACGCTCACAGGCGATTCGGGCGCTGAGGTCTGCTTTGAAACCGAAGGGATAGCATGGACGTGTGGATGATCATGCCCTGGAGGATTATTCACAACCACATCAGCACACACTTTATAGTATGGTGATCGTGGGTGGAACATAATACCCTGCTTCATCAATTCACCACAATTTTTTAGTCTAGCAATCTCAAAATCTAATCTCTTATTGGCAGTTTGCTGTTGCATCAGTGCGATGTTAGCGGCAGCTGCTTCTTTACATTGGTCCTGTAGTTTCTTATCAAGAGGACGAGACCATGTAGCAGAGAAACCAACACCGAGGTTGTAGTTATCTTTCTGTCCAGTCCTTACAGGAACGCGATATAAAACGGAACCAGGATTGTCTGGTGCTCCATCTTCATCCATGTCCCTCATGTCATAGACAGGATCATAGTAATATGGCTCGTATGGTTTGGTAGCAGAAGCACTACCAGTTACATAAGGTGTGAAGTTTAGAGTGGGTCCCTGACACTGGATCCCAGCCCCATAGGTGTTTGTAATGTAGGGTCCTTGTAAAACCTGGATTGCCTGATTTGTAACACTACCTGAAGAATTAGCAACGGGAGCAGCTGTAGCACTAACACCCCCGACTTCAGCGAGTGCTTGAGTTGGTAATACAAAATTAAGTCCTATTGCGAGAAGATACTTGTAGTATCTGTGATACTTGTGACCTCTGTAGTTCTTTGAATAATTGTTTGATTGCTGAGACCAGGACCTGAATAGGTTTCTGTGAACTGAAACGCTCCCCCTGGTGTCGTCTGTGTAAAGTTTGGTCTTGTATTGATTCCTGTCCATGTTGAAGTCACTCCGTCTATCGTTACATTGT
>Ga0255772_10004901_pt1 | contig 12500 bp, 29 predicted proteins | sample 071ome_34_FD_179970 | JGI IMG/M metagenome (GOLD analysis project Ga0255772, IMG submission 179970) | Coastal salt marsh microbial communities from the Groves Creek Marsh, Skidaway Island, Georgia - 071411BT metaG (version 2) | ecosystem: Environmental > Aquatic > Marine > Intertidal zone >...
TTGGAAGTAATCCATGCTGTGCGATTCTATATAATCAGCAGTTTCAATTCCACTTCTGTAGTAATCAGGATTAATCTTATCCATAGTTCTGTATATCTAATAAATCTTTTAATGGAACTAAAAATCCCCAAGATGTATTATTATCACCACCAGGAACAGAACGATAGTTATTTTTCTTGACAATCTTTTTTAATCTATCTGTTTCCAAAGAGATAGCAAAACAAAACTTCTTACCTTTATATAGATTAATAGTCCAATACTTAGCTTCTGTTTTGTATAACCCACTATCCTTTCCTCTACTTTTGTATTCACAAAAATGATTCCCACTTTTAATCCACTTATCTATTTCTGATTTAACTTCTACCATATCTCCGTCTAGGATTTCACCGATAATCTTTTCCCCCTTTTTACCAACAACTAAATCAGCCTTAAAGTTACTTACATATTCCATTAGTTTAACTTTTTCCTCCACTCTTTGATATCAACAACATTACCAGTTTTATTATCTTTGCCATTCTTTTGTATCTTATCATTGATATCTCTGACACTAAGACCAATTTCGTAGACCATATCAGGGTCATCAAGGGCTATCTGACACAGCCCCAATGCTACAGTATAGCACATCTTTTTTTCTTCTGTGTCTTCTTTATAATTAGAATCTACACCACAAGCAAATCTATTTTCACCTACAGGTCTGACGACTAAGATGACACTCTTCTTGTCGATTGGAACTTCATTATTCATTGGATATCTCCTTTGGATTATTTATTTCAGCGTACCAAACAAACTTAGGATTCTTTGCTTGAGATTGTTGTTGGGGCAAGTATTGAATGTTATCACCCCAACATTTATGTTTATATGGACAGTATGAGCAGATAGTAGACAAAACTTTATTACCTGTGTTCTTTCTATAGAACACTTCATCTTCTAATTCATAACATCTTTCAAAGGGGGCATCTTCCATTAAGGCTTTAATGTTTTGATGCACTTTATCTAACGCTTGAGTACGATACTCTGCGTCATCCTCTGGGGGCTGTGTCACTAATATTTCGCCAGTAGCTTTATTAACAACAATCCAACCCCCAAAGGATTTACCTGTGGCTTCCGAATACAGATATCCTTGGGAGAGATATCCAAAGGTGTCATCCTCAGCAATTTTGTGAAAACCACCACCATTTTCCCCAAATTTCTTTTCAAAAGCAAAAGGTGAAGCTGACTTAATATCATAAACTTTATCATCAATAATGATATCATAAGTACCTTTAATATCAAAGTAAGGAGTATTCAATCCTACCTCACCTTGAACTCCCTCTACCTTTGCTTTCACAGCACGTAGCAACATGACTACCACTGCTTCAATAATGTCACCAAATAAATTTCTTAATTTAAAATTATAATTCTCATAAGAAACAATGGCATCATCACCTGAATATTTTTTATCCATTTGTAATTGGCATAGGGGTTTACCAATGTTGGACATTCTAATACGAAACTCTTTTTCTCTTGGCTCTGTAAACTGTTTACGGATTGCCTGTTCACAATCCTGTTTAAACATTTCTATAATCTGCTTAGGTATAGCAACAGGCTCTCGCTGAGCCTGTGCTAAAAATGATTTTACTTCTTCTAAGAAAGTCAAGCTGACATTTCCTTTAAGATTTCATCGTTTAATGTGTCGTCTTCAGTGACTTCTAGTTTCTTTGCTTTACGATGTTCCTCTTTGACATAGTCATTTTCTTGCTTGACATGTTCAAGAAACTTCTGAAGCAATAGCTTGTCCTCTTCCGAAAACTTAACATCTTTATTGGAGTCTTTTATCTTAGCTGTAAAATAAGATACACTACCTTTGGTGTGTTTTTCTGTTCCATTAAATTCTAAAACAGTGTTGTACATTATCTTATTACGTTTAGATAGACTCTTTAATTGGTCACCAATCGGTAGGAAGTTCACCCCTCGGACACGATACAATACAGGTTCATCTGTAATTGTTATCTCTTCCCCTTTAGAGTTCTTTCCCTTCATGGATACAACACCAAACACATTACGATAACAAGTAACTTTGTCTTGTTCTATCTTAGACGCAGGGTCTAGGTTTTCTCGTAATGCTTTTGGTACACTGCCACATGCATCTGTACCATTGGTATCAGGTTTAGCATCCGACCAACTTGTAAACATGACTGACTTATAATTATTTTCTTCATTCTCTTCATCATATTTATTATATTGGAAGGTATTGAGAAAGGGCCTGAAGTAAACTTTCTCAGCAAAGACGATGCCATGTTTCTGCGAGTCTACTTTATACAGCCCTCGTTTTATCAGATTACCATCGGCATCCTCTGTATCATAGTTAATAGACAATCGAGATAATGCTGAGCCACCGTTATCGGTATCTTGCCCTAGCATTGCCATGAGTTTATCACTCGATAGATTGTCTAGATTTGATATTAGTTCATTTGACATTTAAAATGTTCTCCTTATTATATTTATATTATATCATATAACTGTGGATAAGTCAAGCCAATTATTACCTTTTTTTATTTCAAAATCTAATGGCACATTTAAATCACAGCTATATCTGGTTAATAGTGAATCCTTAACATTAATAAACCCTGTTTTTATAATACTAATTACATGGTGTACCTCATCAGGATGTACGTCTAGGATAACAGAATCATGAACAGTATTAATCAATAAACTTTTCATGTTTCTTTTCTTGAGTAATTCCCACACATTAATACAAGCAACAGGAACAATATCTGCTGTAGCAAATCCTTGCACAGGATAATTCTTAATCGCTGTTGCCTGAGTAGTCGAACCGTCTTTTCTACGATAGACGTTAGGGAAATAATATTCTCGACCACTAGGTAGTTTGACTATCTTGGTTTTGAAGGCAGTGTCCTGTAAAAACTGATGCCATTCAGCAATTTGTGTATACTTCTTCAAGAACTTTTCATAGTAGTCCTTCTCTTTTTTCTTGCCCATCATTCCACCATACAGAGGTTTGAAGGTATGAGCCTTTGCATCTTGTCTTGAACATCCAATAACATCAGCAGTGTATTGATGAACATCGACTCCATTCTCAATATCTTTCATGCCTTGAATATCTTGAGCCAAGAATACAGCAGTTCTAAATTCCAATTGGGCAAAGTCAACTTCAATGATTTGACCATTCTCGAATCTAGATTTAATAACTCTTTTCACAGGAAACTTATCACCTCTTGGCATGTTTTGGAAGTTAGGTTTAGAAGAAGACAGTCTTCCTGTAGTCGTTACATGCTGATTGAAGGAAGGGTGTAAGATATTATTACCCTTAACATTATCTCGAATCCCTGTGATAAAAGTATTTAAGTATGTTTCCACAGCACTGTATCGAATAATAGAATTGATAAACTCTTTCAATGTACCTTCAGCATAGACAGATATTCTTTGTAAGGTTTCCTTATCTGTTTTAAATCCACCTTGAGCTACGTCTTGAACACTGTTAGGTTTCCAATTGAATCCAGCCCTTGCTTCCGTATCAGTAAACAACATGCCTTCCCCTTTACATCGAGAACATTTAGTTAAGTTCTTAAAGGGTGTTCCGTCTTTTTTGATTTGTCTGACATGCCCTACACCTTTACAATCAGGACATTGTTGAGCAAAGGTTTTGTACACAGGGTCTGTATACTTATTGACTAATTCTTGGAATGCTCTATCAGTCATTCTTGGTCTTTTCTTTTGCTTCTTAGTTCTTTTATCAATACCAATATTAAATAAACCTGACCACAGATTTTTATCTTGTACCTTACGAGAGTAAATAACTTTGGATAAATCCTCAGTGGAAGATAGATTAATCTTTGTATCACCCATTACTTGAGCAATGATTCTATCAATCTTGTTTTTTAATTGATAATATTCTTGAGTCAATTCTTTTTCCACTTGCTCTAATTCTGTTAGGTCAATATAATTTCCATTACATTCCATATCAATCAGAACTCTAAGAAAGTCATTCATTAAATCTCTCGTAGGAATCAATCCTATGTTTGCTCTTTGATTATACAATCTTACTTGTGTAAGATATAATTCTTTTGTAATCTTAACATCTTGTCTACCATAAGTTTCGAGATGCTCCAAAGGAATCTCATCAATACCATAACCGTCTTCCATATAGGTAGCAAGGATATCTGATTTTAAATTAATCATATATCTTTTACAGCATTCTTTGAGAGAAAGAGATTTATCTTTTACCCCTCTCATGATGATGTATTCTGCTAACATGGTATCATAAAGTTTCCCTGTGTAAGTAAATCCAAACTCATAGAGCCATGCCATATCAAACTTTAAGTTGTGGCCAATGACTAATGTTGATTCATCTAAAATACTTTGAACCTTTAGTTTGTTTTCTTTTATCTTTTCAACATCCTGAAAATCTTTATGATAGAAAAAGAAATACTCATCATTGATTCCAATGCTGACTAATCTATTCTCAGGATTAAAGGGAGAAGGGTCTCCCTCTTTGTTGACTGTTGTTTCTATATCGAGTGTTGTTATCACTGTGTACATCCTTTCTATGTAAATGAAGCGAATTGTGATAAGACAGGAATAAGTCTAACTTCAAACTCTTTATGATTTCCTGTCAATTTGTTTTTAGAAATTGTTATTTGTCTAACACATGCATCGTTAGGGTCTTCTTCCCCTTCGTCTAGTTTACCTATACCTACAATGACATCAGCTTCAGCGGCCTTTCCTGTCTTGGAATTAGCCATGACATTAAAACTTAATCGTGTTCTGCCATGAGCCTCGGCTGATGCCTGAGATAAACCAATCAATAAAACATTGTGACGTTTAGCTATTTCTCTTGCTTGTAGATAAACCTCACCTAGTTTTTCGTGAGAAGAATTATATTTACCTGATACATTAACCTTATCTAATTGGTCAATGATAAGGATATCAACATCATTATCTTTACAATGATTATTTAAATCATCCATGGTAATCCCTACGCTATCATGAGTATGGATATAATCACGAATCTTTTTCCATTCCGTAATGGCTAAGTCTTTACTACCATTGAGAATCTGTGATTGTTTGTATCCACTACAGGCATTAAGTAATCTTACTTGTGTACGAATCGCAGGTTCTTCATTACAAAAGATATGAACATTTTTTTTCTGCCATGCAAACCCACCTTCACTAGCCACAAGACTAACCCAAAAGGCTGTTTTACCACTTTCAGGTCTAGCAAAGACAACCATAAAGTTACCTCGACCAATACCGTCTGTAGCATTTTGTAATGCATAGATATTAAATTTAAACTCTCTTTGTTTACTAACAGCTTCGAGCATTTCATCCACATCCGTAGTGACCTTAGTGCTGTTTTTACTCTCAAAATGTTCCTCATCAATCTCATTAAGAAATCTTTGTATCTCTTGAAAGCTATGTTTACTTGGATTGTTTCCCAACTCAATACATAATCTTGACATCTCATCTGCCTTAGCCATTTTATACATACTCTTGATAGCATTTTCAATCACACCTTCATTCATATCTTTGATAGCTTCAATACGACTAAGTAAATCTTTGATAGTGTTCTGGGCCTGGAAACTTTGATTAGCAAAATAAGTATTAAACAAACTTAATTGTAAATCACTAATACTAATTTCTTCTATCTCAGGATTGTCTTCATAGATTCTGCTGATAGCTTTGTAAACATCCGATGCACCATTGGTAAAAAAAGAATCGGATATAATCTTTTTGATTCTGTTGAAATATTTTTTTTGTAAGATGATTTTTAAAACATGTAGCTTTAAACTTCCGTCTTCCATTGTTGCCTTTCTATCTTACACATGTAAGATTTAATACTTTAACTCCATAAGTCTAGCATTCATTTCACACTTTGTCAACTCTAATTTTGTCAACGTATCTGTGTCACATTTTAACTCATTAGATTGGATAGGGGGTAGAGGTTCTACTTTTATACCCTCTTTAGAAAATCTATCAACATCAATTGAACAGGCTGATGCTGTTAATGTTAATACTAATAAACTAAATACCGATAGCGTTTTCATCAATGTTATCCTCAACTCTTATGTTCATTCTTTCAGCATCATAAGGAATATGAAACTCAGCTTCAAAGAATGCTTTTAGTTTTTGTCTTGCTGAATCATCTAAGTCTTTCACATTAAACGGAACTTCAAACTCATAAGGTATCTCAATTGTTCCTACAATACTATGCTTCTTACCAAATATCATATTTCACCTACCACACTAACAATCGGTTTATCCTCAAATGTATTCGCATCAAAGTATTTATCTCTAACAATCCCCACATGACGTAGGTTATTGATAGCACTTTCCATAATGACTTCTTCGTAGCTACCATATGTACCTTCCTTAACAATATTACTAAAGTCGGAGCGATACCCTGTTTCACTAAAAGGTAATCGATACTGTTTCAATCTCTTCCATGTAGCGATATTACAACCTGTGGTTTTATCTTTCTTCATAGGCTCAAAGGTATGGTCATCATTTTCCCCTAAGTCTTCTAAGGCTTTGTTGTAAAAACCTAGACTATACATGACTGTAGGTTCACCGTAAATATCATCATACCTTTCCTCACCAATTGTTACTATCGTAGCCACCCCCATGATGTCTACTAAATATGTTTTATTTGTATCATACAATCCCATTTTGTTTCCTTTCTATGTGTACTTGTGGGTCTTGAAGTATTCTTCATACATTTTTTTTGTTTCAGCGTCACCTATAATTTTCATCTTATAGTCTTCTGCTTCTTGTCTAGATAATTTTATTTTATCCACTAAACTATTTCGATGTTCATAGTCTTTTGGATTTAATTGTTTCTCAGGGGTCATGACAGCTTTGTCATACATACCTCTGCGTTGTGATATCTTTTCAGATATCTTAAACCTACCTTTACGACTACCTTTTTTGTAGTGTCTTTCTAAAATAATATTATTGTACATGCCAATCATACACAGGTAAATTAAAGAATACATAGCCAATGATAAATAGAACAATCGCTACTAATATCATTACAAACCAATCTTCGTGCATAGTTCTTCCCCCCATTCTTTTAATTCGTTAATACTGTAATGCTTCAAATCCTTATCAATCATTTCCACATAGGTGGGAATGTGATAGGATAGAGCATCCCTAATCTTGAAACTTTTATTTGTTGCGTCTTTGTCTAAACAAACAACACATTTGTCAATCCTATCTGCAATAGGAATAATATAATCTTCTTTTAAACTTGTACCTAATATGGCCACACCTGTGAGATTAGCCATAGCTACCTTACAGGCTGAGACGCAGTCTTCCACAAGTACTCCCACATATTTGTTTGTACCAACAATGAAAGGATAGGAAAAGTTAGAATACTTATACCATTTAGGAACACTGCCCTCAACCATAGCACGACCTATAGCCCCAATGACTTGGCCGTCATCCTCAACGAGAAAAACTAATCTATCTTGCTTGACATCATACATTAATCTTGCTTCCGTATTTTCTAACTGATACTTATCAATGTATGCTCTTGCTTTATTATTACCGTAGACGGTTACAAATTCCTTAGGTACAGTGAATGCCTGAGAAAGAGTACGGTCAGATTCTTTCTTACTGTGTAAGAAATTTTGTAAGTCGTCTACGGTCACCGAGGTGTCAGAAATGCCTTTGGAATCACATGAGGAATGAAAGCAATTCCAAGTCAACTTACCATTTTCATTTCTAACTGAGAGGGTATTTCGATTTAAACAGAATATACAATCACCCCTGTAGTGTTGGCCTTTGCCAATGTTTAAAGATTTTATTCTTTCTAATTGGTGACGATATTCCATTATGCTTTATAGTATACACTTTTTTTTATAAATGTCAAGTAAAATTTTATGCTTGACAAATTGAGAAAAGTATGATAACATATGATTTGCCTTAGGGGGTTATATATACCCTACTTCCTGTTGGAAAATTCCCCTTCCTTATCATCCTTTGATAGACCTACATAAAGTATTTCTCTATCAGTTTCTTTGTCATATAAAGATGAAGTTAATCCTTCTAAGATATATTTTTCTTCTGCATCTTGTACTGATTCTGCATTTACAAAGTATTTCTTTGTTCTAGTTTCCTTCACATACACCACATAAATATCAGTCATAATAACCTCTCTCTTTATTCTTTTTAATTTCTTCTACTTCAAAGTCTTTATACATTTCATTGATATACTCATCATCAATAATATGTTTTAAGTCTTGAGTGTCAAACTCTTCGACCCAACCACCATGCCCCTCACACATATAACATTCTTCCCATTCGTCATAGCGAGGGTCATCACAAATAGGGATGCGACCTAGACCGTCACATTCGCTACATTTTATTTTACGTTTCTCTTTCATCTGCTATCCTTTCTATTTTTTTTATTCTTACATAGCTTCTATCAAAGGTAGGCTTCATTACCATTTTAGATTTGCCTTTGCATAACTGTAGTACCTTTTCTTTTGCTTCGTCTTTGTCTTTGCCCTTGACTATGTAATGATTAACATTAATAGTATGAGCATAAACTTTGTAGGTATGAATGTCAGCAAACTTATTCTGATTCATTTCCTTCATGGTCTTATGTATCATATTGTACCTTTCTCAGATAGAGAGTAGTAAGGATTCATATACACACAAACTTGGATTCCTTTCTTTATAAAATTGTTAATAATATAACTACTCTCTATCATGCTTTTAGTATTGCATACTTTTACCTGTTTGTCAAGTAAAAAATGTACAATTTTGTCACATCTGTTATGTTGAAAAAACAATTGTACTTTCATCAAATAACTGTATAATTAATATAGTATATAGGGGGTGAATTTTATGCATGTTTATGGTATTACTCAAAAATCTATCAATTTTTTTGTTAATCTGTTTAGTAAGTTTAACACTAATGAGGATAGTATCACAAGATTTGTTGAAAACGAATACAGGTCAGATGATAGGGAGTGGGCTTACTTACAATTTAAGGGTAAAGTCTAGTTCCGAGGAAAATAGGGTATAAAAAACCTGTTTTAAGCAACATACAGGGGGTATTTAGTACCCCTCATGTATGTTTTATCATGACTAAAAATCAGTATAAAATATTTCCCCATGTTCTAGCATCTGATTCAGATACTTAATTGTATTTTCTAAGAATCCTATCCTCTCGTATTCCTCATCATTCCATTCCTTCCCATTACGCCATTCCTTTTTAGCCTTCTCTAATTCCTTTTGAGTAAAGGCAATATAATCTTTGATATAATAGACTGCCATTATTTTTTATTAATATCTATATTGATAGAATCAATAATGACTTTTAGTTCTTCACTAGTCTTAATCAGATTATCTCGTATCTCTTGCATAGCCTGTTTGTTATTCCCATGAAAATGGGGATGATACTGCATCCATTCATATGCTAAGATACCACTAAGATATTTTTCTGTATCTCGTAAAGTGTATCGTGCCTTCTTTAGTTTATCAATCATCATTGTTTTTTACCCCTTCTATCATTGCTTTAGATTCTTCATAACAAGTAATCTCAAAGTCAATCTGTTCAATTAAGTCATCTGAAAAGTCATGGTCTTCAAGTTTTTCTATTGTTCCGTCTGCAAACTCTAATTCAAGTTTTGCTTTCCAACCTACAACTTTATTCATTCTATCCCCCTTACAAATTCTTCTATCTCATCAAACAAATCCCTACCCCTTTCGGTATTTCTTGTACCATTAGGATTGTCAGGGTCAGCTTCAATGTAGTCATCTATTTTATTGGGATGTGTATTCTCAATGAATATCCAAAACAATCTATCTGCTATCATGAATGCCTTTTCGTTAGTCATTATTCACTTTCCCTTTCTAATCTATCTCTTGCTATTTTTTCTGCTTCTTGTTCTGCCTTATCCACATCTTTATATTCTTTTAATGTTTCTGCTAACGCTTCCTCATACCATTTTTCTAGTAGTATTTCATTATGCATACAACTCATTTTGTTTTCCTTTCTTGCTTATCAAATTTAGCATTAACTCTTTCAATGATTCTTTGTTTTATTGCTTCCTTTTCTTTCTTACTTACTCCGTCAATGTCAATAATTAAATGGTCATCAAACCAACTTTTTTCTTTTTGTTTTTTCTTAGTCATAGTATATTCCTTTCTATATAGAGAACAGGGGAATATAACCCCTGTCCTTGAAGTGTTGGATAATTACGCACTTTTAATTTTTTTCTCACCTAAGGATAAGAGTAAAGATAGTCGGTGATTCAAAGGTTTATAGTTTTCTTTGATGTAGTCTTCGATATTTCTATCGTGAAGTAGATTTTCAAAATCAGCTTCCGTCATCATCATCAAAGAACTAAAGGTATTGATTAGTTCTTCCACCTTTTCATCAGTACTGCTGAACTCTACATACTGTTGTTGTTGAGGTTTGTAATCACTTTCCTCAATGGTAGGTGGCAGTTCAACTTCTTCTTGTACTATCTCAATCTTAGGTGTATCTTTTTTCTTATTGGTAAATTTATTATGCATTTCTTCTACTTTAGAAATGATAACTCGATTACCTTTTTTGTCTTGTAGTTTTGCATCTTTGATTACTAACTTCTTGTGGAAAACTAATTGCCCACCACGAGATATTCTACTGTTCATAGTATCATATGCATTTCTACTAATACCTAAGGTGTCATCAAAAGGATAACAGGCTAGTAAATATTTTCTTACTGCCTTGATTTCCTTTTCTCTATCTTTGTTTTTGAACATAGGATATACACTATCAGATATATAATCCATGAGTTCAATTGTTGAGGTAGAATTTTCTGCCTTTCTAATCTCAACAATATTTTTATCAATCAAAGACACTAACCCTTGTTGTATTTCGTTAGCTTGTTCTTCTTCTTTGACCGATACTTCTTCGACTTTTGACTTGGTCATACTTTGTCCTTTCTTCATTTTGATTTTAGTATTACATATTTTTTTCTAAATGTCAAGAAAAAAATTTCCTTATCTTACAGTGTAAGAAACTTTTAGGGTGCGACAGTTTGGCACTTGATTTTTTCATCTGATTGTGATATAATCTATTTATAATGTTTGTCATTAGCACTCAATATATTTATCCTTCGTTCAACAAAAAGGGGGCGTAAAAACCCCCTTGCCTTTATTACTTTTTAGAATCTGCAATTGATTCAGCATAAAATTTATCAACCATTTCTTCATACTTAGATTCTTTTCTATCGTGTTGTTCTTTTATGTTAGGCAATTTCCAAACAAAAATTCTACCACCTAAATTTAATTTATAGACAGGGAACTTATATCTCTTGGTGTAATTTTCCCATTCGTCAAACACATCAATCGGCTCTTGCTTCATCACTTCTTTTAATAAGTCATTGAATTTACTCACTTTTTTTATCTCACTCTCTTTTTATATTTTAAGTCGTACATAATTTGTTCGTTTCTTTTTTTCAATTCTTCATCTGCATTTTTCATTACTCGGTTAGCTTCATTCTCTAATTCAATCTCCATTTTTATTTTTTCTATTTGTTGGGGAATAGTTTTATACCACTCCACATATTCTTTATTAAATTTTTCTATACAATCTTGTATCACTGATAAAACCTCACATAAATGATGATTGCTAAAACATAGGTGCTAACTACTACGCCAACACCTATCCAAAATATATATTTATCCATTATGAATTTTTATTTTCATGTAATGATTCACTTAACTGTTCTAATTGTTTCGTGATATTAGATATTGTTAAACCCACATAAGATTTATTATAGGATTTTCTTAGCTTGATTAAATCAATATCTTTGTTTACTGCCCTTACATAGTGGGCAATATCCATATCACCATATTTAACCCATTGTTCTTTGGATTTACACCACCTTTCTGTTTCTAAAAATTCCTCAATATCATAAGGTAATTTTCTACTATCCATAACGGATTGTATTTCAAATATAGTTCTTAGTTTCATTTTAGTTTTTCCTTTCTAGTTCTTCTAATATATTGATTGCATTTTCTAGACAATCATCAATTGTGAATATCGTGCCGTCATTATCTTTTGGTGATTCAAGATATTCTTTGGGCAATATATTTCTTACATCAAGTAAATCACATATTGCATTTCTTATTTGTACATCCATTTTTATTTTTCCTTTCTTGTTTTTTTAACCATAATGTATAGTCCATTTAAAATATGGTGAAGTCTTAATTGTTCCCACAATTTTAAATTTTTTTCATTGTATTTATACTTATCTTTTAATAGTATAAACATTTCATCCTTAAATGTATCTTGATTAAATTTATTCATTGATATAATCCTCTCTTACATCCTCAATGAATTGTTCCATTAATAGTAAATCATAGTCAGTTAATTCATTACCCCTTTGTAATTCTTGAACTTGACAATGCAACCATTCTAATTTTTGATAGTTAGTCATTACGCATCTGCTCCACATTCAGAGCATATATAAATACACTGTTTTTCTTTTTTTCTACAATCC
>Ga0255772_10004910_pt1 | contig 12485 bp, 1 predicted proteins | sample 071ome_34_FD_179970 | JGI IMG/M metagenome (GOLD analysis project Ga0255772, IMG submission 179970) | Coastal salt marsh microbial communities from the Groves Creek Marsh, Skidaway Island, Georgia - 071411BT metaG (version 2) | ecosystem: Environmental > Aquatic > Marine > Intertidal zone > Salt...
GAAGAACCTACAAACAATTCATTTTTATCTGTTTTTATTAAATTATAAAAATCAACCGATTCTTCATCGATGTTATTTATCACATTAATAAGCTCAAATTGACTGTTTATCTGTCCAAAAATAGGGGTGCTGATAAATATTAGCAGAATGTAGACATATTTTATCATAACGGTAAATTTAAACCAATTATGATAATTAATACCAATTAAGCGTTAATTTTTTTTTAAAGATGTTGAATTAATATTGCAGAATTTTTCAAATAAGCTAACAAACATTTATTAAAATAATGCGCAAGTTTCTAAGATTTATTATTTTATTTTTTGTTGTAATTACCACACAAAATATCTATTCTCAGGCCGGATCAGTCGCACTTGGTAAAAATTATGTGGGAGGTGAGGTTGGAGCTTACACTACTTTTGATTATGTTAATAATAATGAGTATGACTTTGCTACTGGAGCACAAAAAAATACCTCTAAAACAAATCTTAGACATACTGTTAACACTTTTTCACTTTGGCAAAGATCTTCTTGGCTACTTAACCATACTAACATGCCAAGTAAATACTTTAATCGATTTATTTTCAAACCAGAACAAGTAGTTATCAAAGATAGAGGAAAGCCATGGTCAAGAGGTTTGCCTCAAAGTCCTTGGCAACAACAATGGGGTCAAGTTAGTTCGGTAAGTATTTCTTTATATGGTAAAGCGACTAGGTTTATTCCTGAACTTTGGGAGATAGGATATTTAAATTGGCCATATGGTCCAAGGAAAAATAGTAGTTTTTTAGATATGGGGAGATTTCCATTTTCTAAAACTATCCAGCACACTTTGCCTGGAGCCTATTGGAGTAGTATTTGGCAGTATGATTATTCAACTCACTCAATTTCGAATAGAAGGTATGGTGATCCTTATGGCTCAATTGGTTATTACGGTAGTAATGGTAGCCCAGGCGGAGGTCAATCTAGACGAGACCCCCAGGTAGAATATTATATCCCAAATGAGTTTTGGAAAGATCACAATTATTTTAGGATTGAAACAACAATGTCTTTATTACCTGACTTGTGGAACGACAATACGCCTCAGGATTACGTTAAAGTCAATTATTTCCCTGGAGGGAAACGTATGTGGACTTATTCACATATCTCATTAAGCACATACATTTGGCCTTATGAGATTAGAAACTCTAGTGGCCAAGTAATAAGGAAAGAAACAATTAATAATGATTCTCCTATTCCCTATTCTTTTGGAATTCAAGGATCTTATAAAAATAGTGAGAGTTTTTTCTCTTCTTTTGCTCAAGATAAAGAAGGGGATTTTTTAATTTATAGATGGGAACCAATCGGTGATATATTTAATGGTGTTTATGACAGAGCTCGTGCAAAACCTGGAACAAATGAAGGCAGAGATTTCAATAGAGCGGAGGATTGGAATACAGATCCAGAAGGTGACCTATCTGTGCTGGATCAGTGTGATAAAGCATATATGGATTGTTCAGACGATACTGCTCCAATAGGGGTAAAGGGAAGAAGTTATGATCAAACTTACAGGTTAGCTGATACAGGTCCATGGATAGAAGAAAAGGAAAGACTTTTACATTATACTTATGGCTATTCTGCTGAAAACCCAATCAAATTTATTGACACAGAACCTAAGGTTTCACCTACATCTGAAACTGTTGCATCAACCTATTTTTATATAAATCCATATAGCGGTGTTGTTAAATTTAACAGTGGTATTGATCCAACAGAAAGACAACTCACAGTAGCTGGAGTAGCGATTGATCAATATAAAGATGGTCAACTTATTGGAACTACTATGAACATGGTTCCTTATTTTCCGCAATCAATTACTAATTCAAATCGTCGACCTTTAATTGATTTTGTTTCTACTCAAGCAATAGCAGAAAAAACCTCTTTCGATTTTGATCTTGATCTTGATCCAAAATATAATAATTATGATATTCCAAACACTTCTTTGTCTGGTAATCTAACAACCGATAAAACACATAAGAGAGTTCCATATCCAAACATATATAATAATGGTGAGGTGTTATTACACGGTATGGACCTAGGTGAAGGTGGTACAGTTAGCTTTACTATTCAATACTCTGACCCAGATAATGATAAGGTGAATATTAAAATCATACCTGTAATTCCAGATTTAGCTGATAGATATCCTTGGACATTGAATGATGATGAAAATGGTTCTGCAGAATTTTCTTGGCAAGTACCCAGTGATATTTCAGAATTCTCTTCTCTTGATAGTTATTCCTTTATGTTTATGGTTTATGCAGAAGATAATGGAGGAGCTTTAGAAAAGTTGAACGGACAAAACATTGAACCGATCTCTATTACAGTACACAAAAAACCAGGTGTTGAAATAACCAGTGAAACTGTAGAATCTGGAGCTGAAACAAATGATACTTCAATTGATATAAAGATTGCACTTACAGGCACTTCTTCTGCTTCTTTTACTTTAGTAGAAGGAGATTTTGAGATTGAAAATGCAACAATTTCAAATTTATTAGCAAATAGTGATCAAACATACTATACCGCTACATTAACGCCAAACCCTAACCCATTAGAGTCTCCTGTTTCTACTTCCATAAAATTACCAGGAGATTTATTTCAAGTCACAAAAACTGGAGGTCATAGAATGAACTCAGTGGAGGTGACTAATACTGAATCAAATCTTTTTGAATGGACTTCTAATCAAATAAAACCTACTGTTGAATTTGAATTTTTTGACTCACAAGGGAACTTGTTAGCTAATGATACTGCTAATAATAGTCCATATATAGTAGGTAAAATTACTCCTTCTGAACCAGCTATTGGTTTTCAATCATCGGATCTGAATATTACAGGCTCAACAAATGCTTCAATTACATCATTTAAAAAAGTGAATGGAGTAAATGGCGAATACTATACAGTAACTATTTCAGCAGCTGATAATACAATTGGAAATTTAGATTTTGAGATTGATGCAGGTGTATTTCAAAATAGCTTAGGGAATTCAAATCTTGAGGGTAATTTAGCTAGTATTACGCCTACAGTTACCTTATTTGAATGGAATTTTGATCGAATTAAACCTCAAGTAATCATTACAAATCCTTTTGCAGGTAGTACAACAACTGATCAAAATGGTCAAGTGACTTTTACTTTAAGTGAAGAGATCAGATTTGAAAATAATACTTTGGCTCAAGTTCTTGCTGACCCTGAATTGCAGCAAAATTTAATAGGAAAAATAAATGCCGCCTCAACAAACGCTTATTTCACTAATTTTTCCTACAATCCTTCTTCGCCAAATCAATTTTCATTAACAGTAAATCACTCAGGAGGAAATAGAACGGCAAATCTTGTTTGTCCTGAAGGCATTTTTACGGATCTTTTAGGTAATAGATCTTCCGAAGTTACCTCATCTCATAGTTATAACTTAAATTTACCAAGACTTTCAAATATTTACACTGTTACTAAGAATAGTCGAGCTCCTTATAACTATATTAAGGGTGGAGAATTAGACTATTTAACTTCTACTTCACCTGTAGAAATACTTCTTGCATTTTCAGGTCAATCAAAGAACATAGCAGTTTATCCAAATAACGACAACGGTTATGAAGGAACTTGGGATGGAAGAAATTTTAGTATCAATGAGGATGATTTTACACTTTCTTCCGGTACAATTTCTAACATTCAATTTTTTGGACTATCAGGTTCTACGGATGAGTTAGGGAATAAAGAGCAACTTTTTAAAGCGCTTTATACGCCAGATGGAAGTGATGGTTTTGTTGAGATCACTCATAATGCTGGCTCTTTTCAAAATGTATCTGGAATTCCAAACATTGAATCTAGAAAGCAGTTTTCTATTGATACTACCGCCCCTGTTTTAACGATTGTTGGATTTACTAAAGATGGAATTCCAGTTAATCCAGGATCTGTTACTAATGAAGATGATTTGATTTTTAAATTACTACCCAATGAACCAATTACTGGATTAGATGAAGATGAAATAGAATTTTGGTCGTTGCCTTCTTCAAGAGGCGTTCAGGCTTTGCGTGAAGTTCTTCAAGATTTTGAACAAACAGATCAATCTTTATCTTCTACTTTTTCAGTAACTCATTTTAATGGTGATGGTCAATATAAAATTACTGTATGGAAAAAAAGATTCACAGATCTTGCCAATAATTTTAATACTGCTGCTTTTACTTTCAATTGGTATTATGATACTACTTCACCTTCGGTAGCCATTCAAGTTTTAAATGGTAATAGCTCTATTGGTGATAATGAGTATGTTGCTAATAATACTGTTGAAGTAAAATATGTCTTTAACGAGACAGGAATGCATTCAGGGCCAACAGACGAGGCTTCTTTAATTCAATTATTAAATGATAATGCCTCCAATATTAGTTTTACATCTGCAAGCTTTAACAGTACTAACCAAATTATCACAGCAACTGGAGTAATCTCTAATACTATTATAAGCCCTGCCGAAATTACTATTGATTTTCCACAAAATATTTTTAGTGATAGAGGTGGTAACTTAAATACGGAGGCTAACCAGCGCTCGTTCATATTTGATAACAATGTTCCTGAACCTACGATTTCACTAACTACCACATCTAATTCAGTTCTTGCACAAGGAGCTCTTTTCACTTCTGATACATTAAGTGTTACGTTTGAATTTTCACAAGATTTTACCCTGGATAGTTCTTTTAGTTTAGGGGAGCTTGAATCGATTCTATCTTCTCAGTTACCTAATGGGACGTTGTCAAATTTGCAACAAAATGGTAACAGCTTTACTGCATTGATATCAAGTTACGATGACGGAGATATTTCTGTTAAGTTTCCTAAGGATTTAGTTTTTACTCCATCTGGAGTCAAAAATATTGAAGCGATTAGTACTGTAATTTACGATGGAACACCACCAAATGCTTTTATATCAGTATCAAAAGTAGATGGGGAATTACTAGATGACGGCTCGAAAACCAATCAAGAAAATCTTAATGTTACCATTATAACTTCAGAGATTTCCAATGATTTAGCTTACGAAGATTTAAGTTTAACTGGAAGTGTTACTTCAACGACCACTTTTAATAAAGTTGACGACTATACCTATTCTTTAACTTTAACAAATACCGCTAGTGGCTTAGTAACTTTAACCTTAGCAGCAAATTCATTTTCTGATCCAGCGGGTAATCAAAATAATGCAATAACTCAATTCAGTTATGATTTTGATGCTGTAAGGCCTGTACCTACCATTACTTCTTCAGGAGTTTCTGGAACAATAGCTTTAAGTAATAGCGTGCCTATTGAACTCACTTTTTCTGAACCCGTTGAATTTTCTTTAGGTAATGAAAACCTTGAGAATTACATCTCTTCACTTGTTGCAAATGGAAGGGTAAGTGATTTTTCAAAAGTGGATAATACTACCATTACCTTTAAAGTTAATAGAGTTGCAAATGGAACGGTATCAATCACTTTACCAGAAAATGTTTTTTATGACACCCATGCGAATGGAAATACTTCTGAAATCTATAGTTTTATTTTTGATTCCATAATAGATATAGATGTAGCTATTACCTCTGATAATACTCTTGAGAATGATTATAATTTAACCTTTACTTATAGAACTACAACTAGCTCTAATTCTTACTCAAGAACTGTCCCTGGAACTCGAACATTATTAAGTCAAGGTGCAATAGATGATTTATATGTTAATTCAACACATTCCTTAACGTTTAATCTAACTGCAAGTGCTCAAATAGCAACGCCAAAAGTTAAAATAGAAGGGGTCGAATATAATGCAATAACCGATGATGGGGGTAATGGAGTTGATTGGACATTTACATACCCTATGTCAAATAGTTCCAACGAGGGAAAAGTTGAGTTTGAAATAATATTTACTGACACAGAGGGGAAACAACAGCCTTTGGTTTCCACCACATCGGATACTATATACTATATATTAGATAATACGCCACCTAATTTAGATGTCGAAATATATAGTGGAGGAAAAAAGGTGGATATAGCGAATGAACCATTAGCCGGAGTTGAGCATAGTTTTGTTATAACTGCGAATGAACCAATTTATGAACAACTGGCATTCAAAGAAGTTCCTCGATTTTTTAATAGTGCAACTAATTTTTTAGATGGAAATTTGGCATGGTTAGCTGCACAAATTCAAAAAACAAAAGATCAAGATAATTTACAGAACTACCATAATGATGGACTATTTGGAAGAATACTTTCAACAATACCGATGTATGATGGAAACTATATAGCTAGCAATGGTAGTAATGCGTATAGTAATCTTGAAGATTATAGTAACTATTTTACTTCAACCAACGATCGATTTCCTAGTACAACTACAACTGCATATGTTCACTTTGCCTCAGCTGATGGTCTTTTAAAGTTATTTCCAATTACAGGATCGGGTACTTATTCAATTACTATCCCTGATAATTACTTTATGGATTTAGCAGGAAATAAGTCAAATGGTACTGAAATTTCTAATATTAAATTATTTGAAACTGAAGATTCAGGTTCTTCTGAAGTTACATTCAGTAAACGTATTTGTGACTTTGCGACGACCGCTAATTACACTAGAAGTATTCAATTTAATGGAAGATCAGGGAGTGATGTGACTACTGAAATTTTTGTTGAACTATCTGATACTGCTAGTTTTGATCAAGTACTTATATTACCACAAAATAAGTACAAGCAAATTAATAGAGAAGACATAATTAACAACGAAGGGGGTAATTTATATACTCGAACTGTTAGAAGTATTATAAATTTTGAGCTGTATTTAGAACAAACTACTTATGTAAGATTCAGAACTGTTGAAACAACACCAAGATCAACATTTGAGCACATTTCAAATGCTCAACAAATAATTATTAGTGATAATCCAATAGAAGTTTCTGGAGTAAGTCAAATATGTGGTATAAATGAGACTTCAAATTTTAATATTAATACCACAGGAGGTAATTGGTCAGTTTCAGATGATTCTATAGCAAGTATAGATGATGTTACCGGTAATTTGACCACTCTTAAAGCAGGCAATGTTGATATTAAATATACCACCTCAGACGGTTGTGAATTCATTAAATCATTAGAGATTTTTGATGCCACCGAAGTAGACATCTCTGCGAATGGTCAGGTTGAATTTTGCGAGGGATATAGCGTTTCACTAAGTTCAAATGTTTCTAAAAATTTCGTTTGGCACAAAGATGGCAGTCCGCTACCAAATTTAACGTCTAATACGGTCAATTTAGAGAGAATATCTGACTCTGGAACTTATACACTGAAATACACAACTCCTTGTGGTGAAATTACTTCAAACTCAATCATTATAAAAATTAACGCAAAACCAAATTCAACAATAATTAATTCAGTTGAAACTAACTAAAATGAGAGGATTTTTACTATATACTTTTTTATTTTTATCAGGATCGCTTGCCTTCTCTCAAAGGGTTTTGGAACATAATAAAGTTGAATTCTATCCGGATGATATAGTTGATATTTCATCACTAGGTTTGCCATCTGATTTTCTTTCAACTTTTGATCATTATGATATTGAGTTTATATTAAAGGCTGCTAGCGGTACTACAAGTGGGACCACTATTAGTTCTAATACTGTGAATACGCAATTTCTGTTTAATATAGTTACATATCGAGTATTTTCTGATCAAAGTAGTTCTACACCTTTAGGCTATTTTTACTATCAAGAGGATTATAGTTCACCAGAAAAGATAGGTAGTTTAAGTCCTTCTTTAAGTAGTACTAGTAGTGCTACTTATTGGGTAAGTGGAGATTATGGAAGCTTTGAAATCAGTGTAAATGATGGAATAGTCTCGCGCTCACAATATGCAGGTAGTTCAGACGGCGTAGATATTTATAATACCTTTTCATATACTCCAATTTCTTCAAGTAATATAAAATTAAGTAGTAGTTATCAAATTTTTAATTTAGATCAAACTGATATAACAGAAAACACTACTTATTCGGTGTATGCAATACAAGGTGGTGGATCCGATTGTTTAACTCAGCGTTTACCTGCAGGAGAATATACACTAAACTTGTTTGATAGTTATGGTGATGGATGGAACGATGGTCAATTAAGGGTTTTTCTTAGAGGTGATCAACAATTTTTTACTGTTTCATATGATCAAGGGAATCATGCTTCTTATACATTTACTGTTTCAGATGATCAAGCTGCTGGTACTACTTTTATCGAATTTATGGGGGGTGATTTTCCAGAAGAAATATCTTTTAATATTGATTATTCAGATGGTCAAGGCGGGAGTGTAATAAGAGCTTTATCAGCTGGACCTAATTTTCCCTGGGGACAGCTAACTTTAGAAATATGTACAGAAGATGATACTGATAATGACGGTATATATGATAGTAATGATAATTGCTCTGGAACTCCTAGTGGTTCTGTTGTTGATTCTACAGGATGTGAAATATTGGCATTTCAACAGTTTACTACGCCCTTAGGACCTATACCACAAATACCTAATGCTATTGGCGGAACAGGTACTGAATTTAGATATTATGATGAAAATGGGGATTATCAATTTGATGGAGTATATGTGACGCAATACATGACCTCTTTTTCAGAAACTTCTTCTACCACCCTTGATTCATCATATTCTCATCCAAGAGAAGCTTATTATAGTGGAAATTTAAATGCTTGGGTAATTGATAATAATTATCCATTTATTCTAGCCCTTTATGGTGATGTAAATAATGTAAATGGCGATAATCTATATATATATGACACCCAACAAGTAACACTAAGCTTGTTAGATGCAGCTGGTAATCTTGTGCCAGATGGTGTTTTTGATGGAGTATTAACAAAAGATGTTGATCCCGATGGTTACGTAAGATTTAATAACTTAAGAATTCTTGAAACAGGTTCCTATTCCATTAAAGCTACTCTTGACAGTGATTCAACTATATCGTATCAAACACCAACTTTTGATGTCAAAATCGCTTCTTCCTTGTTTGAAGGTGAAATAGCAGGATTTAATTTAGATGAAAATTTAACAATTTTTCATGGTGAGAACTTAACCTTTAGCCCTAAGCCATATTATGAAATATGGAAACGTACTGGTGGAGGTGTCAGTGGCAGAATAAATGTAGAAGTTAATATAGCAGACCTAACAGACACTCAAAAATCTGCATTAAATAATCACCTTATAACTTCTTTTCAAGGCCAGTATATAATGAATAAGGAAGACAATGGTGCTACAACAATACATACTTCAACAGTAACTTATACTGGGTCTTTTTTAAATAATGATTTACAATTTACATACCAGCTTGATTGGGATGATAATGATCCGGGTGGAATTTATCAGTTTAATAATGCTGTAGTAAGTTTAGACAACACAAATACTGGAGGTAGCGCTTACACTATATCTCTTAGTAATCTAGAGTTTAATGTAGAATTCAGTCCAGATTTAGAAAAAACAACTATTACCTCTGACGAAACAACAATTGCAGTGTCAGAAACTTATTCTAGCACTGTAAATATTAACGTAAATACAATAAATGGTACTTCTTACGGAAAATCTGTTTCAGCAAGTGTAACTTTTCAAATTATAAGTGGAACAGCTTCAATGTCTGCAGTTACAGATCATGAAGATGGAACTTATTCCGTTCAAGTATATTCAACTACTCCAGGATTAGTTGAAATTGGGGGTAAAATTGGAAATAATGACATCCTTAAAAATGATGGTACTGAAACTCCAGAAACACTTGAACTAACTTTTGTGCCAGGTCCCCTGTCATTAAATAATATTGAACTAACTTCAGCAAAATCGATTTTAAAGCCTACAGAATCAAATTTCACCTTTGTTCAATTAACGTTAAAAGATGAATTTGGAAATGTAATAACTGATTCCTCATCCTATACCGTAACTTTTCAAACGGATTTAGGAACAATTGGACCAGCGTTTCATGAGGGTAATGGTATTTTCTCCGCTAAATTTTCAACGGACGACAAGACAGGTCAAGCAACTATAAAGGCAATCATTAATGGTGAACTTTCTAATCAAGAGCTACAAATAATAGTAACTGGCTCTCAAGGACTAATATTTACAAATTCACTAGAAGACATTGAAGCAGGAGAGGTTTTTAGTCCCACTGTAGAATTAATTGATGGTAGTGGAACGAAGATTGCAGATGGTTCTGGAATTGCTACGATAAAATTACATGATAATTCTGATCCAGGATTAATTTTATCTGGAACTCATACAGCTACCATTGTAAATGGTGAAGCTACCTTTAGTGGTTTATCCATTAATAAGGCTGTAAATAATGTAAAACTTAAGGTTTCTTCAAGTAATGCAGATGATGAGGATGGTTTATCAAATTCATTTTCTGTAACACCAATAAATGTAGTTACATCCTCTCAAATTACATTCGAAGAAAGAACTCTAGCTTCAGATGATTCAAGTATTATTCCTGTAACAATTCAATTAAATGATAGTTATGGTAATAGAATTACTGATTTGTCAAATAATTCAATTGCGCTATCTTCTTCAGCTTCACATACAATAGCTACTCCTATAGTCTCTAGCACTGGTATAATTACTTCAACCATAACAACTAATGCTATAAGTGAAACAATAAACTTAACATTAGATATTGATAGCCAATCAACTACTGTAAGTTATAACTTGAAAGGTGTTGAACTATGTCCAGGCTCCTCAGTAGTGTTAGAATCTGTAAACTATGACTATGCATACCAGTGGTTTAAAAATGGTGTAGCCATAGAAAATGGAATTGAAAGAACTATCACAGTCTCAGAAGAGGGAGTTTATAAAGTGATTACAACCAACCCTAAGACTTGCGATAGTTTTGTTGAAGATTATATTTTTGTAAAAATCCTTGACGATACTGCTCCAGTTATTACGTCTATTTCTGGTCAGAATGAATTTTATTACTCAATAGATCAAGATGGTAATCCAATCGATGCATTTTTAACTTTAACTTCCTCTGAAAATAAAGAGGCAAAATGGTTTAAAGATGGTATTCTAATTTCTGGTCAAAATTCAAGCACATTGGTAGTATCAGAATCAGGATCATATACTTCTCAATACCTTCTCAGCAGTGGATGTTACTCAGAGTTAAGCGACTCAATTTCCATAACTTTTTCTCCTTTACCAATAATTATTGGACCAGATTATATTTCTGACAGTCAAACAGTAAAATATAGTTCAAATAATGAACCATATACTACAAATCCATGGGGAGTTGACATTTCTAGTGGAACAAATACGGTTACTATTTCTTCGGATGGTATTATTACTGAAGTAGCGTCTAGTACAACAGAATATACTTTTGAAGTTAATTTTACAGATATTAACTCAAATCAAGTGTCTAAAACCGTTACTTATTTAGCCCCACCTTCAATTACAATTTCTGGATCTACAGACATTACAATAATTAATCCTGAACAAGATGAGAATAATGACATAAATATTGAGGATCTTAAATTAACTAATCCCAATAGTAATTTTCCTTCAATAACAATTTGTGCAGGTCAACCTACCTTCCAGTTATTAGGTGACGGTTTCCCTCTGACTCAAACATTTCCTGAAACTACAACATTTTCTGAAACTACTATTATAACGGCTTGGACCGTTGCATCAATTAGTGAGGATTCTACTGATACTTCAACTCAAACTCCATCAATTGCTATTGATGAAAATGGATATGTTACAGTTTCTGGTGAAGGTGCATCAAGAGTTACTTACACTAATAGTTATGATTTGACTGCCTCCATAGATATTTATGTTGAAAATCCTAGTATTGGAATAGCATCATCAACCAATAATTCAGGATTCTTTACTGAAAATGGAGACATTGTTGTTATTGCTGGTCAAACACTTGATTTAGATTATACAATATCTTTAGGGACAGCAACTAACACAGGAACATGGAGTGTTGTTGATCCAAGTATAGCAAGTATTAGTAATGATGGAAAAATAACAGGAAATCTAAGTGGACTAACAAGCGTTCAACTTCAAACTGAGAATGGCTATTGTGGAACCTCAGTAAATGTTATTGTAGATGAGTTTCCAACTGTAGATATAACACTAGAGAGAGAAGCGATTACACATAGTGAAACTACATCAATAACTTTTACTTTCTCAGAAGCTATTGATGGATTTGATGCATCTGATGTAATAATTCCTCAAAATATAAAACTTGAAAATTTAACAAAAACAACTTCTACTACCTTTCAAGCAAATATTAGCGCAACTTCAAACAGTATTACTCAAACAACCATTTTAATTCCTTCTTTTAGATATTATAACCAAAATCAGATTTATAATACTGAAACAAGTTCTGCAACCTTAATTATTGATTCTACTCCTCCTAACATATCTATAACTAAGCAAGGTGGAGGAACCACTTTAGCGGGTTCTACTAATACAATTGTATTTACTTTAACGGAGTCTTCTACAACCTTT
>Ga0255772_10004914_pt1 | contig 12477 bp, 7 predicted proteins | sample 071ome_34_FD_179970 | JGI IMG/M metagenome (GOLD analysis project Ga0255772, IMG submission 179970) | Coastal salt marsh microbial communities from the Groves Creek Marsh, Skidaway Island, Georgia - 071411BT metaG (version 2) | ecosystem: Environmental > Aquatic > Marine > Intertidal zone > Salt...
ACCGCTAACCAACGACAGTTGTTCATAGCACACCAGGCGAACTGGGCACCGATACGTTTCATTACTTCAGGGGAGGCAGCTTCAAAGTTCTCTAAGACTTCCATTATCGCCCATGGGCGGTCTTTTACTTTCTCTACTTCGATCGCAAAAGCAAGTTCATACTCTTGCGCACCTTCCATGTTAAAGCCGCCCTGCGGACGACAGATAAAGAGCTGCCCTTCGCGAGTAATATCGGTATGACCGTGTTGATTTGCCATAGAGATACCTCTTACTACACCTTAACTACAGTTTAGGCCAAAACATTCAACTGCTTGTGGTTATTATTTAATCAACTGTAACGAGACGACGAACTTTAGGGCTTTTTTATACATGAAACAAGAGATGTTAACGTTTTATTACAGAGTCTGACGGTTTAACGGCACTTCGGACAGGTCAATATTGTCAGCATAACCACAACGGAAATACAAAAAAGCCGCACTCCAAAGAGGGCGGCTTTCGTCATCCAACAAAGAACTACAGATTATTGAGGAATAGCTGTTTCTTCAACAACACCCGTTTCAGATCCAGTATCTGGCTGCAAAACCGCAGACCAGATTTCGCCTGTACCTTCTGTCAGACTCGTTGGACTCTCATACCAGACATCAATCATAGAGAAGATTTTGAACGAGAAGCTTCCAGCTTCTGTATCTTCACCGACAGGTACCCAGTATTCGGTAAAGCCAGTCGTGATATCACCTTCAGTGGCTGTACCTGTTAAGGTTACAGTGGTATCTGGAATACCATCACCAGCCGTATTATTGAGCGACCAGTTGAAGCTAATAGTGCCATCAAAGGTTCCGGTACCATCGGCATTAAAGACAATCGGCTCGTCAAACTCGATCCAATCTGTTCCGGTTAAATCGTCTGCGGTCAACGAAGTTAACGCACCACCACAACCACCGAAGTTAATTGGCTCAACCGAACCAAAGTCCTGCTCATCAAGAGGATCATTAATAAGTTTCAAGAACGCTTTAAACGTATTTGACTCAGAAGGCGCACCAAAGCCGTTTAACGCAGCATCATCAAATGGCGAGTTGTAATCACAGTTCACCAAGAAGGCATCTTGATAAATTGGATCGAAAGCATTCACAACGTCTGTATTTGCTTGTCCGTTAAATACCCATTCACCACCTTCTTCCTCAATCTCACCTGCAATGACTTTGGCACCCTGGCGAACAAAGCCTGCGTTGACAGATAAGATACGAGTGCCTTCATCATCAAACTCCAGATTATCTCGAACTTCATCAGGAATAGTGAACACAATCATTTGTTCACCTTCCGCCAAACCGGTTGGGCTTTCGAAATCCCAGCTTGGTGTGGAACCATCTTCCAGAGTGATTAACTCATAGACAGGACCGTTAGCACTGTTCATATCCACTGTAAAGTACTGCGCATCACGACCATCAGTGCCATCGACTAGATGTACCAAATGATACATATCCAACCAGAATGCAGTTGAAGAAGTTGCGATATCATCAACCGTTGCCGCTGTAGTGGAAATCAACTGATCCAGTGAGGTTGGGGCAGACGAAGCGGAGCTTGTAGATTCGGTAGGTTCTTCCGATACTGGACCATCAGAAACAGTACCATCACCCTCAGGCATAGAGGTTTCACCGGAGGCTGAACTGTTCAAATAAACCCGATCACAGTTACCACCTAAGTCAGTAGCCAAAGTACCGTCATAACAAACACCGTCCATGCCCTCTTCATAACGCAAGAAATAGTTGGTGTTAGTCGCAGTGAAACCAATTTTCACACCTGTCGCGCCAGCACTAAATACCGCGTCCGAATCGATAAATACTGCGAAGTCTTCAAGATCAGCATTAACACCGATGAAATCTTCAATATTTTTGCCCTCCAGATCAATCGCTTGCAGCGTACTTACGGTGGCCTGAACTGCATCAATTTGTGAATCCTGAATTACAACAGAACCTTCAGTTTCATCGACACTAACCAACTCAAAAGAGTCAGCCATATTTACCCAACCATTCGCAGTCAAAACAAAATCATCGTCTGGCGTATCCGCCGTAGAATCGAACTGCTCTTCGACCCACTGCTCTGTATCGAAATCAAATTCATAGAACACTTCTGCGCCATCCGCATTGATAAAGCCACGTTCCGCCCAGAGTTCTTCAAATTCGAACGGATAAGGGCTGGAGCCGTCAGACTGGAATCGGCTGGTGACGCGGGCTTCCGCATCCATCCAATAAAAGCCACCATCGTTCATTAAGCTTACGATACTTGTAGTCACCGCATCTTCAATTTGAACAATCTGCTCATCAATGGTTTCCTGAACGATTTGATCGATCACTGTGTCAAAGTTAACCGTTTGACCATTTTCATCGAGTACTTCTTCACCTGATAACAAATCTTCAAGATCGATGTTGCCATCGGCTAAATAGGTGTCCAGATCAAGCGCTTCTAGTTGCTGCTCTACGTTATTTACCAATTGTTCTACTGCAGCTACCTGTCCTGGATCGTCCACATCGTAATCGTCAAACGTTGTGACGGTTTCAAGGAATTGCTGATAAGCCACGGTGGATTCAAGATCCAGATCAATTTCAGTGGCTGTTGTTGGCGCAAATAATGAATTGGTTTGAGCCAGAGGATCACCCACTTCCACAACCAATTCTCCATCCACATTTACAGCAATGACACAGTTCAACTGAGGAATACCTGGTGCTTCAATGATATAATTACCCGACCCGGCAGGTGACTCGGTTACTTGATCGGCCGTCAGTTCAAATACCTCAGTAACGTTACCATCCGCATCAACGATCAAAACCTTGAAGCTTTCTTCACTCAAGCCCGTGGTATCCGCATATGCTTGTTGAACCAAACTTTTCAGAGGATTTGCCCAATCAAAACCAGTACTGGCAAGCGTGGTTGGTGCGTTGCCTAAGTTCACATTAAATGAAGTTGTTTGCCCAGAACTTGCAGCAATAGCACCGTCATCATCATCGTCAAAAATATTACAGCCTGTAAGCGCTGCGGAGATAGCAAGTGCAAGACATCCTTTAGCAAACTTACCTTTATGTTGAAACGTCATATGAAGCTCCTGATAGTGATTAACCAGAGACACTGCTATTAACCCCAGCTCTCTTTTCCTTATAGCCCTTGTGGGCTTTGTTTTAAAACTAGACCAGAACACTTAGAAGCGAGCTTGAAAAACAACCGTTTATCGGGTTTTAAATCCAATTTGTACAAACGGTGCAAAATGGTGAATAAATGGTAAAGCGAATATTGAGGAGGGTAAGACGAAAAAAGCCGCACTTCGAAGAATGCGGCTAAAAAGGATTTACTAAGATCTAAGATTACAAATTATTGCGGTATTGCCACGGAGCTTTCCGCTGTAATGAAGTCAGTACGGTCAGCCGTTGTTGAGAACAAATAGGCATCTGAATCATCCAGAGTACACTGTTCAGCCAACGCTTCAGTATCATCACCACAAACCATATCCGCGTTGTAGAACGTATCGATGCCAACACGCTGGAAATAATCATTCGATGCATCCGCCGTGGTAGGATCTAATGTCACTACCCCAGAAACAGAGACACTAAACGTCCCTTGTTCCGTCTCTCCACCAATACAGTCTGCTTCAGCAATTGAATAACCACCCGCATTATCAAACGTCAGTGTTTCTTCAATCCAGCCAACATTACAATCTGGCTCATCAATGCCATCATTATACCAAGCAATGTAGAAAGTGTTGCCTGCCAAATCGCTGGTTGAATATGCAAAGTCTTCAACCACCATGGAACCAGCACCTGAACCAGTAACTGCCTGACCGTCCTCAACACCTGAAACCGCTGCTGTGAAGCTGATGCTTTCGTCGCTATTCACGGTTAAAGTCAGCACCCAATCCCAGTAGTTAGTCTCGTCGCTAAACTCTCGAAATGATAACTCATTCGTCGCTGGATCTACCGTCCAAGTGCTCAAGTCGTTGATATCTGGCTCATTAGAAGTCGGAGTGAATTCAATGGTACCCGTACCGTCGGAGAAGAACTCAAGACGCTCTAGATCAGAATCCGAGGTCATGGTCACAGTGAACGCCTGATTTGCAAACGTCTGGTAAAGCTCAGAAGTAGGCAAGAAAGCTGTCAGGATGTCATCCGCTGCAATGGAGTTATATACCCAGTCGGATTCTACTTGGCCACCAGCAGCCTCTTTATGACCTGGACGAACATAACCGTCTTTCACAGCGTAAATCACGGTAGCATCTTCTGTAATCTCTTGAAGCGCTTCAGGTATTGGCAATTCAATGATTGATTCGCCTTCAGCCAGACCTGTTGGTTGCGTATAAGACCAAGTCGTTTGCGAACCTGATTCGCTATCAACATACAGATCCCAACCCTGCTCATCATTTAAGGTGAAGAAACGCGCATCGCGACTAGTTACATTATCTTCATCCGTGGTTTCAATTAATTGTGCACGAATGTACTGATCGTCTTCGCCATAGATAGTGAAGCCGATAAATGCCTCATCATTAGGTGTGGATTCGATGTCCGTTACCAAGTCGGTCAAACTGGTCGCAAACGACTGACCTTGAACGTAAACGGTTTCGCAATTGCCATTGTAGTCAGCCGGGAATTCATTACCGTTACCCCAGCAAGAACCGTCCTCACCTTCACCATCATGGAACCACAAGATATGATTCTCATTGTTTGGAGCAATTCCAACTTTTACCGCGACAGCCCCTTCGCTAAAGGTTGTTGCAGCACTCAAGTACTCAGCGAGTTCTTCATCATCACGAGTCTGTACAAAATCCTGAACACTGCGCTCGCCATCAGAATACAAGTCCACCGCTTGCAGTGTAGTTAAAGTTGCGGCAGCAATATCCAGCGTCACATCCTGAATAACAACCGTACCAGCGTCTGTATCAGCACTGGATACTTCAAAGAAATCACTGCTTTGAACCCAGCCATCAGCCGTTAAGAAATAGTCTTCACTCGGCGTATCCGTGGTTGCGTCAAAGGTCTCAGCTACCCATTCGCCGCCCTCTTCATCAAACTCAAAATACGTTTCAGGCTGGCCAGAAGTCAGTACGCCGTACTCACCCTCCTCGAACCAATAGATGCCTGTATCTGCGAACGAAGCAACCGTAGTTGTAACCGCGTTCTGAACATCTTCAATCTGTTCATTAATGATGGCATCAACTTCTGCTTCAAATTCCGCTTCAATAGCCGCTAGCGCATCAATAATTGCCTGATCCGAAGAACCTTCATCGTCTGCGGCCAGGAATTGCTCAATGGTCAGACCGTTATTCGTAATGATGGATTCAAGATCAACACTTTCTAACTGCTGTTCAACGTTATTTACCAGCTCTTCAATAGCCGCAACCTGGCCAGGATCTGTCACGTCATAGGTGCCATCTTCAAAGGCGTTAGCATCCACATCTTCCAGGAATTGCTGATATGCAACAGTAGACTCAAGATCGATATCTACACCTTCAGTCGATGTAGTTGGAGCAAACAACGCGTTGGTATCATTGATGTTTGTCTCATCAGCAACGATGGTTAGCGAGTTATCCAAATCCAGAACAATCAAACAGTTTAACTGTGGGTTACCCGGTACTGAGATTTCATATTGACCGTTGCCTAAATCTTCAACTTCAATCTGATCGGCTGGCACAACCTCAATAACGTTACCGTCGCCATCTACCACAACGACTTCAAAATTTTCTTTACCAAGGTCAGCCACGGTTAATGCATACGCCGCATTCATAAGAGATTTGATAGGATGCTTCCAATCAAAGGTGGATACTACTTGAGGTGCTAAAGAAGCAGGTACATCTACTGTTACTGGGAAGGTCGTTGTAGAAGTGCTGGATCCAACCACGACTGCATTATCGTCGTCATCATCAAAAACATTACAACCGGTGAGTGTTGAAGAGACTGCCAGTGCCAGCAATCCTTTTTTCAGATAGTTCTTTTGAAACTTCATGCTTTTCTCCATTGAAGATCTAATTGTTATTACTAAAGATTCCGTCTTTAGATTTTTGCCGTGACACACTGATTCTTAGCCAAGCAACTATTAAAGCTAGGTCTATTTCATCAAAGTATCAACTTCGAACATTTATCATTCATCTACCATTTGGTATAAAAAGCATACTAATCCGATAAAAGCTAAAGATATGGATATCGAGCAGGCAAATATCATCCACATGATCTACGAGACCATCGAATCTCCAGACAAGTGGGACCAAGTTCTTCAACAGATCAGTAGAAAAACAGGCTCAAGCCACGCTTTTATGGCAGCTCGTTCCGGCGTGGATGAATCGCCCATTGGTTTCTTTGAAAATGGCTTTGAAAATGGCCACTTTGAACGCTATCAGGAGCACTTCTATCAGGTAGATGTTTGGACGCAAGGTCTAGCATTTAACAAGTTCAATCAATTCCACGCCAGTCATGAAGTCTGTGACGATAAAAGTTTTCTCAACTCCGAGATCTACAATGATTTCGCCAGGCCCGTTGACATCAGACACTCCATCGGCTGTTTATTAGCGCCGCCCGGCGAAAACATCATCACCGAGCTGGCCTTCATGCGCGGTACACAACAGCAACATTTTGATCGCCAGACAATCAGCCAGGTAAATACCTATTTACCCCACATACAGCAAAGCCTTACTCTGGCCCAGAAACTTCAAAGCATTCAGCAAGAGAAAGTTAAGGTAGATGAGGTCTTTAATGGGCTCAGCGAAGCACTGATTGTCTGCAGCAACCAAAATCAGATTGAGTTTTATAACCGCGCCGCAGAAAGCTTCCTAAACAGAACCAAACTGATTAAGCCCAACCTCAAGAATCAACTGATCTTTCAAAACTCGGAAATACAAGCCCGACTTCTTGAAGCTTCAGAAGCCTGCTTAAACAGCCTTGATGGCATTCAAACAAGCATCGAGCCTTGCTTTAAAAAACAGTTTTATTTCTCGGATAATGCCACGCAATATCGGGTACAGCTTAAACCCTGGCTACATAAGCGCATGACACCCTGGGGCGAGCAACGCATTCCTGGTGTGGTGATATCAATAGCGCCAAGTGCCATGTCGCGTTATATCGCACCGGAAGAAGTTCAAGAGCACTTCCCTCTGACCCGTTCGGAAGCGGACATATGCAGTCGTTTAGCCAACGGTATGACACTGCAAGCCATTGCCGAAATTCGCGACGCTAGCCTCAGCACTGTGCGCCAGCAAATCAAAACCTGCCTGGCAAAGACTTCATCTGGTAGCCAACTGGAAATGCTAAATAAGTTGTTAAGATTATTGTTAGTGGACTAAAACCGATAAACTTATACTAATTCCCCAGTTCTTCTAAACCTTTGAAAAAGTCCAGTGCTTCGGGGTTTTTCAGAGCATCGGTATTTTTCACGGGTTCATCATGAATCACATTACGCACCGCAAGTTCAACGATTTTGCCGGAAATTGTTCGAGGAATATCGGCAACCTGAATCACCTTGGCAGGCACATGACGCGGCGTGGTATTGGTGCGAATGACCTGTTTGATCTCGGAGACCAAAGCCTCATTCAGCTGAATGCCCTCCCTTAACACCACAAACAAGATCACCCGTACATCATCCTGCCAGTTTTGACCTACGGCGATGCTTTCAACAACCTGTTCTACTTTCTCTACCTGACGATAGATTTCCGCTGTCCCAATGCGTACACCACCTGGATTAAGCACCGCATCTGAACGACCGTGAATGGTCATGGTTGGACTGGCAGGCAGTTTACAGTCTCTATCTTGGTGTGTGACTAGTTCGCCATAATCGCCATGGGCCCAGATATTATCCCAAGACGCAAAGTACGCCTTGTGGAACTTGCTGCCATCCACATCATTCCAGAAACCGGTCGGCATCGATGGGAAGGGCTTTTCACAGACCAACTCACCTTTTTCATTCTGAACGGGCTGACCGTTTTCGTCGTAGATGGCAACAGCCATACCCAGCCCCAAACACTGCAATTCGCCGCGGAACACGGGCAAGTTCGGGTTACCCAGCACGAAACACGAAATAATGTCGGTCCCCCCGGAAATGGACGACAAACAAACATCCGTTTTGATGTCGCGATAGACATAATCGAAACTCTCATGGGCCAACGGCGAGCCAGTAGACAGCATCGATTTCAAAGAAGATAGATCATGACTCTTGCCCGGTTTGACGCCTGCCTTTTCAAGCGCAGCAATGTACTTGGCTGAGGTTCCGAAAATGGATACCGATTCTTGCTCAGCCATATCCCAAAGCACTTCGGCAGAAGGATGAAAAGGCGAGCCATCAAACAGCACCACGGTAGCGCCAGTCATTAAGCTCGATACCAACCAGTTCCACATCATCCAGCCACAGGTGGTGTAGTAAAAGATGGTGTCCTCGGCTTTAAGATCGGTATGTAACACCAACTCTTTGGCATGCTGAATCAGGGTACCACCCACGCTGTGCACCATGCATTTCGGCACACCCGTCGTGCCACTGGAATACATTACATACAAGGGATGATCAAAAGACACAGGTTCAAACTGAAGAGCGAAGGCCGTTGCATCCAGATAATCAGACCAGCAAGAGACCTTTGCGGAACTGGATAAACCTTCCAGTTCAGGCATTTCATTGACATAGCCTACCACCACCAGTTGCTCAAGATTTGGCAAATGTTGAACAATGTCGTGCACTTTCGGTAGAGAATTCAGCGTCTTGCCACCGTAGTAATAACCATCCGTGGTAATCAGAACCTTGGGTTCGATCTGACCAAATCGATCCAACACGCCCTGCAAACCAAAATCCGGTGAACAGGATGACCAGACAGCGCCTAGGCTGGAAGTAGCCAACATAGCAATCACGGTCTCAGGTACGTTAGGCATAAAACCGGCGACGCGATCGCCTTTTTGAACGCCTGACGCTCTCAAGGAAGCAGCTAACTGAGCTGTCCGTAGGTAGAGTTCTCCGTAACTCAATGTTTGTCGATTACCAGCTTCATCACGAAATACAATGGCGTTCTTTTGGACCAGATCACCTTGGGCATGGCGCAGTAAATTCTCTGCAAAGTTTAATCTCAGGTTGGGAAACCACTTGGCTCCGGGCATCTTATTCCCGGATTCAAGAACGGGTTCCAATATCGGTTCTGACTGACCCTCTCCGGCGACTAACCCGGTAAACGACCAAACGGATGTCCAAAACGCCTCTGGCTGATCCACACTCCACTGCCAAAGCGCCTGATAATCAGAAGCTGAAATCCCCTGGGCTGACATAAATGCCGTCATATTGGATTGTTGTACACGTTCTTCTGAAGGCAGCCACAGAGCATTTGACGTCATAACCAGGTCCTTGATCGTAGAGATAAAACAGAAACTATAGCAGGCGTAAAAATCAGATTACCTTAACGTAAACGTAAACCAATATCTACCGCTCAGCGACTTGTTCGGGAAACTCAGACCGCCTGTCTAATATTCATACAATCGATTTTGCAAAAACTGAAGTTTGACTCTTAATTAGAAATATCAAAACCAACATTAGACGTATCAAAATCAACTGTTTTGGACGGACACCCTGTCCCAAGCATTCTGCTCCTCAGCCGTATGGAGGAACCAAACCATGCCTGTAAGACAACTCACTGAATATCTGGAAGCCAATCGCGTCCGATACATGGCACACAACCATTGTCCGACCTTTACCGCTCAGGAAACTGCGGAAGCCACCCATATCTCCGGCAAAGAAATGGCCAAACCCATCATCATTGAAGTGGCGGGCAAACATCTGATGGTCGTCACTGCCGCCTGCGAACGAATTAATTTCGACAAGCTATCGGATGCTCTGGGTGGAGAAAAAATCAGACTCTGTCACGAAGATGAATTTGAAGACGACTTCCCGAACTGCGAAACAGGAAGTATGCCGCCATTTGGTAATCTCTATGGAATGCCGGTGGTGTTATCGGCCTACCTATCCAGCAGGGACAGCATCAGTTTCAATGCCGGTTCCCATACTGAAGTGGTACAGATGGATATGATTGACTACTGCACTCTGACAAGGCCAAGAGTCGCGCGTTTTACCATTCTTCATTAGTTCACCCTCTTCCCGCCGGAACTCAATCCGCAAACGAATAGGCCAGAGAATTTACTCTGGCCTTTGCCCGTGTTAGCGTAACCACCGCCTATCGCAATCAATACTTTATAATCGACCCTACAATCGAGACCCTATACACCTTCGACAGTCAGGATGACATCATGAGCAAGTACACGATCGACAAAAGCCAATTGGATCATCCCCTCAGACTGTCTATCCAGCTGCACCTGGGCGAAGGCCATCACTATGTCTTGTTCCAAAAAGATCAGGTGGTGTTAAATGATCAACACTCGCCTTTTTTAACGGAACAACAAGCACTGCCCTTGATTTCAAACACGTCACCGCTGTTCATTGGCTATACCAAAGAAGATCAAAGTGCCGATATTTACACCTGTCGTATTTCAAGTGAAACCCGACTGCCCGCTGACATGCGTTTGTCCAACTTAAGAAACCTGATTCTTCTGGAACACCCAACCCTACCCAAGCTGCTGGGTCGAGCTAGACAATTATTGGACTGGCATGAGAATCACCGTTTTTGCGGTAAATGTGGCGGCAAAACCGAGCAGGTTCCGCAGGAATACAGCTTTAAGTGCACCAGCTGCAAACTTTACTTCTATCCCCGTATTTCCCCATGCGTAATCGTTCTGGTTAAGAAAGGCGACTATTGTCTGCTGGCAAAAGGAAAGCATCGCACCAGCAACTTTTACAGCACACTGGCAGGCTTTATGGAGCCAGGAGAAACCCCTGAACAGGCGGTCAAAAGAGAAGTGTGGGAAGAAAGCGGCATCAAGGTCAAAAACATTCGCTATTTTGGCAGCCAGAGCTGGCCGTTCCCGTCACAACTGATGCTCGGCTACATCGCTGATTATCGCTCTGGTGAGATCGATATTAACCCCGATGAACTGGAAGATGCGCAATGGTTTCATTTCGATGATCTCCCAACCTTCCCGCCGATTACCAGCATTGCAGGCCGCTTAATTGAAGAGGGGCTGAGGGAATTCAAAAATAAGTAACCATCCGTTCAATCCGAGAAACACTCACTGTCGATCGGATTGAAATACGTTAAGCAATTCCACTTGATCCTCTAGCGGTACAACACCTTCCGCCTGCAACACCAAGGTCAGTGCCTGCTCCATAAGATGACGAGCATAAACGGTATAGTCGTGAATAATTTGATGTAATCGAGCATCGTTTCGATCGGACTCGAGACATCGTTCTGTATAGTTCTGAAAGGCATTGAGCTGATGGACCAACTCACTCAAATGATTAGGACACTCACACTCCAGCTTGGGTAAATGATCGAGGTACTTCTCCAGCGTTTCGACACTGTATACCGGTTCGGGACGACTTCGGAACACGGCCAGTGCCTCTTCGGCTTTCTCCAGTGTTGCTATGTACAGGCTGTGAGCTCTGCTCGTTTGCTGAAAAAGCTGAAACAGACTATCTCTGGTTGGTCTGCCTTTGATGAAAAAGACATTTTGTTGTTCAAAGCAATCGAGCACTTTTCGAGTGGCAAAGCGATAAAAGACATGAACTTCCGACATAGGATAGCGTTGTGCTATTTCTATAATATCCGAGCCATGGGCTTCAGTAGGTATCGCCTCAAGTTCCAGTAAAATCAAACGAGGCGCTTCTCTATCATCCAGCGTATCTAATGGATCGACTCCAAGCTTGCGAACCAAATACGCAGAGAAGAGCAAACGGTGCTCTTCAAACAATTGATTGAGCTGCCGGCCCTTCAGATACATCACTGGACGCTGTTCTGACACTTGCTTTAAGCGGTTCTCCAAAGCCAGGCGATTCAACTCGTCCAACGACTTCTGAGCCATATCACCGATCTTTAAGCCTTGCCGAGAAAGTTGTGCAAGTAACGCAATATGCTCAGCATGAACACGACTGTAACGTCTCCGACCGGCGGCATTCCTGCTGGCCAGATTCAGGTTATATCGCTTCTCCCAAGCACGAATCGTATGTGTACTGATGTCTGCCATTCTGGCTACTGAACTGATGGAATACATACTTACACCCGAATAAATAATTGTCTAATCTATGCCTAACTACTGTGTCTACTTATGGACAACTATTTATACGCCGCCAACGAATAAACAGATGAGTTACTTATTCGAGGACGGCTATGGATATCAGCACAAACTTTTTGACCGACTTTGAAAGCACCTTGGAAGCCTACAAGGAATACTTATCCCGTTTTCCGGTTTGGTCCCGAAAAATAGAAACCAATGCTTTTCAGCTGTTTCATGGGTTGAAGGAGCTAGCGTTTCAGACGTTGCCTGAAGATGCCCGGCAACGTATTCGTTCGGCCAACGAAAACTCGGAAGAAGAACCTGCCTTTCGACACTGCTCTGCAATTATTGCCGAATTGAATCAACACATTCAGGC